>RRZU010771737.1_pt1 | contig 11059 bp, 8 predicted proteins | sample 2165561 | NCBI WGS metagenome assembly RRZU01 (sample SAMN10456909, study PRJNA506462) | wastewater metagenome | isolation source: wastewater sludge | place: USA: Moscow, Idaho | reverse complement strand
TGCCAAGGCAACAACGGATGGCGAGGGTTGTTATCACACGAACGTCAGCGGTGTGTTTGCTGCTGGTGATGTGCGTCGTGGTCAGTCTTTGGTAGTGTGGGCGATCCGCGAAGGTCGTCAAGCAGCGCGTGAGGTAGATGCGTTCTTGATGGGCGACAGCATCCTTCCTCGCTAATCCTAAGCATGAAAACCCCCCCACTGTGTGATGCAGTGGGGGATTTTTTTTGGTTGTCGTTAGGGAGTGATAGAGTGGGCATAAAAACGGTGCTCACCTTACTCGAATCAACCAACATTTGCGGTTTTTTTACGTTTGTTAAGTACGTTGTGAGTTGAGCTATTATTCTCAATTTTCCGCTAAAAGCCGTTGCCGGCGGTGTTTAGCCATCTTGGGCCGGTGGCGTGTGGTTGAAAATTGCATTTGTAGTGTTGTGCGGTTTTTTTATCGCCTCGCACAAACCTTGCTTTTTCAAGTCGCTGTTGTCCTTGTTACATCAGAACTTCAATGTTGGGTGATAGTGTCATTCAACCTGCCATAGGCTATATAAATAGGGTTTTTAATGATTAACAGTAATGAGCTAACATTGATTTATTTTAATGGTGTTACTGAACAAGGTTTTTCAAAGCCATTTAAATTTATAGCTTCAGATCAAAATATGTACTATGTTAAGCAGCAGAAAGAATGTAGGGTAAAAGAATGGCTTGCTGCAAATCTTGCTATGAAATGGGGCTTACCTATTGCACCGTTCTCGTTGGTTCGTTTGGAAGAAGATCTCTTGGATGAAATAGATAGCAAGCATAAAGGACCTTGTGGTCTAAAACCAGGAGTTTTCTTTGGTTCTAAACACGTTGATAATTGCCGCTGGGTCGAGCATAATGATCTTGAAAAAATAATTTCAGATAATAATTTTAGGCAAAACTTATTAATTTTCGATTGTTGGATACAAAACCAAGATAGAACGTCAGGTAACACTAACCTAATCTTTAATGAAAAAGAACAAAAAACTTTTGTTATTGATCACAATCAAGCGTTTGATGATTACTTTTGCATAGACAGTTTTTTTAATAACCATGTTTTTGGTTGTGAGTGGGAAAAAATAAAGCAGGATTTTTTTATCCTGCCCCAGTTGCAAGAAAAAATGAGAAGTGCTTTCTCAATTTTTGATGAAGCGGTAAATAAAATCCCAGACGATTGGCACTGGTTTAATGACGAGCACGATATACCACTTCTTCTCAATCTTGAAAAAATCAAAAAAAGTTTAGAAGAGAAGTGTAATGCAGAATTTTGGAGACGGTATTATGGCTGATAGGAAAGGTTGTCGATATGCAGTGATTCGCTTTTGTCCATACCAAGAGACAGAAGAGTTTGCCAATGTTGGCCTATTATTAACCTGTCCAAAAACAGGCTATTGGGGATTCAAGTTAGAGGAAAAGCTTCCTAAGCGGTTGGGAAATTTCTTTTCAAATCTAGATTCAGAAGTTTATAAAAAAGCAATTCTACATTTTAAAGAAGAGCTACTTTCTACCCAATATCTTTTAAAGCAATTGCCACACACAGCTGAACAAATTAGAACCTTGTTTGAGGGTTTTGTTCATCCAAGAGAATCGATTATTAGATTTAGTACCCCCAAGGCAATGCTACATGAAGATCCTGAAGCAGCTCTAGATTATTTGTTTGATAGTTATGTTAATCACTCTTTTGCAACACCAAGTTATCAGAAAAAACTGAATGAAAAGGTAAATCAAATTTTGATGAGTGTCAGTAGAGGTCAAAAATTTTATAGACAATCAATAGGGAACGATTCTTACAAAATACAATTTCCATTTGTCGATGACAAAAAGCAAGTGGTTATTAACCCAATTTACTTCCCAGATGATTCTAATAGTGCTGGGAAAGGCTACGAATGGATTGGGAAAATAAATCGTTTAGAGCAATCGGAGGTTCTCAAAGAGGTGCAAAAAATACTTTTCGCATTCGAAATACCAGAAAAAGAGAGCATATCAGCTCGACATAGAGATGCAATCGAGTTTTTCTCTAATGAACTTTCTAAGCAAAATAAAATTAAGGTCATCCATGAAATTTCTGAATCATCTTTTTCTGATTTTTTGATGAGATAAATGATTAAGATGGGCACTGTTTTGTGCCCATCTTCTGTTAAGTACGTTGTGAATTGAGCTGTTATTCTCAATTTTCCGCTAAAAGCCGTTGCCGGCGGTGTTTAGCCATCTTGGGCCGGTGGCGCGTGGTTGAAAATTGCATTTGCGGTGTTGTGCGGTTTTTTTATCGCTTCGCGCAAACCTTGCTTTTTCAAGTCGCTGGTGTGGCTGTTTCCAACTTTCCAAAGAATGAATTGCACTGTGGTGTGTCGCCATAGACGAGACTAAATATGAATGCAGTAGAAATCGAACAAGCTATCACAGACCTTGCCGCACAACCTTTTGATGCAGCAGAGTTTCCGTATGCCTTTCTTGAGGCTTTTGGCAATAAATCCACTACGATTAAACGCTTGCGTGCTGGGGCTTCGAATAAATCCGATGTCGGTGGTGTGCTTCAAACCAACAATATTCATATTTTGACCTGTGATTTGGGGTTGGTAACTGAGACGCTTAAGACGTTGAAAAATAGTTCGGCGACTTCTCGTGCTAAGGCGCGATTTGTTCTGGCGACTGATGGTGTAGATTTTGAAGCGGAAGATTTAACCAGTGGTGAGACAGTTGCCTGTGTGTTTCGGGATTTTCCCGATCATTTCGGGTTCTTTTTGCCGTTGGCTGGAATTAGCACAGTTCGGCAAATCAGTGAAAATGCCTTTGATATTCGTGCAACCAGCCGCCTAAATCGTTTGTATGTCGAGCTATTAAAAGATAACCCTGAATGGGGAACGGCAGAGCGTCGGCATGATATGAATCATTTTATGGCGCGGCTGATTTTTTGTTTTTTTGCTGAAGATACTGATATTTTTGGGGGTAAGGGAAGATTTACAGAAACAATTTCACGGATGAGTGCGGCGGATTCGTCGAATACGCACGAGGTGATTGCGACTTTATTCCGTGTGATGAATGTTCGGCGAGAAGATCGTGCTGCAGCAAATATTCCGCGTTGGGCGAATACTGATGATTTTCCTTATGTGAATGGCGGTTTGTTTTCTGGTAATACAGATGTGCCGCGATTTAGCAAGATTGCGCGATCTTATTTGTTGCATGTGGGTGGGTTGGATTGGACGAAGATTAACCCTGATATTTTTGGTTCGATGATTCAGGCGGTTGCGGATGATGAGGAGCGCGGTGCATTGGGGATGCACTATACCAGTGTGCCGAATATTCTTAAGGTGTTGAATCCGTTGTTTTTGGATGATTTGCGGGCAAAGTTGGCCGAGGCTGGGAATAATCCGCGTATGTTGTTGAATTTGCGTAAGCGGATGGCAAGGATTCGGGTTTTTGATCCGGCTTGTGGTTCGGGTAATTTCTTGGTGATTGCTTATAAGGAGATGCGAGCGATTGAGGCGGAGATTAACCGGCGGCGTGGTGAGGCAGATCGTGCGTCTGAGATTCCGTTAACGAATTTCAGGGGGATTGAGTTGCGTGATTTTCCGGCGGAGATTGCGCGCTTGGCGTTGATTATTGCGGATTATCAGTGTGATGTGTTGTATCGGGGGCAGAAGTTGGCGTTGGCTGATTTTTTGCCGTTGAGTAATGAGAATTGGATTATTTGTGGGAATGCGCTGCGGCTTGATTGGTTGAGTATTTGTCCACCGGCTGGGACGGCTGTAAAACTTCATGCGGATGATCTTTTTGAAACGCCGTTAGATCAATCTGAGATTAGTTTTGAGAATGAAGGTGGAGAAACCTATATTTGTGGCAATCCGCCGTATTTAGGTAGTAAGTGGCAGAGTGACGAACAAAAATCTGATTTGGGCAATCTATTTGATAAACGAGTAAAAAATTGGAAATCTTTAGATTATGTAGCAGGTTGGTTTCTCAAAGCAGCTGATTATGGGTGTAATACTCGTACAATGGTGGCATTCGTAGCTACTAACTCTATCTGTCAAGGTCAACAGGTACCTATTCTATGGCCAGAAATCTTCCGGCTAGGACTCCACATTATATTTGCTCATACATCGTTTAAGTGGGCTAACCTTGCTAGTCATAATGCTGGTGTCACTGTGGTTATAGTCGGCATTTCTTCGATATTAGATATGGCATGTCGCTTGTATTCTTTACGCGAAGAAGGACAGGAGCAGACTGTCGAATGTAAGACAGTGCAAAATATCAATGCTTATTTGGTTGCTGCTCCTGATGTCGAAGTAAAGTCAGCTTCAATACCTCTCAACGGATTACCACCAATGCAATTTGGTAATCATCCCTACTACGGCTCAGCACTGATTATGTCGCAAACCGAGGCTCGGCAGCTCGTAGCAACATCTCCGGATGCGGTATCTTACATTCGTAATTTCTATGGTTCTAAGGAATTCATCGATGCTTCACCGCGTGCCTGCTTATGGATCAAAGATAGTGAAGTCGATGCTGCAAGTCGTATTCCTGAAATCGCACGCCGTATCGATACCGTTGTGCAGGCTAGGCGTGCTGCAACCAGAGATGCTAGTGCCCAGAAGCTTGCAACGACTCCTTGGAGGTTCCGCGAACAGATACTGGGACAGTCTCATTCTGTCATTGTTCCTCGTGTTAGTTCTGAAAACCGTCCGTACTTACCTGCTGGAGTGTTGGAGCCTGATAGCGTAATACAAGAGAAGGCATTTGCCTTATACGACGCTCCGTTATGGAGTTTTTCAGTGATTGTCTCACGGCTGCACTGGGTGTGGATTGGCACTGTCTGTGTTCGTATGAGAACAGATTTTTCCTACTCCAACACCCTCGGCTGGAATACCTTTCCTGTGCCAACGCTTACCGAAAAAAACAAAGCCGACCTAACACGCTGCGCCGAAGAAATCCTACTCACACGAGAACGCCACTTCCCCGCCACCATCGCCGACCTCTACGACCCCGATAACATGCCTGCCGACCTACGCGCAGCCCATGAACGCAACGACGAAGTATTAGAACGCATCTACATTGGCCGCCGGTTTAAAAACGACACCGAACGCCTAGAAAAACTGTTCGACCTCTATACCAAAATGACCGCAACCGCAGCACCAACCAAAACCAAAAAACGTCAATAAAGAACCATCTTATGAGCGAAAAAATCAAATCTGTGCCTTGCGTCTCAATGACCTACCAACACAACGGCGTATCAACCAAAGCCAACGCCCTCGGCATGCGCCCGATGCAAGAACGCGCCTATGAAAAACGCGGCGAACAATATCTACTTATCAAATCGCCGCCGGCCTCTGGCAAAAGCCGCGCCCTGATGTTCATTGCCCTAGACAAACTCCACAACCAAAACCTAAAACAAGCCATCATCGTTGTACCAGAAAAATCGATTGGCTCCAGTTTCAACGATGAACCCCTGTCAAAATATGGCTTTTGGGCCGATTGGCGCGTTGAACCAAAATGGAATTTGTGCAATGCACCGGGGAACGATAACGGCGGTAAGGTTAAATCGGTGTCGGCTTTCCTCGACAGCAACGACAAAGTGCTGGTTTGCACCCATGCCACATTTCGCTTTGCCGTTGATAATTATGGGATTGAAGCTTTCGACAACTGCTTAATTGCGGTTGATGAATTTCACCATGTATCAGCCAACCCCGATAACAAACTAGGTGCTCATCTCGGCCAATTTATTGCGCGTGGCAAAACACATATTGTTGCGATGACCGGCTCTTATTTCCGAGGCGATGCCGAAGCAGTCTTAGCACCATCAGATGAAGCCAAGTTCGATACGGTGACTTATACCTACTATGAACAACTCAACGGCTATGAACATTTGAAAAAACTCGACATTGGCTATTTTTTCTATAACGGCCCGTATGTTGACGATATTTTGAATGTCCTCATCCCCAATGAAAAAACCATTATCCACATTCCTAATGTCAATTCGCGTGAGAGTACGAAAGACAAGATGCGCGAGGTTGAACACATCATTGAAATGTTGGGTGAGTGGCAGGGGATTGATAGCGAAACGGGTTTTCAGCTGGTTAAACGCCCTGATGGACAGGTATTGCGGATTGCCGATTTGGTCGATGATGATGTGGCAAAACGTGAACGGGTTTCCACTGCGTTAAAAAATCCCACCCATAAAAATAACCGCGATCATGTGGATATCATTATTGCATTGGGGATGGCAAAAGAAGGGTTTGATTGGATTTGGTGTGAACATGCGCTCACCGTCGGTTATCGCGCCAGTTTGACCGAGATTGTGCAAATTATCGGGCGTGCAACTCGTGATGCCCCCGGAAAAACCCGCGCAAAATTCACCAACTTAATTGCTGAGCCCGATGCCAATGAACAAGCGGTTACCGAGGCGATTAACGACACATTAAAAGCCATCGCCGCCAGTTTGCTCATGGAGCAAGTGCTTGCCCCGCGTTTTGAATTCAAACCAAAACACACCGACAGTGGCCCAGCAGAGGGTTTTGATTATGGTGAAGAAGGGTATCACCCAGACCGCTGTAATATCGGGGTTAATGAACAAACGGGGACTTATCAGATAGAAATTAAGGGGCTGATTGAGCCAAAAAGCAAAGAAGCAACGCGGATTTGCCAAGAAGACCTTAACGAAGTGATTGCGGCGTTTGTGCAGGATAAATCTACGCTTGAACGAGGTTTGTTTGATGAGGAGCTGGTGCCGGAGGAACTGACACAGGTTCGGATGGGTAAAATTATTAAAGATAAATACCCTGAACTTGATGCTGCAGACCAAGAGGCGGTGCGACAACATGCGGTTGCTGCACTGAATTTTACCCAACAGGCCAAACGTATCATAAACGAGCAATCGGGCGGCGAGGGTGAGCCGTCGTTGAATACGGCATTGATTGATGGCGTGCGCCGGTTTGCGATGGATGTTCGTGAGCTCGATATTGATTTAATCGACCGCATCAACCCTTTTGGTGAAGCCTACGCCATCCTTGCCAGAACAATGAGTGAAGATAGCTTGAAACAGGTAGCGGCGGTTATTTCTGCTAAGCGAACCTCTTTCACCCCAGAGGAGGCAAAAGAACTCGCTAAACGTGCCCGCCAGTTTAAAAAAGAACGCAATCGCTTGCCATCACTTGATGCCCAAGACGCGTGGGAACGGCGTATGGCAGAGGGCGCATCGGCATTTATGCGTTTTAGGAAAGAGGGACGTTATGAGTGATGATGATTTAGATGCACTGGCGGCAGACCTTGCCGATTTTGCACCACCAGAGAAAAAAACAGGGCGGCCTGCCAACGAAGAACGGATCATTGCCGGCTTTGAAGAAATCCAACGCTTTGTCGAAAAACAGGGCCGCGCCCCACAACATGGCGAAGACCGCGATATTTTTGAACGGCTGTATGCTGTGCGTCTCGACCGTTTGCGTGAACTCGCGGATTGTCGCAGTTTGTTAGCACCATTGGATTATCAAGGTTTGTTAATTCAGCCGGTAGCAATTGATGAGGGTGAGATAAACCTTGATGAATTGGCCGCTGAGTTGGCAGGCGTTAATGATAATAATGATATTACGGTCTTGCGCCATGTTCGAACCAGTGCTGAAAAACGTGTCAGTGATGAAATTGCTGACCGCAAGCGGTGTGAAGATTTTGATGTTTTTCAGGCGCAGTTTAAGCAAGTGCAAAGTGAGCTGAAATCCGGCGTGCGTATCACACTCCCTTTTGGCAAAGATGCCACGATTGAGATTGGCCAGTGGTTTATTTTGGGCGGTCAAACAGCTTATGTGGCCGAGGAAGGCGAAGAATTTGATTCTCCCCAAGGGAAAAAAGATGCTCGTTTACGGGTGATTTTTTCGAATGGGACGGAAAGTAATTTGCTGCGCTTATCGCTGGTGCGGGCACTGTATAAAGATGAAGCCAGCCGCCGGATTACCGACCCTGATATGGGCCCATTATTTAACGAATCTTGGGACGATGATGATTTAGCCAGCGGAACAATTTATGTGTTGCGTTCGCTGTCAGATGAACCGTATGTGGCACAACACCGCGAACTGATTCACAAGATTGGGGTGACTGGCGGAAAGGTTGAAACGCGCATTGCGAATGCTGAACACGAAGCGACTTATTTATTAGCAAAAGTCGAGATTGTGGCAACGTATAAGTTGGCCGGCATTAACCGCACTAAGATGGAAAATGTTTTCCATCGTTTGTTTGCCCCAGCACGTTTGAATATCACCATCCAAGACCGATTCGGCCATCCCGTACAACCGCAAGAGTGGTTTTTAGTGCCGCTATTTGTCATTGATGAAGCCGTTGCCCGTATCAAAGACGGCAGTATCACCCGCTATGTGTACGATCCCAGCAGTGCAAAACTGGTGGAAAGTGCAGATTGAATTTGAGTTCGTGATGTGTCTTATCTGGCGTTCAAATTGTGTGATATGGTGGTATTGGGTTGATTTCATCAACCCAACTATGGGACTAGACTGGAATGTTAGCTTGCATTGTTCCTCTCCAGTGTTACCAACGCATTTTGCACCGACTTAAAAATTTTCAAATCATATGTAAATTTTTCTTTAAAATGCTTGGCTGCCACAAATGCGACTTTCTCCTCTAGTTCGAAATTGACAGTACTTATTTTTCCCTCTTGGCTTTTCCATGATATAGCAATATCAAACTTTTCATTTGGTGCTTCTGATACTGAAATTTGAGGAAAACCTGAAAAAGTAAACAAATTGACATGTAGATCATGTAGTGCAGCAAGAGCAACTGCCCCAGCAATTTCGCAGGAGGAAATGCCTTGTTTTTGGTAGTACTTGGACATTTGAAATACCTTAGTTGGAGTGGTTGGGTTACCGTAGTATAGAACTTATCGTGTTATGAGGTGGGAAGCAACGCATTGAGGTCTGGACTGTGAAGAAGCTCATAAGCCATTTGGCGTATTGCTACGAGGTGGACTTCTTGTATTGGTTGATAGACTTTTTTTTCTTTACTTCCGTATGTGAAATAGCCGATTGCTCCATCTGAAGAAAGTGCTTCATATTCTTTGGATAAACTGGCATCGACATGCGCACCACCATCTTGATTTGCTGCTGATAGAATGATTTTTCTCCGAGAAAGATGAGTTTGTGGATCAAGAACAAAAACAATTTGATTCCACCATTGACTAACGGGAATCATCTCCTTCACTGGACCGAAATTAAGTGATGGAAAATATCCACAACTACTACCACTGAGTTGCATCATTCCAAGGCCGAAATACATAACAGTGTTTGGTGTGATATTGCCAGTTGTACTCAACAAATTGATCGTGTTTGCATTTAGGTGTGTAAGGAGTGATGTTGATTTTTTTGTATTGTGGATAAGCACCCGAATAATTGTAGCCATTCGAATGGCTTCATCAGTAGCGCCTGCATCGTAACTTTCGCAAGAGCGCTTTAAAAAAGTTAGTTGTCTTGCAAGGTGAGCCCGAAAGTACATAAAAGATTCCTAACCCAGAATGAACTGTTAGTTATGGTTGAGTTAGATTGTTCTCCCCAACTCTACTACACACAAAAACAAAAGCCCAGCAAAGAGAATTCCTCTGCTGGGCTTTTGAATGTTTGGGCTGCACAAAACAAAAAATCCAGTTGGCTAGTCGCTCTAACTGGATACTGTTCATATTGCTTTTAAATTGTCTGGTGCCGATAATAGGAGTCGAACCTACGACCTTCGCATTACGAATGCGCTGCTCTACCAACTGAGCTATATCGGCACATCAAAACTTTACACTTGGTCGGGGTGAGTGGATTCGAACCACCGGCCTCTACGTCCCGAACGTAGCGCTCTACCAGGCTAAGCTACACCCCGTAGTCAAAACTGCGCACTTTGCATGGCAAAGAAGAGGGGATGAATAATAGACAAAATTACCGCGCATAGCAAGATTCCGAATGGCGGTACAATCTACCATCTTGCCCCATTCCCCAAGGTTTTTTGACTATGTTAATGCTTATTTCCCCCGCCAAAACCCTCGACCTCGACACTCCCTACCAACTGCCCCACCACACCGATCCTGAACTACTGCCACAAGCGGCAGAGCTGGTTGCAGTGTTAAGACAAAAAACTCCTGCTGAATTAGCCGAACTCATGCAAATCAGCGACAAATTGGCCTATCTGAATTTCACTCGCTACCACGATTGGCAAATTCCCCAGCCACAAGACACCCGTGCCGCGCTGTATACCTTTATGGGTGATGTGTATGAAGGTCTGGATGCGGCCAGTTTAGATAGCGCGGGACAGCTATTTGCCCAACGCCACTTGCGTATTTTATCGGGCTTATATGGCGTATTGCGTCCATTTGACCGTATGCAAGCCTATCGCTTAGAAATGGGCACACGCTTACTCAATCCACGCGGAAAAAACTTGTATCAATTTTGGGGTGAACGCATCAGTACCACCTTGCACCACACCCTAACCGAAATGGGCTCACAACAACTGATTAACCTTGCCTCTGAGGAATACTTCAAATCAGTGACGGCTAACCCTGCTTTTCATATCATCACACCAGTATTCGAAGAACAAAAAAATGGCGGCTATAAAGTCATTGCCATCCATGCAAAACGGGCGCGGGGGCTGATGGTGCGCTTTGCTATTGACCATCGTATTCAAAACCCCGAACAGCTAAAACAATTTGACTGTGAAGGCTATCGGTTTACCGCAGAAGCATCTGATACCCACCGCTGGGTGTTTCGTCGCTAACGTATACCTTACCCAGCAGACGAATCTCATTTATTGCTTCATCATTCGTGCGAAAATGGTGTGAGTTTCTAGGAGAATGCGATGTCTTATGCCCCTGCTGTCAGCCGTGCCCTTGGCCATAGTCACTACTTACGACGCTTATTCGATTCTGCCCCTGATGTTGCACAAGATATTCTGCGCCATCACGACCAGCCTTTTACCCAAGAGGCCATGTTGGCGCGTTTACAAGACATCCCCGCCCATGACGAGGACGCATTAAAGCGTGCTTTGCGTAAATTGCGGCAGGCGGTCATGGCGCGGTTGA
>RRZU012848322.1_pt1 | contig 11060 bp, 8 predicted proteins | sample 2165561 | NCBI WGS metagenome assembly RRZU01 (sample SAMN10456909, study PRJNA506462) | wastewater metagenome | isolation source: wastewater sludge | place: USA: Moscow, Idaho | reverse complement strand
GGAAGAAACCGGGCTGCCGGTGATTGTCGCCGAACAGCCTCTTACCTGCGTTGCGCGCGGCTGCGGCATGGCGCTCGAACGTATGGACAAGCTCGGCAGCATCTTCGCTTCCGACTGATCCGGCCCCATTCTGGTCTATCGCGTGCGGAGGCGTCGCGCTCCCCACACCTCGAGCGGGACACTTGCTCGTCGTCTGCAGGACGCACATCGTCCTGCAGCGGCACACGTTCGTCCCGAGTCGACCTAGGCGGGCAAGAGCGCCGACATGGATCACCAACCGCCCCCGTTCTTCAAGCGCGGCCCAGCCCCGCTTGCACGCCTGTCGTTCTATGCTGCCCTATCCCTGTCGCTGATCTTCATCGACAGCCGGGTCCAGACCCTGGAACTCCTGCGCCAGAGCGTCTCTTTCATCACCCAGCCCTTGCAGCAACTCGCGCATGCGCCGGTCAAAGTGTTTGAAAACGCAGGCGACTATTTTTCCAGCATTTCCCGTCTCCATGACGAAAACGCCCGGATCAAGCGGGCTCAGCTCGACAGCGCCGAGGCCCTGCTCCGCCTGAACCAGCTTGAGGCGGAAAACGAGCGCCTGCGGCGCTTGCTGGAGGTGAAGAGCCGCCAGAAAACCGAAGGAAGGGTCGCGCAAATCCTCTATTCAGCCCGTGACCCGTTCTCCCGTCGGATCATCGTCGACAAGGGACAGCAGGACAAGATTGCCGCCGGTCAGCCGGTGGTCGACGATGCAGGTCTCATTGGCCAAGTAACGCGGGTGTTTCCCTTCGTTTCGGAAGTCAAGCTGATCACCGACAAAGATCAGGCCGTGCCTGTGCAGATCGTGCGTAACGGCCTGCGCTCTGTTGTCTTCGGCATCGATTCGGGCAAGCTTGAGCTGCGCTTCCTGCCGGCCAATGCCGACGTGCAGAACGGCGACATCCTGGTGACTTCGGGACTGGACGGGGTCTTCCTGCCCGGGCTGCCCGTGGCACGGGTCACCCACATCGAGCGCGGCACCTCGTATTCCTTCGCCCGGATCTTTTGCGAGCCGATTGCCGGTGTCGAAAATCACGGGGAAGTCATGATCATCGAGGCACGTACTACCGTCGCCCTGCCCACCGAGCTAACCTCCCCCGCAGCGACCACATCGGGCAAGGGGAATAGCTCGGCCAAGGGCGCCATCAAGCAAAAGCGCCTGCGCAAGGACTGAGCCATGCAGACGACGTCATTCTCCTCTTCGCGCATTCTGCTTCCGGTTCGCCCGTGGTTCATTTTTCTAAGCCTGCTGATCGCCCTGCTGCTCAATTTCCTGCCGACCCGTACGTGGCTGTGGATGCCTGACTGGGTCGCCCTGGTGGTTGTCTTCTGGAGCATCCGTGAGCCGCGTCGCGTTGGCATGGGATGGGGCTTCCTGCTCGGCCTCGTCATGGATGTCGCCGATGCCAGCCTGCTAGGCCAGCATGCGCTCGCCTACGTGCTCGCCGCCTACGGCGCGACCTCCCTGTCGCGCCGCATCCTGTGGTTCCCGCTCCTCCAGCAGGCGCTGCACGTCCTGCCGCTGCTGCTGCTCGTACAACTCGTGCAGATCGGCGTACGCGCCATGCCAGGCGCCATACTCCCCGATCTCACCTATTTCGTTGGTCCCTTCATCGGCACCCTGCTGTGGCTGCCGCTGACCTTCATCCTGCTGCTGCCGCAGCACCAGCCCGTCGACCGCGACGATAACCGGCCGATCTAAGGAGCAGGACTTGCGTCACCGGCATTCCCCGCAGAACCTTCAGGACCGGGAACTCGACCGCTTCCGCTTCCGCGTGACCTTTGCGGCCGGCGCGGTGCTCCTGGCCTTTGCCCTGCTGCTTGCCCGCTTCGTTTACCTGCAGGTCGTCCAGCACGATTACTACAGCACCCGGGCCGAAGACAACCGTATCTCGCTCGTGCCCATCCCGCCCAACCGCGGCGTGATCGTCGATCGAAGCGGCGTCGTCCTGGCCCGCAACTATTCGGCTTTCACGTTGGAGATCACCCCCTCCAAGATCGCCGGAAAACTCGATGAGACGATCGACAACCTCAGCAAAGTGATCGAAATACTGCCCAAGGACCGGCGCCGTTTTCGCAAGCTGCTTGAAGAGAGCAAGTCGTTCGAAAGCATTCCGATCCGCACCCGCCTCTCCGACGAGGAAGTGGCGCGGTTCACTGCTCACCGCTACCGCTTCCCTGGTGTCGAGGTCAACGCCCGCCTATTCCGTCAATACCCCCTCGGCCCGGTCGGATCGCACGCCATCGGCTACATCAACCGGCTCAACAAGGCCGATCAGGCGACGATACAGCGTAGCAATCAGGAATCAAATTACCGTGGCACGGATCACTTCGGCAAGACCGGCCTCGAACAGAAGTACGAATTCCAGCTCCACGGCGAAACCGGCTACGAGGAAGTCGAAATCGATGCCGGCGGCCGCGCGGTGCGCAGCCTCTCGCGGACCGCCCCGGTGTCGGGCAACAACCTGACCCTGACACTCGACATCAAATTGCAGGAAATCACCGAAAAGGCCTTCGGTGACCGAAAAGGAGCACTCGCTGCCATTGAACCCTCAACGGGCGGCATCCTAGCCCTTGTCTCGACCCCGACCTTCGACCCCAATCTCTTCGTCGACGGCATCCGGACAGAAGACTGGGACTTTCTCAACACTTCGCCGGATCGCCCAATGCTCAATCGGGCGCTGAACGGTGCGTATCCGCCCGGATCGACGTTCAAGCCCTTCATGGCCCTGGCCGCGCTGGAAACAGGCAAAAGAACGCCCAACCAGACTATTTCCGATCCGGGTTTTTTCACCTTCGGCAACCATACCTTCCGTGACGACAAGAAGGGTGGGCACGGCCTCGTAGATCTGTACAAGTCGGTGGTTCAGTCCTGCGATACCTACTACTACCTGCTGGCCAATGACATGGGAATCGAAGCGATTGCGCGCTTCATGGCCCCCATCGGCTTCGGTTCGAAGACCGGGGTCGATATCGAGGGAGAATCGGAAGGCATTCTCCCTTCCCCGGAATGGAAAAAACGCCGTTTCAAGAAACCAGAGCAGAAGAAATGGTTCGCCGGGGAAACGATCTCGATCGGCATCGGGCAAGGCTACAATTCCTACACGCCGATGCAACTCGCCCAAGCGACTGCCGCACTTGCCAACGATGGCGTCCTGTTCCGCCCGCACCTCGTGAAATACATTACCGATACCAAGACCGGCGAAAAAACTCTCATCGAGCCCGAACCCTTGCGCATCCTGCCCTGGAAAAAACAGAACGTTGACCTCGTCAAGAAATCGATGGTCGGCGTCGTCAAGGAAGGTACGGCGGCCAGAGCCTTTGCCGGCGCCGGTTATGAGTCCGGCGGCAAGACCGGGACGGCACAGGTTTTCAGCCTGAAAGGCGCAGAGTACAAAGCGAGCAAACTCAAGAAGGAATTGCACGATCACGCGCTGTATATCGCCTTCGCCCCGGCGGACAAACCCAAGATTGCCCTCGCCGTGCTTGTCGAAAACGGCGGGTTTGGCGCCCAGTCGGCAGCGCCCATCGCGCGCATGGTGCTCGACTACTATCTGCTCGGCAAACTCCCCAAAGGCGCAGCGCAGGACGATACGACCGTAAGCGAGGAGGATTGAGCGTGTTCTCCACCTACCTGCGACGTTTCTGGAAAGCCCTAGTCGAACACCTCGACGCCCCCTTGCTGCTGATCACCCTGCTCATCATGGCGGGCGGTCTGGCAACCGTGTTCAGCGCCACCTACGATGTCAGCAACAAGGCCTACCATCAGCTGATCAATCTGGGCGTCGGCCTCATCGTGATGTGGATCTTTGCCCAGATACCGCCGCAAAAACTCATGCGCTTCGCTGTTCCGCTCTTTGTGATCGGCATCGTGCTGCTGGTTCTGACCTATTTTTTTGGCATCGTGGTCAATGGCTCCAGGCGCTGGCTGTCCATCGGCATCACCCGCATCCAGCCCTCGGAAATCCTCAAAATCGCCATGCCGCTGATGCTTGCCTGGTATTTCCAGAAATACGAGGCATCACTCAGTTATCGTCATTACGCCGTGTCTGCCGTACTTCTGGCGGTACCCTTTGCCCTTGTCGCCAAGCAACCGGACCTGGGTACGGCCTTGCTAATCGGCGCAGCCGGTTTCTATGTCATTTTCCTGGCCGGATTACCGTGGAAGATCATCATCGGCATGATCCTCAGTGCCGCGGCGGCCGCACCATTCATCTGGACCATGCTGCATGACTATCAACGCAGGCGCATCCTGACCCTGATCGATCCGACAACCGACCCGCTGGGTTCGGGCTACCACATCATCCAGTCCACCATCGCCATCGGCTCCGGCGGGATATTCGGCAAGGGCTGGCTGACCGGTACGCAGACGCACCTCGAATTCATCCCCGAACGTCATACCGATTTCATCTTCGCCGTTTTTTCAGAAGAACGCGGGCTGATCGGCAACGGCATTCTGCTCTTCCTGTACCTCCTGTTGCTTGGCCGCGGCCTGATGATCGCCGCCAACGCCTCGACCCTTTTCGCGCGGCTGATGGCCGGGTCCATCACTCTCAGCCTGTTCACCTACATCTTCGTCAACATGGGGATGGTCAGTGGCATCCTGCCGGTGGTCGGCGTCCCGCTGCCTTTCATGAGCTACGGGGGCACGGCGCTGGTAACCCTGTTCCTTGGCCTTGGCATCCTGATGAGCATTCAATCGCATCGCATGCTGGTGAAACAATAGGATTGCCGTGCCACGACCACTCGCCCTTGCCGCCATGCTCCCGACCCTGGGTGTCGTTTTGACCCTTGCCGGCTGCGGCGGCCCTGCGCCCCGCCCTGCGGATTCCCCGCCCAGCGCAGAACCCGCACAGAAATCTGCACCGCGTGCCAGCACGCGCAAATCGACGGTTGTGCAAAAGCGTGGCGGGGCTTACTACAAGGACGACGGGCCCGGCGACGATATTCCGGACAATCTGGACGACCTCCCCGATGCGGAGCCGCGCGAGGAGCCGCTGCATCGCTTCGCCAACCGCCCTTACGTCGTTTTCGGCAAGAACTACACCCCGAAAACTGCGGTCGCCCCGTTCAGCCAGAAGGGAATCGGCAGCTGGTACGGCAAGAAATTCCACGGCCAGAAGACCTCGACCGGCGAAGCCTACGACATGTTTGCGATGAGCGCCGCCCATCCGACCCTGCCCTTGCCTTCCTATGCGCGGGTGACCAACGTAAGCAACGGGCGCAGCGTCGTCGTCCGGGTTAACGACCGCGGACCCTTCCATGCCGACCGGGTCATCGACTTGTCCTACGCCGCGGCATACCGTCTCGGGTATGTCGATAACGGCAGTGCCCAGGTCGAAGTCATGCAAGTCGTCCCGTCGGATGCCACCAACATTGCTTTCGCTCAGGTCGCTCCCCCGCTGCGCAACGCCCCGGTCAACGATGCCGCTCCCCGACAGGCTCAGCCCAACGGGCGCCCCCCCGCAAACGTGACGACCGGACACGCCGAGGCGCTTGATCCCATCGCCGCCCTCGCCGCACGCCTGGAAAGTCGGCCGGAATATAAGCTGGAATCTCGCCAAGATTCTCGGCCGGATTCGCCGACGAATGTCAAACCGCCGGATGCCGAAGCGCCGGCACCACGCGGTTTATTCCTGCAACTCGGGGCGTTTTCCAGCGTCGATAATGCTGACAGCTTCCGCAACCACCTGGCGCGCGAACTCGACTGGCTAAACGAACCGATCAGCATCGCTGCCGGCGGGGGAATGCACCGCGTCCACCTCGGCCCCTACGAGAATCGCAGCGCAGCGGAGAAAGTGGCCGAACGCATTCGCCAGGCTGTCGGTTACAAACCAACTTTCGTCACCCGCTGATCGCAGCAGGTTGATTTTTCTCTGCTGAGCTGCGAAACCCCGCAGCCCAGCCAGGAACGCAGCACCTGCGCCACAGGGTCAGAACTTGCGCCTCAAGTCGCCGTACGCTGCATCGACTGTACTGTAACGCTCACCACCTCTTGCTCGGCCGCCCACAATGCTCAGGGCTCCGGCGCGACGGCTCCGGGCAGAGCCGCCGCGCCTCCCCTCTATGCTTATTCGAGCGACGTACCCGAGCGCGAAATCACTCGCTGGTGAGAGTAGTCTGCACGCGCCGGGCGACGCAATTCACCCTTGACCTGAATGTAGTCAACCAGGCTTTGGGTGTAGAGGAGGTAGGTCTGCGCATACCGCCCTGTCGCAAACACCTTGCCCATCGTGGTATAGCCATCCTTGCCCGACGCGATGAAGTCGTTGGTCACCACCGCGTAACTGCGCTGAAGATCGAGCGAGCTCCACTGGCCGCTATTGCGGTCGCGCACCTGCAGATTGGTGAAACGCTCGCCGCGCGGCTTGCTCAGATCCAGATCCCAACGCATGCCTGCTGCATATGGATGCGAACCATCGGACAAGGCACTCTCGAGGTAGTTGGAGACCGCATCTTCCAGAGTTGCCCGCAATTCTGCGCCCGTCATCGTCAATTCGACCAGGACATTGGAAAACGGCAGAACGCTGTAAGCACTGTTCATGGTCAGCGTACCGGCAGGCACGGCCACACGCACGCCACCGCTGTTCTGCAAGGCAATCTGTGAAGTTTTAGAGCCATGCAGGAAGGCTTCGGCCACCACTTGCGCGGCGTCGCTGCCACGCGCCAGGACGTTCGCTTTATCGCAACCGGCAACGCTCGCGCTGCGGTTCGTCGTTTCCCCCGGCATGCGTACAAGGCACAGGCTTTCGCTAGCCTTGCCGATGAGTTTTGCTTTTTCTTCGGCAATGCGATCCGAATAGCCTTTCAACACCTTCAGCGCCCCGGCATCCGGCGCCACCACGCGCACGTTCGGCAAGGCCTCGATTTTGCTGCGCAACTCTGCGGCGTCCGCCGCCGGCATGGCCACCCACTGCCCCTTGGCGTCGCGACGCTTGAAGCCATCGCCAATGAGCAATTGCGCCTTGCCGCCACAACTATCGACCGCGCCTTGTGCATCGAAACGAACGTTCATGAGACCAAAGGTCTTGCTGTACTCCCAGGCCTGGCCGATACAAACCTTATCGCCATCCTTGTTACGCACCACCGTCGGGTATGGGCCCGAGCTGGGAACGCCGAGCGCGGAAAAATCGCCCAGCAGAGAATGCGAGTCGCCGCCGATAATGACATCGATATCAGTCAGCTGCGCGGCCAGCGCCTTGTCATTATCATAGCCCTGGTGCGTAATGGCCACGATGTGGCGGACACCCTGTGCCTTGAGCGCGTCAATGGCCGCCTGAGCCGCCTGCACCTCGGGTTCGAATACGGTTGACGCCAGTGGGCGGGACGCATTCACGGTCTTGCCCACAATGGTGATTCCGATAAAGCCCACGCGCACACCGTCGATTTCGCGCACGTGCCAAGGCACGAGATGTGCATTCTTGACAGGAGCCAGAGGCGTTCCGGCCGCGGGTTTGACATTGCTTGACACCACGACGCTCGGCTGCGGACAGCTGCCACCGCGCAGTTCGGTCAGGAACGACTGCAGCACGCCATCGCTGCTGTCGAATTCATGATTGCCGAGGGTGAAATAATCAAAGCAGATGTTGTTCATCATCTGGGCATCTGCCTTGCCCTGAAAGAGCGTGAAATACTGTGTGCCGGTGATTGCGTCACCCGCGTGGATCTTCACGAGATTGGGCAGTTTGGCCACCGATTTGAACATGCTCACCTGACGCGCAAACCCACCCAGCGCCACCTGGGTACGCTCCCCGCCGACGGACAGCTCGGCCGCGGAAAACTCGTCGAGATGCGAATGATGGTCGTTGATATGCGCAAAGTTGAGTTCCAGGGCCTTTTCCGCTTGCTTGTCGGTGCTGGCACAACCGACGACCAGTACGCTGGCCATCACAACCGCGCAAAGGTTAGCGCTTGCTTTCATTGTCATCGCAGTAATCCATATAAAGAGAGGCAGAATTTGTGTTCAGAGGTCTCGACGTGCAAAACTCCGCAGATAAAACACCACGGCCATGACCTCTGCGCGGAGCAAAGGTCATGGCACGTGCTAAACCCTACAAGTCGTCATTGCCCAGGCAATGCTGCGAAGCGTCAGCTTACTTGAGCAGGCTGCCTTTTTCGGCGGCAACGGCAATCTTGCCTGCCTTGAGTTGATCGAGAACTTCGGCCACTTTCTTCGACACCTCAGCTGACAGGTTCGGGTTTTGTGCCGGAATGCCAACACCGTCCTTCTTGGCATCGAAGACCAGCGTCTGGCCGCCGGGGAACTTGCCTTGCTTCTCCAGCTTGATCATGTCGTAGGCCGCGGTGTCGATGCGCTTCATGGCCGAGGTCAGAATGATCGACTTGCCACCGCTGTAGATGCCCTGTGCGTACTGATCGACGTCCACACCGACGATCCAGGCGCCCTTCGCTGCGCGCGCCTTGGCTTCGTTGATCGCACCGACGCCAACGCCGCCGGCAGCCACGAAGATTACTTTGACGCCCCGGTCGTACATCTGCGCGGCGAGTTGCTGGCCGGCGGCCACGTCATGGAAGGTACCCTGATAAATGACGTTTTCAGCCTTCATTCCAATTTTGGTGCCGAGATTCTTGTTGGCGTAAGCAACCCCTTGCTGGAAGCCCCAGTTGAACTTCTGCACCGGCGGAATTTCCATGCCACCGATAAAGCCGAAGTCGCCGCTGCCAACCTGCAGCGCAGAAGCCACACCGGCCAGGAAGCCCGATTCATGTTCGGCAAAGAAAATCGAAACGGTATTCGAGCCAACCTTTTCCTTGCGGTTGGCATCGAAAACTCCATTATTCGGGCTGCCATCGAGGAGCACGAACTTGGTTTTCGGGTATTTGTCCTGGGCCACGAAAATCGACGATTCGAACTTGAAGCCCGGCGTAATGATCAGGGAAAAACCGGCGTCTTTCAGGTTGGCGATTTCCTTGACGTAATCGGCTTCGGTGGTCCCGCCCGGTTTCAGGTACTTGGATTTGACCCCCAAATCCTTGGTGGCTTTCTTGATCCCGTCCCAGGTCCCCTGATTGAACGACTTGTCATCGATCGAGCCGGAGTCGGTCACCATCCCGACCTTCAGGTCGGCAGACGTGGCCATCGGCGCGATGGACATCAAGCTCAAAGCCGCCAGCGCGGACACCATCAGTTTTTTGCTCATTGCAAACACTCCTCCTTATCGTTGAAATCCCCGGCAATCCACCGAGAAATGCTCCTCCCCGTCGGATATGCCTCTCTTGGCAACACCCTCGTGTCCAGCGCCACCGACCTGCGCTATTGTATAGCGACGCAAGCAGTCACACCGACACACGTCCAGCACCCGCTAATCGCGGGGTAAATCCTGTTGATCAAACGCGCCTGGCAGCAATTCTCCTGCGGTCGTTGCCATGAACTCCCCCCCCAGATTGCCGAGGATCACCGGCAGATCGACCCCACCCAACTCGCTGATCACCTGGCGACAGGCACCGCACGGCGCGATCGGGCCGCGCGTATCGCCAACCACCGCCAGTGCAGCAAAATCCCCGGGGCGGTGACCGTCGGCGATGGCCCGGAAAAAAGCCGTGCGCTCGGCACAGTTGGTCAGGCCGAAGGAGGCATTCTCAACGTTGCAGCCATGGTAAATCGTCCCGTCTCGGGTCTGCAAGGCAGCGCCAACCTGAAAGCGCGAATACGGGACATACGCTTTGGTTCTCGCCACCAGAGCCTCGTCGAGCAAAGTCTGAGCGTTCTCGCTCGTCAGCGGTACGTGCGCATCGCTCATAACGCGTCTCCGGCGGTAATGCGCTGCCAGACCAGTGGCGGTTGGGTAAATCCGGCACGTAGCGACTCTTCGACAATTCGGATGCTATCCCCGATCCGCTCGGCCGCGAGTTTCGCCGCCTGCAGATCGCGGGCATGGATACGCAATAACGGATCTCCCGCCTGCACGGACACCCCGAGTTCGACGATATCGCTCAAACCGACGGCCGGATCGATTGCCTGATCGCTGCGCAGGCGCCCTCCCCCAAGAGCCACCACGGCCATGCCCAGGGCGCGTGTATCGAAGCCGGCGACGATGCCCGAACACGGCGCCGGCAGTTCGACCACGACCGGGGCCTGGGCAAGGTAGGCATCGGGCCGTTCGAATAAATCGGCGGGCCCGCCAAGCAAACGCACCATGCGGGCAAAACGATCCGCGGCGGCACCCGAATCAAGGCTGGCCTGCAAGCGCGCCCGGGCGGCTTCGGTGGTTTCCGCCAACCCGGCCGCCACCATACCCTCGGCACACAGGGCCATCGTCACTTCATGCAACCGTGCCGGGCGATGTTTACCGGCGAGGTAATCGAGCGCGCAGCGCACTTCGATGGCGTTGCCCGCACACGGGGCGAGCGACTGGTTCATGTCGGTGAGCAGGGCGCTCACCTTGAGCCCAGCCCCGGTACCGACCGCCACGATGGATTTGGCAAGCGCCACCGACAACTCAGGCGTCGGCATGAAGGCGCCGCTGCCAACCTTGACGTCCATGACGAGCGCATCGAGTCCGGCAGCCAGCTTCTTGGACAGAATTGAGGCCGTGATCAGCGGGATGGACTCGACCGTGGCCGTCACGTCGCGCGCGGCATAGATGCGCTTGTCGGCCGGGGCAAGGTCCGCCGTCTGGCCAATGATCGCAGTGCCTGCCTCGCGCACTGCGATTTTCAGTTGATCGGGCGTAGGGAACGGGTTGTAGCCGGGGATAGACCCCAGCTTGTCCAACGTACCTCCGGTATGGCCGAGACCGCGCCCCGAGATCATCGGGTTGTAAGCACCGCAGGCGGCGAACATCGGCCCGAGCATCAAGGACACCACGTCGCCGACGCCGCCGGTGGAGTGTTTGTCAATAATCGGCCCATCGAGGTCGAGCGAGCGCCAAGTCATGACCCGGCCGGAGTCGCGCATGGCCAGGGTCAGTGCAACGCACTCATCCCGCGTCATGCCATTCAAGAAAACCGCCATGGCAAACGCGGCGATTTGCGCCTCGCTGACCCGATTGTCGGTGATCCCTGCGACAAAG
>RRZU010903239.1_pt1 | contig 11061 bp, 12 predicted proteins | sample 2165561 | NCBI WGS metagenome assembly RRZU01 (sample SAMN10456909, study PRJNA506462) | wastewater metagenome | isolation source: wastewater sludge | place: USA: Moscow, Idaho | reverse complement strand
CCTATAGAGCCCCCGATCTGATGATCGGGGGCTTTTTTTATGCCTCGTTTGAAGCGGTTCTGATGCGGGGTTAGCTTTTGTTGCGGGCAAAAAGGAGCACGTCGAGGATGGTGCGCTTTATACGGCTGTCAATGTTCCTTTCGATATCAGTTTCGGTAACCTGATACTCGTACTTTGTGCTGCTGTTGGGGATGTAGTCGAATGTATCCTTGATGATGTTGGGGTTGAACTTTATTGTTAGCCGATCGGGAAGTAGAACAATGCTGCTAAAGAAAATGCTCGAGTTCCCTTTAGATATCCAAACCTCAAAGGAAGAGTCTGTGTCTTTTGTAATAAGACATGGCTTTACAAGGTTTTTCTCGTAGTTTCTTATTTCATCGTAAAGGCTGGAAAGCTTATTCATGGCTCTATTTTTATAAGAGTTAGAACAGGCCGTATTGCGTAGTGTTTATGGGAAGATCTTAATTTGTGTTATGCTGAAAATGCCTATTTATCCCAGTGCTCAAACCCCTTTTTGATGATGATTTTGTAACTATACGAGAAAAGGTTACTGATTGGCGAGCTTCCAAAGGCTATAAAAGATGAAGTTAGTAATACGTTCCATTCGGGGGTAGTTAATTATGCTGGCTTCGTCGGCAGGAGTATGGTAGTCGGCATGTTCGCCAGTCGTGATAACGATAGAGGGTATTCCTGCTTTTACAAACATGTCATGGTCGGAGCCATGCGTCCATAAGTCCAGTTCTCTTTCAGAAATAGGATCTGATATACCAATTTTTGCCATTTGGGCGCTTTGTTTAAGGTGTTGCTCTGGGCTACTATCAAAATTTCCTAGAATAATGGGATATACATACATATCGGAATCGAAATGGCTCTGGTTAGACCGTCCGATCATGTCGATGTTTACAACCGCTGCTGTTTTTTTAAGCGGGATGATGGGGTTGTTGATCATGTAGTACGATCCGTATAGTCCGATCTCTTCGCCGGTAAATGCCACCAAAATTATGCTTCGGTTAGGTACATGACCGGTGCTTTTGGCCAACTGTAGCAGGCGAGCGATTTCTAGCACTGCTGCTGTTCCCGATGCATTATCGTCTGCACCGTTAAAAATACTATCGGCCATGTTATCCGCGAATTTGGTATGATAAATTGCTGTGCCAATATGGTCGTAATGCGCGCATACGACTACGGCTTCGTCCTTCTTATTAGCGCCACCAAATACCCCAACAACATTTTCGGTTTGAACCTTTGTGAGCCTGTCGGCTGGTAGGCTGCCGCTAATCTCTAATGCCTTTCCAACTAGAGTTCCTTTTACATGGGGGTATTCCTTAAGCGCTTCTTTGGCAAAAAGTTTTTTAAGTAAGATTTCGTCGGTTAAAAGAATGTCAACCTTTGGATGCCTTGCAAGGAAGGGCAATACCTTGCTGTAGTAGCTATTTTGGTTGGGCAATATGGGATTTGAAGTGGACGTGTAGAATAGCGTATCTCCTGACCTACTTGTTTTTTGCATGAGCGGAGAAGCAAAGGCAAATCGGCTACGATTGAGCTCTGTGACCTCATTTGTTGGGAGAACGAGGAGAAAGGTGCCCTTAACCTCTTCTTGCCTTGCATTACAGGTTTGGATTATCCTGTTCAACCCTTCGTCGATCGATTTGGCTGCCACTACAGGGGCATAGCAAGCGCTGTCCGATTCCCTATTTTCTACAGAACCGAAGTAGGGAATTATAGAGGTGTTGCCAATGCTATCTCCCGATAGCGGCATTATGTCGCTAAAAAAGTAGATCTTTCTCGAAGAATCCTTAATCTTTACTGAAGCATTCCTAAAGTCGAAAGGGGATGAGTATAGTTCGAAGGATTGAAAGAACGGCTCTGCGCTACCTGGATTGATGGGGCTAAGTCCAGCCTCCCTAAACTTATCGGCAATGTAGGTTGCCGCAACTCGTTGTCCGATGCTGCCGGTTTTACGTCCTTTTAGGCTATCGGAAGCCAAAACGTATACGTGCTTCCTTAAGCTATCGGGGGATGCTTTAAGACCTTGAAAGAAGGCTTGTGCGCTGCTGCTGTAGGCCATGGCAACGAGCAGAGCAGGAAGTAGGAGCTTCTTCATATGGATCGCTACGAAGGGTTAAAACGTGGGCCGATCGGTGTGCTTGGCAGAGACCCGCCTGCGTAAATGTATAAGATTATTTGGTTCGTTGTTCGTTGTAGCGCTAATGTTCGTAGTTGGGCTGCTAAATGTGCTTGTGCAAGGGAGCTATTGGGGCAGAAAGGTGCTCTTGCAGCAGCTTTGGATGGCGGTTTTGTAGGCGTAGAGGCCAGTTTGTGGGGGCTAGAGGTGTATAGGTTTGTCGTAGTAATGGATTCTAGAGCAAGCATAGCAGAAGTGCGCAACGTAGTAGTGAGCATGTGAAAATAAGTTGCGAGTACGAACAGTGTAGTCGCCAGTAGGTAAAATAAAGTTCTGAGTATGTACAACGCAGTCGTGAGTATGTAAAATAAAGTTGTGAGTGTGTACAACGTAGTCGTGAGTAAGTGAAAGAAATTCGTGAGTACCTGAATGGTTGGGCCTGTTTCTCGTAGGAACAAAGGAGATGCGGCCTTGTGAGTTGGTGGGTCGTCGCGAATAAGGTATGGATATAAGGGTCGAATATCGATGCCGCATATGGCCTATGCTTATCGGGCGAATGGGAAAAGAAAAAGCCTTCAGATTTCTCTGAAGGCTTTCTAGTAGCGGGAACAGGACTCGAACCTGTGACCTTTGGGTTATGAGCCCAACGAGCTGCCAACTGCTCCATCCCGCAATATAATATCTTAAGTTGTATTGCTTTCGTGTTTCTCAATTGCTCTGCAAAGGTAATTCCTTTTTTCGATTCTGCAAGGGTTTTCTAAAAAATATGTTTGCTATAATTGTGAATGGCTCTTGTTCTATTTGGAAACTAAGCTGTAACTTCGTGGAATAAAACAGAATTTTCCTATGCCATTAGTATTTAAACCTGTTGACATCAGTACGGAAGAGAAGGAGTGCCGTAAGGACTACTTTGACCGCCATACGCCCTATGTAATATGCGAGCGCCAAGCTAAGCGCAACGAGAAGCTAAAGGTAAAGGTAACCTTGGGCGATCAGTACGTACATCCCGACGACTACGACCACTACATTAGCACTATCCAGCTTTGGAATAGGGAGACGCTACTTGCGCAGGTGCACTTTATGCCCGGTGCAATGGGAAATCAGCCAGGCCATGTAGAGGTTGATTTTTATGTTGTTCCTAAGATGACCATGAACCTTACTGCAATGGCCGTTTGCACCAAGCATGGCTTGTGGGAGAGCGAGACCGTTGATGTAGCCGTTGTGGATTAAGCTGCGAATGAGCTTCTGGGTAGCCGATTGGAAACGTAATGTTCGCCTTTCGGCTTTTTGCGCATAGTACGCTTAAATCTTATATATTTGTGGTCTTCAACATAACCCTACAATGGCCGAGAGCAAAAAGAAGAAGCTGATCACCAAGCTGCACCATAAGTACCGTTTAAGCATCTATAACGATTCCAATCTTGAAGAGGTTTGGTTCCTTCGTCTATCGCGAATGAACGTGCTGCTTGTTTTTGGCTCGCTGATAATCCTGATAATATTTGGTGTAACCATTCTTATTTCGTTCACTCCGCTGCGCGAGTTTATACCCGGCTATCCCGACAAAAATACCCGTAGGACTATTGTTGCCAATGCGCTAAAGGTTGATTCGCTCGAGCGTGAGCTAACCATGTGGCAGCGCCATCTTGATAACATCAATAGGGTTCTTTCGGGGAAGCCTACCGAGGTTATCGAGAGCAAACCCGATACGACAAAGAAGTATAAAAACCTGGATTTGGGCCGATCGGAGGAGGATTCGAAGTTCAGAGCCGAGGTGGAAGCTGCCGAAAAGTATAAGCTGGCCGTTTTTGATAAGGCCAAGAAGCCGCAAGGTATTTCGGGCATTCGCTTCTATACACCCGTGAAGGGGAAAGTGCTAAAGCCGTTTAACAGCCAAGCAGGGCAGCTGGGCGTAGTGCTTTCGGTGGCGCCTAACGAGCTGGTGCTGGCAACCCTAGAGGGAACGGTGGTTAGCGCCGGATGGAGCATGGAGTTTGGGTATAGCATCGTTATACAGCATAGCAACAACCTGATATCAGCCTATAAGTACAACTCGCAGGTTATGAAGAAGGTTGGTGAGAAAGTTCGTGCTGGTGAGGCTATAGCCGTGGTGGGAACAAGAAGCGAGCAGAAAAATACGGCTCAGCTCCTATTTGAGCTTTGGTTTAACGGAGTACCGATTAACCCACAGCACTACGTTATTTTTTAGGTGATGATTAAGAAGAGAATTGCAATACTTGGCTCAACCGGCTCGATAGGTACGCAAGCCCTTGAGGTTATTGAGGCAAATCCTGACCTATTTGAGGTAGAAGTTTTAACGGCCAATAATAGTGTAGAGCTGCTTATAGAGCAAGCCGTAAGATACCAGCCAAACGCAGTTGTTATCGGTAATGAGGCAAAGTACCAGATGGTGGCTGATGCGCTTAGCCGCTATCCGATTAAGGTGTATGCCGGATCTAAGGCTATAGAGCAGATCGTAGAAATGGAGACCATTGATGTGGTGCTAACGGCTATGGTTGGCTACTCGGGTTTAATGCCCACCATCAATGCCATTAAATCGAAAAAGGTAATTGCTCTTGCCAACAAGGAAACCCTAGTTGTTGCAGGCGAGCTGATAACCGCTCTATCGCAGGAGAATAGGGTGCCCATAATTCCGGTCGATTCGGAGCACTCTGCCATTTTCCAATGCTTGGTTGGCGAGCTGAGCCCTATAGATAAGGTTATACTTACCGCTTCGGGTGGTCCATTCCTTCATACCGACATTGATACGCTGAAAACCGTCACCCGTGCTGATGCCTTAAAGCATCCGAACTGGAGCATGGGGGCGAAAATTACCATCGATTCGGCATCGATGATGAACAAGGGGTTTGAGGTGATAGAGGCCAAATGGCTCTTTGGGGTGACCCCCGACCAGATTGACGTGGTGATACACCCACAGTCGATCGTCCACTCGATGGTACAGTTCGAAGATTCGTCCATAAAGGCGCAGATGGGGTTACCCGACATGAAGCTTCCCATTCAGTATGCCTTTACCTTTCCTGATAGGGTAAAAACAGACTTTAAGCGCCTAAATTTTAAAGACTACAGTACGTTAACGTTCTTAGAACCCGATACCGGCAAGTTCCGAAATCTTGCTTTTGCCTACGAGTCCATGCGACAAGGGGGAAATATGCCCTGTATCCTAAATGCCGCTAACGAGGTGGTGGTCGAAGCCTTTTTAAAGGGGAAGATCGGGTTCCTAGAGATGTCGGACATCATTGAGAAGGTTATGTGCAGGGCATCTTTTGTCCAAAAACCAACACTGGCCGACTACTGCGAAACCGATACCGCAGTGAGGACGCTAACAACATCGCTAATTCGATAAAAAATGGAAATACTTGTAAGGGTAGCACAGCTACTATTAAGCCTTTCGATCCTAGTGCTGCTCCACGAGGCAGGCCACTTTTTCTTTTCTAAGCTTTTCAAAATCCGTGTAGAGAAGTTCTACCTATTCTTCAATCCTTGGTTTTCGCTGTTTAAGTTTAAAAAGGGGGATACTGAGTACGGTGTTGGTTGGCTTCCATTGGGGGGCTACGTTAAGATTGCCGGTATGATTGACGAGAGCATGGATAAGGAGCAGATGAAAGAGCCTGTTCAGCCATGGGAATTTCGTGCAAAGCCATCGTGGCAGCGCTTGCTGGTTATGATTGGTGGAGTTCTGGTAAACTTTCTACTAGCGCTGGTTATCTACATCGCAGTTCTTTACACATGGGGCGAAGAGTACGTTGCCAATAAAGATGTAACCTATGGTATTCAGGCCGACAGCTTGGCTCAGCGCATAGGATTCCGCAATGGCGATAAGATTATTTCGTTGGATGGAAAACCTCTCGAAAATATAGCAACGCTTCAGGGGGACATCGTCCTCAATGAGGTGAAGAATGTACTGGTTGAACGTGATGGAAAGCAGGTTAATGTTGCCATTAGCCCAAAGTTTGTTCCCGAAATCCTTAAAGCAAAAGGGATGTTCGGTCCTCGTGTAAAGTACATCGTTGCCGATGTTGCTGATGGTATGCCCGCAAAGGCTGCTGGGGTAAAGGCTGGCGATAGGTTTATAAAAGCAGATACAACCACGTTTGAGTATGTCGATGAGTTTAAGAGCTACTTTGCTGCTCATAAGAACAAAAAAATTACAGTAGCGGCTTTGCGCGGTAACGATACCGTTAGCTTTAGCATTGTTCCAAATAGCCAAGGTTTAATAGGAACGATGTTTACAACTTACGAGCAGTTTAAGATTAGCAAAATTGAGTACGGTTTTTGGGAGTCTATTCCTGCCGGAATAGACCATGGTATAGACAAGGCTGTTAAGTACGTTCAGCAGCTAAAGCTGATTGTAAAACCTGAAACAAAGGCATACGAGTCGTTAGGTGGTTTTATTGCCATTGGTAAAATATTCCCAGGATCGTGGGATTGGGGAGCCTTTTGGGAAATGACGGCATTCCTTTCTATTATTCTTGCTATAATGAATATTCTGCCAATTCCAGCACTGGATGGAGGACATGTTATGTTCTTGCTCTACGAGATGGTTACCCGTCGTAAGCCCAGCGAGAAGTTTATGGAGTATGCCCAGATTGTAGGAATGGTAATCCTTTTAGCATTACTTATTTATGCAAATGGGAACGATATAATAAAATTATTTCGTTAATTTCAAGCAATAATTAAACCTACCGCTATGAGATTACAAAAATGCATACTGATTGTCTTTACCATCCTAGCCCTATTTACAGGATGTAAGGAAACCAAGAAGGGAAAAACAATGCTTCCGAGTCCAGCAGGGGCTATTTGTGATGTATTGGTTGTGATTAACGAAGAGAGCTGGAAGGGAGAGCTGGGAAATGTATACCGTGAGGTACTCACAGGTCCTTATCCATACCTTCCACAAATAGAGCCTTACTTTAACCTATCCCATGTAACCAAGGATGTTTTTGCATCAACGGCTCAAAAATTTCGGAATCTTATTATTACGAAAGTAGACCCAAAGTTTACCAAGCCTCAGTTTGTCATTCAAACCGACGTTTATGCTTCGTCGCAGGTTGTAGTAAACGTTGCGGCTCCTACTGCCGAAGCCGCTGCAATTTACATAAAGGAAAATGCTGATCGGTTAAGGGAGATTCTGGATCAAACCGAAAAGGATCGCTATGCCGAGTTGGCCAAATCGAAGGCAGAAGCCTCCATTACTGCTGCTGTTAAGGAAAAGTTTGGGTTTGACATCTTCTTTCCTAGCGGATATCAGCTTCGCACTAGCAAGCCCGACTTTATGTGGATATCGCTGGAGACTAACCTCTCGAGCCAAGGCTTACTAATTTATACCAGCAAGTATAGCGGCGAATCGGATTTCACCGAGGAAAATCTGAGCAAGATTTCCGATGGCTTCACAAAGCAGTTTGTACCAGGACCAAGCGATGGAAGCTTTATGGTAGTTGGTAAAACCGTTGCTCCTAAAGTAGAAAAGCTTACCTATAAGGGACGCACTTGGTACCGCACGCGCGGCTTCTGGGATGTGAAGAACGACTTCATGGGAGGTCCGTTTATTAGCTACTCTACCTACTGGAAGGAAAGGGACGTGGTGCTCACCATCAAGGCGTATGTATATTCGCCTAAGAAAGATAAGCGCAAAACGCTGTTGCAGACAGAGGCGCTCATTTTCAACGTGAACCTAGATGGAAAAGAATCCTAAAAGGAGTGGTACTTTTGGGATAATAACGAAGGAGCAAATGGAGGATGCGCTGCTTCGCGAAGAGATCGTAGTAGATGTTGCTAAGCAGCTCGAAAAAGATTTTGGGATGTGGGGTATGTCCATCTCTTTTAGCAACGATATTCCTCGTGCTTACGAAGAACTCTACGTACAAGTGTACAATCATATTGTAGCGCTTGGGGTTGGCGATACCAGTCGGCTTAAGAATCTGCTGTACCAGGTTGATATTAATGTGGCAGGAGTTTTAAGGCAAAAGGTAGAAGGTAGCCTAGAGGAAGAGCTGGCGCATAAGATTATTGAGCGTGAGCTGCAAAAGGTTCTGTTAAGAAGATTTTATAAGTAAATAAAGGAAGAGGAGGTTGCCGGATTGGTAACCTCCTTTTTAAATTTGCGTTAGGGATAACATCATCGTTTTTAGTTAACGATAAAACATGGAATTATGGCAACCGCAGACGACTTTATACGACAGCTACAGCTGACACCTCATCCCGAAGGAGGTTACTACCGGGAAGTGTACCGATCGACGGAAAAAATTGAGGAAGAATGCCTTCACCATCGTTTTTGTGGTGGAAGCCGTTCGGTGAGCACCGCTATTTACTTTCTGATGGAGACGGGAAACTTTTCGGCTTTCCATCGTATTAAGTCGGATGAACTTTGGCATCACTACGAAGGAGTTAGCCTCGAAATAGTCGTAATTCACCCTAAAGGAACATTGGAGATCCTTAAGCTAGGAACAGATTTCGAAAAGGGAGAGCGTCCTTTACAGGTTGTTCCTGAAGGGTGCTGGTTTGCTTCGCGTGTTGTAGACGAAGGTTTTGCCCTAGTAGGCTGTACTGTGGCTCCTGGTTTTGACTTTGCTGATTTTGAGCTGGCAGATAGGTCAAAGCTTATAAAAGCATACCCTGAGCATGAAAAGATAGTATTAGAGTTAACCCGATTACCTTAAGGCTATATTTCTAAAACTACCTCATCAAAAGGTTTGACGTGTAGCTTATGAGTGGTGGGTGATAGCTCGCTCCAAATCCAGTTGTGATGCATGATAACGGTTTGGGCATCAAGATGTGGACGGTTGCCGGTTGTATGACCATCTTCAACGACCGTTATTTTGTAGTTTTTACCCAAAGCAGATCGGATAGTAGTGTCGACACAAAAATCGGTAGCAAAACCGGTTATTACGAGTTCGGTTATGCCTTTTGCTTCTAAAACGTTTTGCAGGGTAGTATTGTAGAAGGCATCGTTGGCTGTTTTTTCAACAACAATGTCTGTGGGCTTCTGAATTATAGATGGAAGAATTTCCCAATCGGGAGTGCTAGGGTAAAGGTAGTCTTGGTTGCTTCCATCATGTTGAATAAAGACAACGGGGTATCCGGATTCTCTAAACTTTTCAGATAGGGCATTTATCCGGCTAATTACACCTATGGCATCGTATCGGGGAGTAGATGGGGTAAATAGTCCAACCTGCATATCAATAATTAGTAGAGCTTTCATAGTATCCGTTTTTGTTAATGTAGGTAGAATCTCATGCGATAGCTCGCTCTATATGACTAGATTCGAGCGATAAATATATGTAAAAGGATTTGCTTTTTTATGTCAGAAAGGTTAAAAGTGCTACGAAGCTACAGTTGGGGTAGCGTAAAGTAGAAGGTACTGCCTTTGCCAAGTTCGCTCTCTGCCCATATTTTACCGTTATTTTTTTCGACAAAGTCTTTGCAGAGGGTGAGGCCCAGTCCAGATCCTTTCTCGTTGGCGGTTCCTTTTGTAGTTATCGAAGCAGTGCCGAATAGCTTGGACAGGTTTTCGGGAGACATTCCGATGCCGGTATCCGAAACTTTTATGAGGGTTGCCTTACCGTTTTTTTGAGCGCTTAGGGTAATGCGATCGTTATTTCGGCAGAACTTGATTGCATTGGCAAGTAGGTTTCGTACTATTGTTTTGAGCATATTTATATCTGCAATGGCGACACATTCGCCATCAACTTTTTGAACCATTAGCGCGATGCCTTTCGATTTGGCGGCTGACTCGAATTGGCTTACCTGATCTTCGAGAATCTGGTATAGGTTAACCTTTGTCAAGCAGATGTGGTTGTTGCTCATTTGGCTTTTTGCCCAAGAGAGTATTTCTTCGGTAAGCTCAAGTGATCGGCTTACTTCCTTGCTCATTAGTGGAAGTATTTCATCGAATTCATCCTTTGAGAGATCTCTTGATTCTCGAAGGTCGAGGATGTTTTTTAGGGTTGCTAAGGGACCTCGTAGGTCGTGTGCAACAATTGAGAACATGCGCTCTTTTGACTTGTTGCTTTTCCTTAAGCTTTCAACCTCTCCTTTGAGCTGTTCTATTTGTGCTAAAAGGTCTTTTTTAGTTTTCTTTCCCTCTCTTCGAGTTCTTAGAAGTACTAAAATCAGGGAACCACTAAGCAAAAGCGCTAGTAGTAATATGGCATTTTTGGCTACTTGATTCCAATTCGAGGAATTTTCGTTGGCTAGAGTGGGTTTGGATTGTTCGTTAATAACTTGTGCTGTGCTATTGCTGATTTGTGATATCAGTATAAAGTGGTTGGTGGATGAAAGTAGAAGCGGAGCCTTTCGATTCTCAGCAGAAAGGCTTAGCGATAAGAAGGTAATTAACAGAAGAAAGATCCCCTTTTTCATCTTGGCTCTCGGTTTTGGTTGTAGAGCACTTTCTACTTCTAAACAACCTATGCTTTTAAAAAGCTCGAAGAATATCTTTCATAAAGCATTTTATTATACGTAAACATTGTTAAAGGAAAAGCGTAGCTAATATTGGCTACGCTTTTCCTTTTGGCGAACGATTGTAAGTTCCTATTGGATATTCTTATATAGGCTTTTTGGTTAGCCCATTCTTGTAAAGGTAATACGCACCTTGGTAGTAAGCTACTGCTTCGTTGAGCAAGGCGTTGTTTTTGGTAGAAGGTGTTAGGTCGTTGGTGTTTTTGTCGTAGGTAAAAAACTCGCTCCTACGCTGTACATCCAGCACTACCACCTTATTGCCCTTAATGTAGCCGAGCTTTTGGTAGGTGCCAACAAACGCGCGCTGCTCTTCGGGCTTCATGGTAAGGATATTCTTACCAAAGAACTTGGACTCGTAGCTCCATCCCATTAGGCCAAGGATGGTGGGGGCAACGTCTATTTGGCTGCATTGGGTTTCCACCTTAGTAGGCTTCACTAGGTTGGGGTTATAAACGATGAAT
>RRZU010850250.1_pt1 | contig 11061 bp, 15 predicted proteins | sample 2165561 | NCBI WGS metagenome assembly RRZU01 (sample SAMN10456909, study PRJNA506462) | wastewater metagenome | isolation source: wastewater sludge | place: USA: Moscow, Idaho | reverse complement strand
TTTTTGCGTAATGACGCGGGTTTTCCCCGAACCGGCACCGGCCAGTACCAGCAAGGGTCCGTCCAGGTACTGGATGGCGGCGCGTTGTTGTGGGTTGAGTCCGTGCATGTGAGGAACGAAGGGCGACAAAAATAAAACCCGGCCATCTGGCCGGGTGGGGCGATTTTAGCGCATTCGACCGTCAGATATTCTCGTCGATCTGTCCGGGTCGTCGGCCGCGGGTGTCCATGGCCCGCACCAACTGGTGCACGTTGCGCTGTTCCAGCAGTTCGTCAGCCAGGGCGCGGGCCTCGGCACGGCGTCGTTCGGCGCCTTGGTAGGGGCCAATGGCCTTCTGATCGATCAGGGCCACTTCCTGCTGCAGCGAACGCTCCCGCTCATTGCTTGCTGCTTCCATAGCTTCGACCCGGCGAACGGCCGGCGCCTGTGCCTGCTGGGTGCGCCCGACAGTTTCCGGGCTGGGCTGGCGGGTGGTTGAAGCGAGTCGGGATGTGTTCATGACCGGACCTCCTGGCCCGGTCTACGTCAGTTCTTTGCGGGAACTTGAATCACCCCGCGCTTACAGCGCGCCGAAGACCTTCTTCAGCAGCGCGCTACCGGCCTGCATCGGGTTGCTGCGCAGCTTTTTCTCTTCCTCGGCGATCATCAGGAAGAGGCCGTCCATGGCTTTTTGCGTGACGTAGCTGTCAATATCGGCGTCTTTCTTGTCGATCAAACCCATGCTGGCCGCTTTGCCGGCAAAGGTGTTGTACTGCTCGGCGAGTTGCAGTTTGGCGGTGGCCGCTTTGACGATGGGCAGGAATTTCTTCGTCAGTTGGTCGCTCGACGAGCGCTGGAAGTATTGCGTCACGCTATCGTCACCTCCGGTCAGGATGGCTTTGGCATCCTGCAGGGTCATCTTGCGGATCGAGTCCGAAAGGATGGGCATGGCTTCGGCCACGGCATTTTCTGCAGCGTGGTTCATCGTGTTGACCAACTGGTCAGCCTGCTTGCCCATGCCGAACATGCGCAAGCCGCCTTCCACTTTCTGCAGATAGCCCGGAAGGGGGATTTTTACCTTGTCGTTGGCGAGAAAGCCGTTGTCCTTGCCGAGTGACGCCACGGCGAATTCGGCGCCTTTGGCCAGTGCTTCGCGCACGCCGGAGCCGGCGTCGGCATTGCTGATGGCGTCCAGTCCTGCATGCGCTTGCCCGATCAGAAGGCTGGCAAGAAGCGGGAGCAGGAGGCGGGAAATGCGAGAGAGCATGATGTGTTCCTTGCGGGGTTAAACGATATCGAGGTGGCTGATGCCGGCGCCGAGGTCGCGGTCGCGTGATTCCTTGGCGTTGAGCTTGATCTGCAGGCGCAGATCGTTGAGCGAATCGGCATTGCGCAGGGCGTCTTCGTAGGTGATGCGGCCGGCATCGTAGAGATCGAACAGCGCCTGGTCGAAGGTCTGCATGCCCAGTTCGCGCGATTTCTTCATGATTTCCTTGATTTCATGCACTTCGCCCTTGAAGATCAGGTCGGAAATGAGGGGCGAGTTGAGCATGACTTCGATTGCCGGCAGACGTCCCTTGCCGTCCTTTTTTGGCAGCAGGCGCTGTGAGACGATGGCGCGCAGGTTCAGCGACAGATCCATCAGGAGCTGGTGGCGGCGCTCTTCCGGGAAGAAGTTGATGATGCGGTCGATGGCCTGGTTGGTACTGTTGGCGTGCAGCGTTGCCAGTGCCAGGTGGCCTGTTTCGGCAAAAGCGATGGCGTAATCCATCGTTTCGCGGTCGCGGATTTCCCCCATCAGGATGACATCCGGCGCCTGGCGCAGGGTGTTTTTCAGCGCCGGCCCCCAGTCGTCGGTGTCGACGCCGACTTCGCGCTGGGTGACGATGCAGTTCTTGTGCTCGTGCACGTATTCAATCGGGTCCTCGATGGTGATGATGTGACCGAAGCTGTTCTCGTTGCGGTAGTCGACCAGTGCGGCCAGCGAGGTGGTTTTGCCGGTGCCGGTGCCGCCGACGAAAATCATCAGGCCGCGCTTGGTCATGGCCAGATCCTTGATGACCGGGGGCAGGCCCAGTTCGTCCAGCGTGGGAATGGTCATGTTGATGGTGCGGCAGACCAAGGCGACGCGGCCTTGCTGGATCAACGCATTGGCACGGAAACGACCGATGCCGGAGGGCGAAATGGCGAAATTGCATTCACGCGTGGCCTCGAATTCGGCGGCCTGGCGGTCGTTCATGATTGCGCGCGCCAGCTCGGCGGTGTGCTGTGAGTTCAGAATTTGATTGGATACCGGGGTGATCTTGCCGTCCACCTTGATTGCCGGCGGAAAGCCGGCAGTGATGAAAAGGTCCGAACCGCGCTTCTGCGTCATCAATCGCAGAAGGTCGTGCATGAATTTCATCGCCTGATCGCGTTCCATCGTGTTCTCCGTAGTATGTGTGCGACCTGGCTCAGGCCGGGAAAGCATCCTTGTTGGCGGCGCGCAGGCGGGCTTCACTGCTCGATACGATATTGCGCCGCACCATGTCCACCAGGCACTGATCGAGGGTCTGCATGCCCATGGCCTGGCCGGTCTGGATTGACGAATACATCTGTGCCACCTTGTTTTCACGGATCAGGTTGCGGATGGCCGGGGTGCCGATCATGATTTCGTGCGCCGCAGCGCGGCCCTGGCCGTCCTTTGTCTTCAGCAGGGTTTGCGAAATGACGGCACGCAACGATTCGGAAAGCATGGCGCGCACCATGTCTTTTTCCTCGGCCGGGAACACGTCAACCACGCGGTCAATGGTCTTCGCTGCCGACGAAGTGTGCAGGGTGCCGAACACCAAGTGGCCTGTTTCAGCCGCGGTCAGAGCGAGGCGGATGGTTTCCAGGTCACGCAGCTCACCGACCAGGATGACGTCCGGGTCTTCGCGCAGTGCCGAGCGCAGCGCGTTGGAGAAGGACAGCGTCTGTGGGCCGACTTCGCGCTGGTTGATCAGGCATTTCTTCGATTCATGCACGAATTCGATCGGGTCCTCGATGGTGAGGATGTGGGCGTAACTATTTTCGTTGACGTGATTGACCATGGCAGCCAGCGTGGTCGATTTGCCAGAGCCGGTCGGGCCGGTGACGAGCACGATGCCACGCGGATATTCGGCAATTTCGCGGAAGATTTTCGGGCAATTGAGCTCATCCAGCGTCAGCACCTTGGTCGGAATGGTCCGGAAGACAGCGGCGGCGCCGCGTTGCTGGTTGAAAGCATTGACCCGGAAGCGTGCCAGATTGGGAATTTCAAAGGAAAAGTCGCATTCCAGGGTTTCTTCGAACACCTTGCGCTGGGCGTCATTCATGATGTCGTACACCATGCCGTGCACGTCTTTGTGTTCCATTGGCGGCAGATTGATGCGGCGAACATCCCCGTGCACCCGGATCATCGGCGGCAGGCCGGAAGACAGGTGAAGATCGGATGCCTTGTTCTTGACGCTAAAGGCCAGGAGTTCAGTAATGTCCATGCAAAGATTCCCCGAAGTGCGTGCAAAATGCGTGCGTCCAGCGCGCTTGTGTATACTTTTCGCTTGAAAAGAATTCCTAATGAATTATGAGTGCAATTGCCGACAAGCTGCAAGCTGTACGCCAGCGCATCATAGCGGCGGCGCGTGCTGCCGGCCGTGCGCCTGAAAGCGTGCACCTTCTTGCGGTCAGTAAAACCAAGCCGCTGGCGGCGATTGAAGCCGCCATCCGTGCCGGGCAAACCGATTTTGCTGAAAACTACGTTCAGGAAGGAGTGGAGAAATGCCTCGCACTCAAATCCAATGGCATTTTAACGTGGCATTTCATTGGCCCGCTGCAAAGTAATAAAACCCGCCTGGTCGCCGAACATTTTTCCTGGGTCCATAGCGTCGATCGCCTGCGCTTGGCGCAGCGTCTGTCCGAACAACGCCCGGAGCAGTGTGCGCCGCTCAATGTCTGTGTGCAGGTCAATATTTCTGACGAAAAGAGTAAAAGTGGCTGTGCCCCGGCGGAAGCCTGTGCCCTGTGTCAGGCTATCGCGGCCTTGCCCGGATTACGCTTGCGCGGCCTGATGGCGATTCCGGCGCCGACTGCCGATGTGGCGGCACAGCGGGCGGCATTTCGCAGCCTGCGCCAGTTGGCGCAAAGTATTTCGCAACATGCATCCCTGCCGCTTGATACCCTGTCGATGGGCATGAGCGATGATCTCGAAGCAGCGATTGCCGAAGGCGCGACGATGGTCCGCGTCGGCAGCGCAATTTTTGGTGAAAGAAGCTACGCATGAACATTCTCTTCCTTGGTGGCGGCAATATGGCCTATGCCCTGATCGGCGGCATGCTCGACAAAGGCATTGCCGCTAGCGAAATTCAGGTGATCGACCCGGGCAGCGAAGCGCGCGCCCGCCTGCATCAGGCCTACGGGGTGGTGAGTTATGCCCAGGCTGCAGACGCACCGGCCGCGCCGGATGTGCTGCTCCTGGCCGTCAAGCCGCAGCAGATGCGGGAAGCTGTGGCGCCCTGGCAGGGGCGTCTGGGTAACGCGCTGGTCATCAGCATCGCTGCCGGCCTGGATTTGGCGACACTGGCGCGCTGGCTGGGGGGGCATCAGCGGCTGGTGCGGGCCATGCCGAATACGCCGGCGCTGGTCGGCGCAGGGATGACGGGCTGCTGCGCCACGGCGGCTGTGGATGAGGCCGGGCGCGAACTGGCTGACAAGCTGTTGCAATGCGTTGGCGCGACGGTGTGGGTTGAGCGTGAGGCGCAGATGGATGCCGTAACGGCCATCTCCGGCAGCGGCCCGGCCTACGTATTTCTGTTCATCGAAGCCCTGCAGCAGGCTGCGCTGGAGCTCGGTTTGTCGGCCGAGCAGGGACGCCAGCTGGCGGTGGCGACGGTACAGGGTGCCGGAGCGCTGGCGGCGACGAGTACGGAGGACGTGTCGGTGCTGCGCGAGCGGGTGACTTCGAAAGGCGGCACGACGGCGGCGGCACTGGAGGTGATGCAGGCGCAGGCGGTGCCGGCGGGCATTGTGGCCGGCTGTCACGCGGCGGCGGCACGCGGGGCCGAGTTGGGTCGTTTGCTGGGGGCGGAGTGATGCAGGCGCTATTCTTCTTGCTCAATGCGATCGCAGGTTTTTTCGCTTTTCTCTTCCTGCTGCGCTTTCTCATGCAGTGGCTGCGGGTGTCGTTTTCCGGGCAGCTGGGGCATTTCGTCGTCACCACCACGAACTGGGCGGTGAAGCCGCTACGCCGGGTGATTCCCGGCTGGCGCGGATTCGACTGGGCAAGCCTGCTGGCTGCCTTTGTCGTACAGCTGGCACTGACCGTGCTGGTGGTGATCCTCAGTGGTGCCGGCGAGTCTCTGCCTGATGCGCTGCCGTTTCTCTTGCTGGCGGCTGTGCGTGGTGTCCTGCGCCTGACGATCTATATCTTCATCGGTGCGCTCATCATGCAGGCCGTGCTGTCCTGGGTAAATCCCTTTTCGCCGCTGGCCGCGCCTGTGCAGCAGCTGACCCGGCCGCTGCTGGATCCCTTGCGGCGGGTCATTCCGGTGATTTCGGGTGTCGATCTGTCATTGCTGGTGGCCATTTTGCTGTTGCAGATGCTGCTGATCTACGTCTGAGCGATGTCCTGGTTTCGCCTGACCGCAGCGGGCGGCGCCACGCTCAGTCTGCATGTCCAGCCCGGCGCAAAAAAAAGTGAATGCGCCGGGCTGCATGGCGAAGCACTGAAAATTCGCCTCGCCGCGCCGCCGGTGGACGGCAAGGCAAACGAAGCCCTGCTGCGCTTTCTGGCACAGCGGCTGGCAATTCCCCGGCAGCAGATCAGCCTGAAAAGCGGGCAGACGTCGCGGCAGAAGGTGATTGAAATCGAATCCGTCACGGCAGAGCGCCTTGCGACACTGTTGACGTGAAAACGGCGGGATATTCCCGCCGTACATGCAGCTTTCGATTCAATTTACTGCCTCATTTCCTGACCGGCGTCTTGGCCGCAGTTTTTGCCGGGGTGGGCCCGACGGTGAGTTCCGGCCGCAGCTTGTCGATGCTCTTCTTGCCGAAACCTTTGACGTTTTGCAGGTCATCCACCGATTTGAAGGGGCCGTTCTTGTTCCGGTATTCAACGATGGCGCTGGCCTTGCTGGGGCCAATGCCATTGACCGCGTCGAGTTCGGCCACGGTGGCGGTGTTGAGGTTGACCGCTGCCACGGCCATGCTGGCGGCGGTAAACAAACTGAGTAATGACATGAGCAGACGTAGCGACAGACGTTTCATTGCGAACTTCCTCCAGAATGTGTGAACGATTGGATACGGCCGGCAGTGATGACTGCCGGAAAACATTCTATTGGAATAATTAGACTATGTCACTCGCATTTAATTTGCTGCGATTCAGCCATGGACAATACGTCCGCCGACCAGGGTTTTCAGCACTTTGCCCGGCATGGGATGGCCGAGCCAGGGCGAGTTCTTGCCTCGGCTCCTGAGCACTTCAGGGGTCAATACCCATTCTGCGTCCGGGTCGAAAATGCAGATGTCGGCACTGGCGCCGACGTTCAGGTTGCCTGCAGCGAGGCCGAGCAGGGCGGCGGGGGCGCAGGTGATGCTGGCGAGGGCGGTGGGCAGGTCGACGCTTTCCTGGGCCGCCCATTTCAGGGTCAGCGGCAGCAGGACTTCAAGACCGGTTGCCCCGGATCGGGCTTCGCCGAATGGCATCATCTTGTCGTCGGCGGCCAGTGGCGTGTGGTCGGAGCAGATGGCCGCCCGACCATTGCGCACGGCATGGCTGAGGCTGTTACGATCGGCTTCGGTGCGTAACGGCGGCAGAAAACGCGCCTGCGGGTTGAAATAGCCGATGTCGTATTCGGTGAGCAGGAGGTGGTGAATGCCGACGTCGCAGCTGAGCGGTAATCCTTCTGCCATGGCTGCTTCGACCATGGCGATACCGGCGGCCGAAGAAAGGCGGGTCAGATGCACACGGCAGCCGGTGTGGCGGACCAGTTGGGTCAGGGTGGCGATGGCAATGGTTTCGGCGGCCACTGGAATGCCGGACAGGCCCAGACGGGCCGCCACTTCGCCGTCGTGCGCATTGCCGTTTCGCGCCAGATAGTATTCCTGCGGGTGCAGGAAGACAGTGAAGCCAAAGGAGGCCGCGTATTCGAGTGCGTGCATCAGCGACTGCGTGTCGACCACCGGCACCTTGGCCTGCGAGAAGGCGACGCAGCCGGCCTTCCTCAGGCCAGCCATTTCCGTCAGGCGTTCGCCCTTGAGGCCGAGGGTGAGGGCGCCCAGCGGATAGACACGCGCTTTGCCGATTTCCTTGGCGCGGTGCACCAGGCGGTCTGCCAGTTCCGGTTCGTCGAGCGGTGGATCGGCATCCGGGGGGACCACCACGCTGGTGACGCCGCCAGCAACGGCGGCAGCGAGTTCAGCCTCGATGGAATTGAGACGGGCGCCGAGATCGACAAAACCGGGGCAGACGACATGGCCCTGTGCATCAATCGTTTCAGTGGCTTCAAACCCGGCCGGGGGGGCACCGACACCGACGATACGGCGGCCGCTGATGAACAGTGAAAGGTTGTTCTGGTCGATGCCGTTTTTCGGGTCGATAACGCGGCCATTCCTGATTTCGATGTTCATGTGCTCAATTCCCTGCAACGATGCTCATCACCGCCATGCGCACGGCGATGCCGAAGGTGACCTGATTGAGGATGACGGCCTGTGGTCCGTCGGCAACCGCAGAATGAATTTCCACGCCGCGGTTCATCGGGCCCGGATGCATGACGATGGCGTCCGGCTTGGCCAGCGCCAGTTTTTGCGGCGTCAGGCCGTAATGGCGGAAATACTCGCCGGCGGAAGGGAGCAGGGCGCCGTTCATGCGTTCGTTCTGCAAGCGCAGCATGATGACCACGTCGCAATCGCGCAGACCTTCGTTCATGTCGTGAAAGACCTGCACGCCAAGTTTGTCGAGATGCTTGGGCAGCAAGGTTTCCGGGCCGATGGCGCGCACTTCCGGGACGCCCAGGGTGGTGAGGGCATGAATGTCGGAGCGGGCGACGCGCGAATGCAGAATGTCACCAACCACGGCCACCCGCAACTGGCTGAAATCTTTCTTGAAGTGGCGGATGGTGTACATGTCGAGCAGACCCTGGGTCGGGTGTGCGTGGCGTCCGTCACCGGCGTTGACCACATGGATGTCGTCGCGGCCGATGCGGTTCAGGTGCTCGGCGATCAGGTAGGGGGCGCCGGAGGTGGCATGGCGGACGACGAACAGGTTGGCGTCCATGGCGCACAGGTTGTCGATGGTGTCGAGCAGCGTTTCGCCCTTGGAGGTGGAGGAACGCCCGATATCGAGGTTGAGTACGTCAGCCGAGAGCCGCTTGGCGGCAATCTCGAAGGTGGTACGGGTGCGGGTCGAGTTTTCGAAAAAGAGGTTGAACACGCTCTTGCCGCGCAGCAGGGGGACTTTTTTCACGGCCCGCGTGGAGATTTCCATGAAGGATTCCGCCGTGTCGAGAATCTGCGTCATGATGGCGCGCGGCAGCCCTTCGGTAGAGAGCAGGTGCACCAGTTCGCCATGCTTGTTCAACTGCGGGTTATGCATGCTGCAACCTCCAGGTGAGTTGTCCGGTCGTGTCAGGCGCCTGCTGCTGTTCCAGTTGCAAGCTCTGCCCCGGGGCAAGGCGCACATCCCAGACTTTCCAAGTCGCTGCAATCGGCAGTTCGTGTTCGCCGCGGTCGGCCAGCACCGCCAGGTCGATGGCGGCCGGGCGGCCGTAATCGAAAAGTTCGTTGACGGCCGCGCGCGTGGTGCGGCCGGTATAGAGCACGTCATCCACCAGCACGATGTGGCGGCCTTCGACGTCGAAGGGAATGATGGTCGGCTTGACCTTGCTCTGCAGCCCCTTGAGCGCGAAATCGTCGCGATAGAAGGAGACATCGATCAGGCCGATTTCGTCGTGCAGACCGAGCAACTGGCGCAGGCGCTCGGCGATCCAGGCGCCGCCACTGTAGATGCCGACCAGGGCGGGGTTCTTGGGCAACAAGGGGCGCAGCTGTTCGGCCAGCTGCCGGCACTGCGCTTCAGGATCGGGCAGGGCCGCAGATAAAACGAGGGTTTCAGGAGGCGACATGCGGTGTGCTTTCCAACCAGGTTTGCAAAATGAGTTGCGCCGCCACAGCATCGAGCAGCGGCTTGGCGGCTTTGGCGTTACGCCCGGTTTCCCGCAGCCGGCTTTCGGCATCGCGCGAAGTCAGGCGCTCGTCGGCCAGGGCGACGGGCAGGGCAAAATGCTTGTGCAATCGCTCGGCAAATTTTTTCGCCAGCTGGGTCATGGCATGCGGTGTGCCATCGGCGTGCGTGGGCAGGCCAACCACCAGCTGCTGCGGTTGCCATTCGGCGACCAGCTTGCCGATTTCAGCCAGGCGCTGGGCGTTGCTTTCGGCATGAATGACGGTCAGGGGATGGGCGGTGCCAAGCAGGGTTTCACCAGTGGCGACGCCGATGCGTTTCTCGCCGAAATCGAACGCCAGCACCGTGCCCACGTCAGGCGTGCCCAGCGACGTCGGAAAGCTGGGCAAAGCTGATGCCCAGGGTTTGCAGGGCGGCCGGCAGGCGACCTTCCGGCGGCAGTTCGAACAGGATGTCGGCGCGTGCCGGCACCGTCAGCCAGGAGTTCTGCGCCATTTCCTCTTCGATCTGTCCGGCATCCCAGCCGGCGTAACCCAGGGACACAATGATTTCCGAGGGAGCACCTTCCTTGGCGACGGCGTCGAGCACATCGCGGGAGCTGGTCAGGGCGATTTCCGGGCTGATGGCCAGGGTGGATTGCCACGTGCCGCCCGCCCGGTGCAGGACGAAGCCGCGATCCATTTGCACCGGCCCGCCGAAATAGACAGGCAGGTCAGCCAGATCCTGACGCTCGAAGGTGATGTTGACCTTCTCCAGCAGGCTCGCCAGATTGAGTTCCAGGGGGCGGTTAACAATGATCCCCAGGGCCCCGTTGCGGGTATGTTCGCAGACATAGATCAGCGCCTTGGAAAAATACGGATCTTCCAGGGTGGGCATGGCGATGAGGAAATTGTTGGTGAGATTGAACGAATCCATGCGCCGATTTTACCGTGAAACCTGCCGCCGATGCGGGCGTGCCGGCAGCCCGGCAAAAGCTGCGGTAAATCAAGGCGTGCGCCGCCCTGCGGGCTAGACTGCACAGCAGTTCGATACGTATTCCACCTTTTGTTCTGGAGACTGCCGATGAAACGTCACGTCGCGTTGCAAGATCTCTCGCGTGAGCATCATCACGCCCTCAAACTTGCCCTGGACTGCCGCCGGGCCGCCGCTGCGCAAGATGCAGCCCAACAGAATGCGATGATCGCTGCCTGCAGCGCCCGCTTCGCGAGTGAGCTGGAGCCGCATTTCCAGATCGAAGAACGCGACCTGTTGCCGCGTCTGGCGGCAGCAGGTGAAACGGCGCTGGTGGAGCGCACGCTGGCGGAACATGCGGCCATCCGGCAACTGGTTGCTGCGTTGCCGCAACGCGGTGCGGGCGGTCTGGAGGAATTTGCCGCCTTGATGAATGCGCACGTGCGCTTTGAAGAGCGGCAGCTGTTCGCCGCCCTGGAGAAACTGCTGCCGGCCTGAGGGCACCCTCTGCCGTTACAATGCGCCCTTTTTCAAGGGGCATCCATGTCCACCACGCAGGCCATTACCGATCCACTGGCATCTCTCATTGCTGCGGATGTGCAGCGGGCGGGGGCGGCGCTGGCGCAGGATGTGTTCAGCCAGGTTTTCCGCCATGCGGTGAACGCGGAAGACACCGACGATCTGGCGGCGCAGGCCGCGTGGCGGCAGGGCATCCAGCGCTGGCTGGATGAAGGGGGTCGTCAGGGTGCGCGCACTGCTCGCCTGGCGTTTCTGGTGTATGCCCTCGATGCCTGGGGGCTGGCCTATACCCAGGCCCTCCGCTTGCCTGCCGTTCCGCCTCTGACTGCGCGGCTCGGCAGTTTGCGCACCAGTATGGATACGCAGGCTGAGGCGCAGTTGGCGCAGCATTTTGCGGCGCTGTCGACACAGGGATCCGCCGCCATCGATGGCAT
>RRZU013217549.1_pt1 | contig 11062 bp, 8 predicted proteins | sample 2165561 | NCBI WGS metagenome assembly RRZU01 (sample SAMN10456909, study PRJNA506462) | wastewater metagenome | isolation source: wastewater sludge | place: USA: Moscow, Idaho | reverse complement strand
GCGACGATCCGCCCACCGATTTGGCGCGGCAAGTTGCCGATGCAGGCGCCATTGACCTGGCCTTTCTACTGTTGCATGGCGTCACCGGCGAAGACGGCACCATTCAGGGGTTTCTCGATCTCCTCGGCATCCCCTACCAGGGGGCCGGGGTGTTGGGCAGCGCCCTGGCCATGGATAAAAATCTGGCCAAGACCATGTACAAACTGCACGGCCTACCGGTGGCGCCCTGGGTGATGGTGGAGCCGGGTGATCTTGCCGATGCAGGTCGCATTCTTACCGAGGTGGGGTTGCCCTGCGTGGTCAAGCCGGTGCGTCAGGGGTCCTCCATCGGCATGTCGATTGTACGCACAGCCGAGCAACTGCCCGCAGCTCTGCGCTTGGCACTCAAGCACGACAACGAGGTCATGGTCGAGGCCTACATCAAGGGCCGCGAACTGACGGTGGGTGTACTCGGCAACCAGGAACCGGTGGCCCTGCCGCTCATTGAGATCATCCCCAATGCCCAGTACGAGTTTTTTGATTACGAGGCCAAGTATCAACCCGGCGCCACCAGGGAAATCTGTCCAGCCCCGGTGGAGGATTGGGTACGGGAGCGGGCGCAGCAGTACGCGGTGACGGCGCACCATGCCCTGCAACTGCGCGGCTACAGCCGCACTGACATGATCCTGCGCGGTGAGGAACTCTTTGTCCTGGAGACCAACACCATCCCCGGTATGACCCCGACCAGTCTGCTGCCTCAGGCGGCGGCCGAAGCGGGCATTCCCTTTGCCGAGTTGCTTGATCGTTTGATTGCCTTGGCCCTGGAAAAACCGGCCAGAATGGGAGCCTAAAACAGATTTCGGCCGCAGCGCTGGAGTGCGCTGCGGCCGATGTCGTGTGGGGCAGACGAGGCGGGCGACCGCTTGGGCCGACCCGCTGACTAAAAACGGGTGTCGAAATAGGGCTCCAGGACCTTGGGGACTTTGATGCTGCCGTCGGCCTGCTGGTAGTTTTCCATCACCGCCAGCAGGGTGCGGCCTACAGCCAGGCCGGAGCCGTTGAGGGTGTGGACCAGGCGGCTCTTTTTCTCGCCCTTGGGGCGGTAACGGATACCGGCCCGGCGCGCCTGGAAGTCGAGGAAGTTGGAGCAGGAGGATATCTCGCGGTAATTGCTCTGGCCCGGCAGCCACACCTCAATGTCGTAGGTCTTGGCCGAGGAGAAACCGAGATCTCCCGCGCACAGGCTGATGACCCGGTAGGGCAGCTCCAGCAGTTGCAGGGCCTCCTCGGCATCGGCCAGCAGGCTTTCCAACTCGTTCCACGAGTCGTCGGGCCGGGTAAATTTGACCAACTCCACCTTTTCGAACTGGTGCTGGCGGATGAGGCCACGGGTATCCTTGCCATAGGAGCCGGCTTCGGAACGAAAGCAGGGGGTGTAGGCGGTGTACTTGATCGGTAGTTCTGCCTCGTCGACGGTCTCGCCGGCAAAGATGTTGGTCACCGGTACCTCGGCGGTGGGGATCAGCCACAGATCCCAGCCCTCCAACTTGAACAGATCTTCCTTGAATTTAGGCAGCTGACCGGTGCCGGTCATGGCCTTGGAGTTGACCATAAAGGGCGGTAACACCTCGGTATAGCCGTGGCGCTGGGTGTGCAGATCAAGAAAGAAGCTGACCAGGGCACGGGAGAGTCGGGCACCGAAGCCCTTGAGTAGGGCAAAGCGGGCTCCGGCCAGGCGCGAGGCGGTCTCGAAATCAAGGATGCCCAGCTTCTCGCCGATATCCCAGTGCGCCAGCGGGGCAAAGGCAAACTCGGGAATCTGGCCCCAGCGCTTAATCTCGATGTTATCCTGCTCGTCCCGGCCCTCGGGCACGGAATCGTCACAGAGGTTGGGGATGGTGAGGATGATCTCCTGCAGGGTCTCCTCGATGCTGGCCAGGTCGCTGTCCAGGACCTTGATGCGGTCGGAGACGGCGCGCATCTCGGCGATCATCGGTTCGGCCTCGTCGTGCTTGCCCGTCTGCTTGAGGGTGGCAATGGTTTTGGAGACGGTGTTGCGCTGATTCTTGAGCGCCTCGGTCTCGGTGAGTGCTGCCAAACGGCGGTTGTCGGTCTCGGCAAAGCGGTCGATGAGCTGCGGGTCAACGCCACGCAACAGGCTTTTGCGGCGCACCAGGTCCAGGTTTTCCCTGACAAAGCGTAGTTCGAGCATGATCTAGTCTGTGAAAGATTATGAGGGTTTGGGGTCAAGTCCAGGAAGTTGCGACCGAAGGTCGACTCTCACCGCTTTTATCACGCTGCCCCTGGAAACGCAACGGGTATTCAATTGCTTTTATCCGTCTGTTTTGCTACTTTTTCCCGTAATTTTTTGCTGTTGCCACCACCTGTTTTGTATATCCCGAGGCTATGACTCCACCGCTAAAATCCCTTGCCGTCTTTGTGCTTGAACTGCGTAAATCGCTGAAGATGCTCGCTGGCACGGTGATGGCCGCCACTGTGGCGCTGTATTTTCTTTCCGGGCAGATGTTGACCATTTTTCAGCAGCATCTGGATGAGCAACTGTATTTTTTTTCAGTGGCCGGTCCTTTTTTGGCCCATGTCAAGTTGGCCTTCTTCGGCGCCCTTTATGTGCTGATGCCTCTGTGCATGTATGTGCTGTGGAAGGCGGTGGGCAAACCCTTCCATGTCACCGGCCGGCGGCTGATCGGTTTTGTGGTGGCGACCAGTGTGCTGTTTTATGGCGGCACCCTCTTTTGTTATCTGGTGACCCTGCCCTATGGCATTGAGTTTTTGCTCAGCTTTCAGTCCCAGGACCTGAAGGCGGTGATCTCCATCAGCCGCTTTATCAATTTCGTGCTGCTGTTCATCCTTGGTTTCGGGTTGATCTTCGAGTTGCCGGTGTTCATGGTCTTCAGCGCCCAGGTGGGGCTGGTCTCAGCGGCCACCTTTGCCCGCCACCGGCGCTATGCGCTCTTGATCATCGCCATCATCGCCGCCGTACTCACGCCGACTCCGGATTTGATCAACATGGCGCTGATGGGATTGCCGCTCTATTTGCTCTACGAGTCGGGCATCCTGCTCATCCGCCTGCTGCCGCAGCGGGTGCCGGCAACGGCCGATTCAGCCGGCGATGACGGGGATACCGTGACGCAGGAGCAGGGCAGCAGTGACGCCGGTCAGCAGTGACGCCGGTCAGGGGAGCAAGACCGCAGGAGGGGCTGCCTGATTTGAGCAGGCAGCAACTGACCTGTTGCATGCGGGCGATGGTGAGTACCATGTCGGCACCGCGAACAAACTCGGCGCTGTGATCGATACCGTCCTGATCGACGACCCGGGCCGTGCCATCAAGCACCCCATAACCATCGCCACCGACCAGCCGACATGGGCTGCGCGGGGTGGGCAGTCCACCCAGTTGCTCCGGGCAGACCGGACTCCAGTGGTATGGGGCCAGTTGGTGCAGGCAGTCGGCACTACCCTTGCTTTGGCCGTCATACCGGGTACACAGGCCAAGGAGGCAGGCGCTGACCAGGCAGCGGGGTGGGCAATGGTCCATGGTTGGGGGAAGATCAGGGGTTGTGACGGGACTGGCTGGGGAGCAGTATTCCCTGGGCAGCGTCGATTGATGGTTGGGCCAAGCGTTACAGCTGGCTTGTTAGCTGGTGATCCATGTTCCATCGGGGTGCTATGACGATACGCAAAAGAGAGGAAGACGAGCTGCGGGACAAGAAAATGATGTGGCTGTTGGGCAGCGTGGTGGTCCTGTTTTTTTTGCTGTGGACCCTCTTTGCACCGGGACGGGGCTTTTTTCATTATCTGAAGCTGCAGCGGGAAATCAGCTCCTTGACCGACGAAAATGCCCGCTTGGAGGCCCGCAACGTCGAATTGACCGCCGATATCAAACGGCTCCAGTCCGATAACGCCTATCTGGAGCAGGTGGCAAGGGAAAAACACGGGCTGCTCAAGAAAAACGAGATGGTTTTCGAATTTGAACCCCCCAAGAAAAAGAAATGAGCGTCGCCTGCATGGACGGGGAGAGCAGCGTGGCGACTGATACAAGAGCGAAAAGCGAGCAGTCTCCCCTTGATCAGGGCAGTGCGGTCGTTCTGGCCACGGCCCTACGGGCTTACCTGCAGTTGCACCGGCAGATGGGTATCGACCGTTACCCGGCAACGCCTGCGTTGCGGGCTTTTTTGCAGCCCCGCCACCAGGCGGCCCCGGTCAGGAAACCCGGCCCTGCTGTCACACAACCATCACGGCCTCCCGTAGCCCGTCCAACCGTTCCGGGCAGCGCGGTGCTGCCGGCGGGTGATACCCTCGGTGCGGTAGGTCGGGAAATCGAGGCCTGCGGTCTCTGTTCGCGGGGCGAAGCGGCCGAGTTGCGCCTCATCGGCCAGGGGCCGGTCGGAGCTCCGCTGCTGGTACTGGGCGATTTTTGCAGTGAGGTGGCAGCTGCGGGGAAGGTGTTCGGAGTGGAGGAGGATGCCTTGCTGTGGAAGATGATGCAGGCCATCGCTCTTGGTCCGGAGTCGGTCTACTGCACCAACGTATTAAAGTGCCCTTGCCCGGAGGGGGCGGAACCGCTGGCTGAGCAGGCCTGTCTGGGCTATCTGCAGCGCGAGATAGCCCAGGTGCAGCCACGGTTGATACTCGCCATGGGTGCAGTGGCGGCGCGGGTTGCACTGGGTCGGGAGGTTTCGCTGGTGCGGGTACGGGGACGGCTGCAACGTTCTCGCTTTGTCGACCGGGCCGGTCAGCCCATTCTGGTGATGGTCAGCTTCCATCCCCGCTCATTGCTGGAACAACCGGCGATGAAAAAGGCGGCCTGGGAGGATTTGAAGCTGGTGCAGCGGCAGTTGTCATCCGCTCCTGGGGCGGGTGGTTGAGTCGAGGCCGACCTAGCTTTTATTGTTGCCGGTGACAAACAGCTCGAACACTTTTTCAAACACAGAGGGAATGGCCGATGCCTGGGCATTGGCCGAGCCGGCGTAGGCCTTGGTCAGTTCAAAGGCACGCTCAAAGGCTTCCTCGAATTGACAGGTGGTGTTTTTCTTCATGATATTGACGAGTTCTTGGGCCAAATGTTCTTCCATGGTCTCACCTTGTGCGGACTTGTCAGTGGCATCGGGCGGGCAACCCTGAGCGGTTACGCTCCCGGCCAACGTTGAACAGTGGCCATGATAGGCGGGAAAGCGGCCGAGGCCAAGTATTTTTTCAGGTACGCTGTTTGCGGGCATACCTGAACCGCGCAATCGTGACATCTTCGTAACAAGCCAAAAAGCGAGAAGTTACGAGGCGCACAACCATCAACCATGTGCAGAGCAACCCTGGCGAATTGACCATGCCCACCCATCCTCCCGCACCTCTCCCCACGGCTCTGGCCATGAGGGATCAGCGCCAGCACTCCTTTGTCCGCCGTTGTGTCAGCGATATCGTCAACGGTCTGACCGACGGTCTGACCCATTTTTCCGGTGCCAGTCGTGCGGCGGTGATCTTTGCCCTGCGGCCGGACAGTCCCATGTTGCTCTGTGATCCACAGAATCTGCTCAAAGGCCACGAGCCCATCTTTAAAAGTCTGTACGTGGATAACGAGCAGTGGCGCCACAACGACAAGGTGGCCAAGGATTGCACCCAGTTCGCCGATATTTTGCCGGTTAAAGATCCGGGGCTGGCGGGTTTGCTCGCCAACGGTGGCTATGCCGGTTCGGTCTTTTTTCAGCAGTGGTTCACCGACCACCACCCGGATCTCTGTTCCACCGGACCGACCCTGTGCTGGCTTGAACACGCGGCCTGGCGTTTTTCCCATGACATGGCCAATGACCGTGATCTCTACACCGGTATCTCCGGCTATTTTCTGCGCGAATACGCCAGCCATGCGGTGCGCGATTATATTATCGATCAGATGAACCTGTTGCTGGGCTGGGACAGCCCGGTGCGCATCTACCCGGTGCTGGATGCGGTGCTGATGATATCCGAGACCCGTGAGGAGGGCTCCTGGCCAGAAGGGCGACTGTTGGTGGTTGATCCCTGTATGCTGGATCGGCTCGATTTTATGGTTAAATTCCAAGAGGATGTTCGGCCGCAGCTCATCAATTACAAGCATGTGCGCAAACTCTTGCTCACCGTGGAAGGGTCAGGGCGCCATCTGGTCAGCGATGGCCGCTCCATTTTAGGCATCTGCGGCGACGCGTTGCCGCCCTTTTCCCTCTGCGCTGATTTTCGCGGCCGGCACGGCTTTTTGAAGGTCAATCGCAACAAGGTGTGCAGCTTTGCCGATGGCCGTTTCAGCTCCACCACCTATCAGGCGAAACTGGTGCAGTTGGAGGAACTGTTGCTGGAAACCGATTTGGACCGCTCGGATTGCTATTTTCTCTACAAGATGGTGGTCAGTCTGGTGCACCATTCGCAGCAGCGCAAGCACGGCTGCACGGTGGTCCTGGATTTGAACGCCGCTCCGGTGCATATCTCCGGGCAGAATTTGTCGCCGCCGTTGAACCTGCGTAAACCCCACATGCTTAAGATGGCCAAGTCCCTGGCCAAGGTCGACGGAGCCCTGCATGTCGGTGCGGATATGCACCTGCACGGCTTTGCCTGCCTGCTCGATGGCCGTTCCTTTGCCGGTGAAGACCTGGCGCGGGGAGCACGCTACAACTCGGCACTGCGCTTTACCGCCGAACATGCCAAGATCATCGTCGTCGTGGTCTCCTCGGATCGACCGGTGTCGGTGATCCACCAGGGGGTGGACGTACACGGCGCCTGCACCCTGGAAGGAGCGGGGGGATGCGTCTACAACCTTGATCGGCTCGATTATTGGGTCGGGTTATAGACGAGTACTCTCAGCGGCAGTAGTCGCGTACTTCAGGCTGATGCTGCTCGCTGTATGCCTGATCGAGCAGGTCATTCAATCTGCCCTTGCAACGCTTCAGTGGCGGAAGAGCGGGGAAGGCCGGCAGCAGCGTGTCGGCGGTATCGGGAGCCTGAATACGCAACTTTTCCTCCAGGTTCTGGTCGCGCAAGGGTGAGATTCCCCCGTGCAGGCCGCTGTTATCGCGCGATCCGTCCAGACGCCTCAGGAAATCCATCATCGAGCCGAGATCGTTTTTACGGTGAAAGACCTCGATCTCCTCGACAATGGCCTTGCCTTCGCTGAGTAAACGGTTCATGGTGACGGTGTAGTTGCTCACTCCTGTGCTGAGGCGTTGGTAGATGTCGAAGAAGAGGTGGTTGAAGCGACCGCGGCGAGTGAAACCATGCACCGTCTGCCCTTTGAACAGACGCCGGCGAATGGACGGGGATCGCAGCAGGTAGGGATCGAGAAAGACCGGATCACGAAAGCCGGTAACGCGGTAAAAATCGTAGATCAGCGATTCCCGGTGCAGCAGGATGTAGAGTCGTACCAGATCAAAGCCCACCTCGTTTTCCAGTTGGCGGTAAGCCAGGGCAATATGCTCGTTGTAGGCCAGGCTGTCATCCTCGATCATCTTGCGGAAGCCGAAATAGCGATCCGCAATCTCTTTTTTTACCTCCAGGGAGAGCATCTCATCCATGCTGTGGTGCATAGGTCCTCCTTGCGCTGCCGTCTGCCCGTGGCCCCTAAAGGGATGTTCGGGCGCGGCCATTGTGGTCGCATTGCCGCTGAGCGGGTCGATGGTTTCAGCATGCATGATACAGGAAATGGCGCACAATTGCTGTAGCGTCGAAAGTGGTTCTTCTCGATATCCGGCCAGTGCCGGGGCATCGGTACTGTTGGTTGAGGTTGATTGTCCATGTCCTCCACGTCCTCTCGTGAACAGATCAAAGCAACCGTCAAGGATGCCGCCGACATTGTGCAGGTGATCGGCGAACACGTCGAGCTCAAGCGGGCTGGGGGCCGTTTTTCCGGCCGCTGCCCCTTTCACCACGAAAAAACTCCCTCCTTCTCCGTCAACCCCCAGGGCCAGTTTTACCACTGTTTCGGCTGTGGCGAGCACGGTGATGTCTTTTCCTTTGTGATGAAGTTCCATCACATGGAGTTTCCCGAGGCCCTGAAGGTACTGGCACAGAAATACGGCGTCGAAATGCCGACCCGTCAGTTGAGCGAGACGGAACAGGCCCAACTGCGCCAGCGTGATCTGCTCTACCAGGCTAACGAGGAGGCGGTGCTGGTGTACCAGCAGTGTTTACGCCATCCCAAATGGGGCAAGGAGGCCCGGGCCTACCTGGAGCGGCGGGGTGTGCCTGCGGAGAGTATCGAGCGCTACCGGCTCGGCTATGCACCGGATACCGAACAGGCCGGCTGGAGTTATGGGGTTGATCAGTTGACAGCCAAGGGGTTGCATGTTGAGGTGCTGGAACAGGCCGGTCTGGCGGTGCGCAATGACCGGGGCGGCTATTATGACCGCTTCCGTTCACGGGTCATGTTTCCCATCAACGACATGACCGGGCGGGTGGTGGCCTTTGGTGGGCGGATTCTTGGCGATGGTCAGCCCAAGTACATGAACTCGCCGGAGAGCCCGATTTTCGAGAAGAGCAGACTGCTCTTCGGCTTGCAGCAACACCGCCAGGCCATTCGCCAGGCCAGGCGCGCCCTGGTGGTGGAGGGGAACTTTGATCTGCTTTCTTTGGCGGTGCATGGCATTGACAACGTGGTGGCGCCTTTGGGCACGGCCCTGACCCGCAGTCATATCCACTCCTTGCGCAGTTACGCCGAAGAGGTGGTGCTCTTTTTTGATGCCGATGCTGCCGGCCTGAAGGCGGCCATGCGCAGCATTCCCTTCCTGCTGGCGGAGCGAATGGAGGCGCGGGTGGCACTGCTGCCCGCCGGCCATGATCCGGACAGCTTTGTACGCGAGGAGGGGCGCGAGGCGGTCGAAACCCTGGTAACAGCGGCAAGGCCCCTGGCGGAATTCGTCTTTGATACCTTGGTGCGTGCCCATGGGCTGACCCTGGCCGGTAAAAATCGCATCGTCGGCGAGTTGCGGCAACTGCTCGCCGAAGCTGCCGATGCTGAACAACGCGAATTGATGATCGCCCATTTCAGCGAGAAACTGGGGGTTTCGGCGGGGTATTTTCGTGGCAAGCAGGGTGCTGGAGCTTCCCCCATCGCTGCCCGGCCTGCACCACCGACAGCCGCACCAACGCCCATGTCCCGGCAGGAGCAGCAACTGGTCGATTTTCTCCTCCTGCATCCCGAGCATTATGCGCAATTGCACCAGGCTGGCATGGAGCATATGCTGGAACATCCGTTGGCCCTGGCCATTGTTGATCATGTAGGCAAAATGGCAGGTTTGGGTTGTCAGCCTGAGCAACTGCTGGTCGGGATGGAAGACCCCGTTGTGGCCACCTACATGGTGCAGGTGTTAACCGAAGTGCCGCCCTACAGCGAGGAGGACGAGGCCCGGCCCGAGGATGGCATGGTCGAGGAACTCCTGCGCTGGTTGCTGAGCGAGCGGCAACGGCGCCTCGGCGCGGGCCTGCAAGAAAGGATCGCCGAGGCTGAACGCCTTGGTAACACTGCATTGTTGATGACGTTGCTGCGGGAAAAACAGGACTTGGAGAAAAAAAGACAGCAATTTTAATTTAAGTTGTTGAAAAATGACAGCAATCGTTTAAATTCAAAAAATTGTATTTTCCATGAGTGAATATCATCTTCCCGGTGATCATTCCTTGGGTCTCTGGATGGGAGATCAGCTCCGTGTTCGATGAAAAATTGTGTTTTTTCTTTCTGATGTATCGCACGTCCGCACCGCACAACGTACAAAAAAAGATGGTAAAAAATTTTGGACAGCCTGTTGAGGAGGAATGATGGATTCGGAGCATGATTTTTTGGAAGAAGAACTGGCCCCTCATGAGTATGCCAGCTCCGACCAGCCGCCCTGGACCGCAGACGCCGTTGAAGTCGATGTCGAGGAGGACTGGGCTATCCGTAATGGTATAGAGCGGCGCTCACCTCTCGACCGCCGCGCCGGCGATGACCGACGCCTCACGGATCGTCGTGGCCTGGGGAGCAGCATCGACCCGATGAACATCTACCTGCGGGAAATGGGCAATCAACGGTTGCTCAGTCACGAAGAGGAAATCGAGCTGGCGCGTATGATCGAGGACGGGGAAACCCGTATCCAGGCGGCCATTTTGCGCCTGACCTTGGGTATCACCGCTCTCAATGACCTGGCCGAGAGCCTGTTGCGCGGCAATCTGCGCATCAATTCCGTGATTCGTGGTCTCTCCGACAACGATGAGAAGGAACTGGTTCGCGTTCGCGACTCCTTCCTCGATCAGGTGGAAAGAGCCAATGAGCTTGATGGTCGGCGGCGGGAACTTTTTATCGATCTGAAGAAAAGCGCCGGTGACGGCGAGCAGGAGACGCGACTCATCGATGAGATCCTGGCGGTGGGTACCGATATCTCAGCACTCTTTGCCGACTACCGCCTCTGCTCCAAGGGCTTGATGTCCGTGGCCGACGCTGTCAAGGAACTGGCCCAGAAGTTTAATAGAGTGCGGGTGGTGGCCCGTCAGCAGGAGCTGCTCGATGCAGCTCGCCGCCATCGCGAGGCCGGTGGCTCGGGCGAGGTCAAACCCGCCGATGTCGAACGTCGCGTCACCCTGGAGTTGGCCGAGACCATCGGCCTGTCCTGGCCGGCCTTTATTGAGGTGCAGCAGGATATCGAACTGGGGCGGGAAATGGCACGGCAGGCCAAGGAAACCCTGGTGCGCGCCAACCTGCGCCTGGTGATCTCGGTGTCGAAAAAATTTATGAACCGGGGCATGCAGCTCCCTGATCTCATTCAGGAAGGCAATATCGGCCTGATGAAGGCGGTGGAGAAGTACGAGTATAAGCGCGGTTACAAATTTTCCACCTATGCCACCTGGTGGATCCGCCAGGCGGTCACCCGCGGCATCGCCGATCAGGGTCGCACCATCCGCCTGCCAGTACATATGATTGAAACCATCAATCGCATGCTCCGTTTTTCCAAGGATTTTCAGCGCATTGAGAGCCGGGATCCCACCCCGGAGGAGATGGCCAAACAGTTGGGCACCGATGTGGAAAAGGTGCAGGTGGCACTGAAGACCGCCAAGGACGCCATCTCCCTGGACGCACCGGTGAACG
>RRZU011963863.1_pt1 | contig 11062 bp, 4 predicted proteins | sample 2165561 | NCBI WGS metagenome assembly RRZU01 (sample SAMN10456909, study PRJNA506462) | wastewater metagenome | isolation source: wastewater sludge | place: USA: Moscow, Idaho | reverse complement strand
TGTGCCGCAGGGCGTGATCGGGTACAGCTTTGGCTGTACGAAGGCTGTCTGCAATTTGTGTGCCGGCCAGCAACAGGGTGAGCGGCGTGCCTGCGGCCTGCCACATGGTGAGCCATTCGGCCCAAACGGGGCTGACATAGCCGAACACAAACCATTCGGGGGCGTTTTTTTCAGGTAGCCCCAGTTGCCGGCGCAGTGCGGTGCGGGCTTGTGGCGCGGCGGCGGTGCGGGCTTGTGCGGCATAACCGGCTTCGCGCAAAAGGCCGCCGCTTTGAGCGCCAAAACCCATCAGCCAGAAATATTTGCGGCTGCCGTCGGGCAGCAGCGAGGCGGTGGCATGCAGTTTTTCCGCCCAGTTTTCGGCGGAAAGGTATTCCCAGTTGAGCCATAAGGGCTGTGCGGCACGGGCGGCGGCAAGGGCGTTGTTTGGCAGGGTGCAGGCGAAGGTTTCAATCACAACATGCGGCGGCGGAGTATGTGTCACGTCATCGGCGTGTTGTTGTGTTTGCCAGGTATGCAGGCGGATGTGGTGATGCGTGCAGGGCAAGGGCGGTAAATCTGGGCTGATGGCACGCAGTGCGGCGGCATCATCGAGCCACAAATGGATTTGCCAACCCAGCCGGCGGTGCAGCTCGCGTGCCAGCCGCCACGTTACGCCGATGTCGCCGTAATTGTCGATAACGGTACAAAACAGCCAGCAAATAATAGGAGCTGAATCTTTTTTTTCAGGTAGCATTTTTTACACTCGGCGGAAGGCTTGAAGCAGCAAGGTTTGCGCTTGATTTGGTTTTTGTCAAGCGTTTTGCATGTTGAAAAATTTGTTTATCCACATTGACAGCCCGGCAGTTTCATGTAGCTGCAATAAATCTTTAAAAGGTTGTTGACAATAATGGTTTGTATATAATCTATTGATTATTAATAATAAATTTTAAAAGCTCAAAAAATAGGCATTGATGGAGAGTGCCTTGTTTTGCGGGAAATTTTCGTTTCTCTCACATATTGTCCACACAGTTATCCACAGGAAATGTGAGTAAGCCTTAAAAAGACTTGTTTGGTAAGCTTTTACGTTTTGGCCGGTGCTGAGGGCAGCGGGACGGAGTGAAAAAAAAGAGCGCCGCCGCCCGGTTGTGATCATGTGGTTTATCCGCTCGCGTTGCTGTGGAAAAATACGTCGGCGGCTGCTTTGGAATAGCGTTTTATGATAGAATGGCGATTGATTTTTATCTATTGAATTGTCTGAAAAAACATGACCGATGTAACCGAACGTAACGACCATCACTTCGCCAAAGAAACCATCCCCATCAGCCTGGAAGACGAAATGCGCCGCAGCTACCTCGATTACGCCATGAGCGTAATCGTTGGCCGTGCGCTGCCTGATGTGCGCGACGGCCTGAAGCCGGTGCACCGCCGCGTGCTTTACGCCATGCATGAGCTAAAAAACAACTGGAACGGCGCCTATAAAAAATCTGCCCGTATTGTTGGCGACGTGATCGGTAAATACCACCCGCACGGCGACAGAGCGGTGTATGACACCATCGTGCGCATGGCGCAGGATTTTTCTTTGCGCTACATGCTGGTTGACGGACAGGGCAACTTTGGCTCCGTAGACGGCGATGGCGCGGCGGCAATGCGTTATACCGAAATCCGTATGGCGCGCATTGCCCACGAAATGCTGGCCGATATCGAAGAAGAAACCGTTGATTTCGGCCCCAACTACGACGGCAGCGAGCACGAGCCGCTGGTGTTGCCGGCCAAAATCCCCTCTTTGCTGGTGAACGGCTCTTCCGGCATTGCCGTAGGCATGGCCACCAACATCCCGCCGCACAACCTCAACCAAACCATCGATGCCGCGCTGGCCTTACTGGACGCGCCGGAAACCGGCATAGATGCGTTGATTGACATCATTCAAGCGCCAGATTTTCCCACCGGCGCCACTATTTATGGTTTGAGCGGTGTGCGCGAAGGCTACAAAACCGGCCGCGGCCGTGTGGTGATGCGAGGCAAAACCCATATCGAGCCGCTGGGCAAACACGCAGAGCGCGAAGCCATTATCATTGATGAAATTCCGTATCAGGTAAATAAAGCCAAGCTGGTGGAGAAAATCGGCGAGCTGGTGCGCGAAAAAACGCTGGAAGGTGTGTCTGATCTGCGTGATGAATCCGATAAGTCCGGTATGCGCGTGGTGATTGAACTCAAGCGCAACGAAAACGCCGAAGTAGTGCTCAATCAGCTCTACAAACTCACCCAGCTGCAAGATAGCTTTGGCATCAATATGGTGGCGCTGGTAGACGGCCAGCCGCGCCTGCTCAACCTCAAGCAGATTTTGAGCGAATTCCTGCGCCACCGCCGTGAAGTGGTGACGCGCCGTACCTTGTTCCGACTGAAAAAAGCGCGCCATGAAGGCCACATTGCCGAAGGCAAAGCCGTGGCATTGTCGAACATCGATGAAATGATTGCGCTGATTAAGGCCAGCGCCGATGCGCCCGAAGCCAAAGCCGGCCTGCTGGCGCGCCCGTGGCGCTCCGGTTTGGTGGAAGACATGCTTTCGCGCACCGACCTGGATTTGCGCATGGCGCGCCCAGAAGGGCTACCTGAAAATCTCGGTTTGCAGGGCGAAGGCTATTATTTGAGCGAGCTTCAGGCCGATGCCATTTTGCGTATGAGCCTGCGCAACCTCACCGGCCTCGACCAAGACGAAATCGTTAAAGATTACAAAAATATCATGGCTGCGATTATTGATTTGCTCGACATTCTCGCCAAACCCGAACGCATTAACCAGATTATCCGCGACGAAATGGCCGCCATCAAAGAGCAGTTTGGCGACGAACGCCGCAGCGAAATCAACCCCTTCGGCGGCGACATTGCCGACGAAGACCTGATTCCGCCGCGCGAAATGGTGGTCACGCTCACGCACAGCGGCTACATCAAAACCCAGCCCACCACTGATTATCAGGCGCAACGTCGCGGCGGGCGCGGCAAACAGGCTGCCGCCACCAAAGACGAAGATTTCATCGAAACCCTGTTTGTGGCCAACACCCACGATTACCTGATGTGTTTCACCAATTTCGGCAAATGCCACTGGATTAAAGTATACAAACTGCCCGAAGGCGGCCGCAACAGCCGCGGACGGCCGATTAACAACGTTATCCAGCTTGATGAAGACGAAAAAGTGAGCGCTATTTTGGCCGTGCGCGAGTTTCCCGAAGATGAATACGTGTTTTTCGCCACCGCACAAGGCATGGTGAAAAAAGTGCAGTTGAGCGCCTTTAAAAACGTGCGCAGCCAGGGCATCAAAGCCATCGCGCTCAAAGAAGGCGATTGCCTTGTCGGTGTGGCCAAAACCGGCGGCAGCGACGACATCATGCTGTTTTCCAACCTCGGTAAAGCCATCCGTTTCAACGAATATTGGGAACGCAGCAGCGATAATGAAGAAACCGATGTTGAAAGCGACGAGGCCGACAACCTCGACAGCGAAAGCGAAGACTGCGGCGAAGCCGTGGCCAAAACCGGCAACGGCGTGCGCCCGTCCGGCCGAGGTAGCGGCGGCTTGCGTGGCATGAGATTGCCAAAAGAAGGCCGCATCGTCAGCCTGCTCACTGCCAACGCCGAAACCGCCGCCATGCAGGTACTCACCGCCACGGCCAACGGCTACGGCAAGCGCACGCCGATTGAAGACTACAGCCGTAAAGGCAAAGGCGGCCAGGGCATCATCGCCATCGACACCGGTGAGCGCAACGGCGAGCTGGTGGCGGCCACGCTGGTTTCAGAGAGCGACGACCTGATGCTGATTACCAGCGGAGGCGTGCTTATCCGCACTAAAGTCGAACAAGTGCGCGAAACCGGCCGTGCCGCCCAAGGCGTGCGCCTGATCAATTTGGACGAAGGTGAAACGCTGGTGAGTCTCGAGCGTGTGGCTGAGCCGGAGGAGGAAGAAATCATCGACGGCGAAACCGCCGAAAACGGTGATGTGCCGGAAAGCAGTAGCGGCGAAGACCAAGCCTAAGCGTTTGAACGCCAACCGTCTGAAAGATTGAACATGCTTTCAGACGGTTTTTATTTTAACTCCGCCGTTTTGAATGTGAACAAGATGAAAGATACCGCCGACATGAACGCTGAAGCCGCTGCATTCGACTTCACACACGCCGCCACTGATGCGGCGATGCGCCTGTTTCACCGCCATGCGCCCGCAGTGGCGGCAACCGTGGCACCGTTTGTGCCGCGCTTGTTTGCCGCTTTGCAGGAAGGGCATTCGTTTGTATGGCTGGATGAGCATGAAGCTGCCGTGCTGGCACAGGCCGCGCCGATTGTCGGCAATGCGGGCGATACACCGCTGGTGTTGACAGGGCGGCGTTTGTTTTTGGGACGGATGTGGCAGCTTGAGCGTGATTTGGCCGCAGAAATGGTGCGTTTGGCCACGGCAGCGGTTAACCCGCCCGATGCTGTTCAAGCCGAGCAAAATCTGGCGGCATGGTTTGCGCATTCGGGCAGTGAAGGGCAGCAGCGGGCGGCGGCTCTGGCTCTGTTGCAGCCGTTTATGCTGATCAGCGGCGGCCCCGGCACCGGCAAAACCACGACTGTGGCTAAGCTGCTCGGCCTGTTGTGCGGTGAAGATGAGCTGCCGCGTATTGCTCTGAGTGCTCCTACGGGCAAGGCTGCTGCGCACATGGCGCGGGCGTTGCATCATGCTCTGGATACATTTGGGCTACCTGAAAAGGTAAAAAAGCATTTACAGGGGCTGGAAGGGCAAACCGTGCATCGTTTATTGAAATTGCGCCCGCCGCAGATGCGGCCTGTTTTTGGTCGCGAGCAACGGCTGCCTTTGGATATTTTGGTGGTAGATGAAGCGTCGATGCTGGATATGGCGCTGTTGCTGCAATTGCTGCGTGCCGTGCCCGATGGTTGCCGCGTGATTTTGTTGGGTGATGAAAACCAATTGCCGTCAGTGGGTGCCGGTGCGGTATTGGCCGCATTGGCGCAAGAAACGGTGTTGCCATTGAAGACCGCTGCTGCACTTGGCTTATTGTTACCGCAACATGGTTTTCAGGTAGCCTTCGATGCGCCACCGTTGGCGCAAAACATTGCGCGTTTGCAGGTGAGCCACCGCTTTGGTGCCGATAGCGGCATCGGTTGTTTGGCGCGTGCTGTGGTGCTGGAAAATGCAGAAGAAGCATGGGCGCAATTTGCTCGTTTTCCTGAGGCTTTGCAGGTGAAACAAGGTCATGCGGGGCAACAGGCCGCCGCTTTATATGCCTTGCATGCGGCTTATTGGCAGGCGGTGGATGTTGGCGATGTGGCCGCGGCTTTCCAGCATCAAACAGATGTGGTGGTGCTGGCGGCCTGGCGTGATGATGCTGAAACGTTTAACCGGGAATACCGCCGCTATCTGCAACGGCAGGGTCGTGCTGAAGAACACATACCGTGGTTTGCAGGGCAGATGGTGATGATAGCGCGCAACGATTACACGCTTAATCTGTTTAACGGCGACATCGGCCTGGTTTTGCGCGATGATGAGCGCCCCGAAAGTTTGGCGGCTTACTTCCCCGCTGCCGAAGGGTACCGCAAAATTGCACTGAGCCGTTTGCCTGCTCATGAAACGGCTTTCGCCATGACGGTGCATAAAAGCCAGGGCTCGGAATATGATACGGTGTGGCTGCTGCCGCCTTCCGTGCCGAATGAGGCGGCGGGCGCATTGGGCAAAACGCTGTTGTATACGGCGATTACCCGTGCCCGTTTGCATTTTGTGTTTTGGGGGACACAGTCGGCGTTTCAGGCAGCCTGTATTCGTAATGAACCACGCCGCAGCGCTTTGCGCGAGATGATCGGTAAAACATTTGAACGCAGTATATACAGGGAAAAATAGAGGGCATTCAGTATTGCTGTTGCCGGAGCGTTTGCTGGATAAAATGAAAATAAGATTAACTGATTGTCTATTTTAAATTTTATGGTTTCCATGATTAAGGCTACCTGAATGATGAATCGTGTTGCACGTTCTGTTTCTTCTCTGGACGGGCTTGTGCGCCCTTACCGCCGCCGTTTTTTTTTACCGCTGTTGTTGGCTTTGCTGGCGGTGGCGCTGTTTGTGGTGCAAAGCGCGTTGCTGGCTGGTTTGTTTGCCGATTGGCTGAATGCCGCGTCAACGGCTAAACCCTTGACCGGCGAAGGTTTACGCACGTTGTTGCCGTGGATTATCGGCTGTTGGCTGTTGCGGCCTGTGTTGTCGCTGATAAAAGAGCACTTATTGCAAAACCTGAGTCTGGATATCCGCCATTATGTGCGCTGCCGCCTGCTGGAGGCATTGGCAAAGCTGGGCCCGGCCAAAAGCCGTTTTGGAAGCGATGGTGCTTTAAGCACCCAAATGCTGGAGCAGGTAGATGCGCTCGATGGCTATATCAGCCGCTTTTATGTGCAGCGCACGGTGGCGGTGGCCACACCCTTGCTGATTGCGGTAGCGGTATTTTTTCATAGTAAGCTGGCGGCGGTGTTGCTGCTTGCTACTGCGCCCTTGGTACCTCTATTCATGGTGTTGGTGGGTAAAGCGGCAGCGGGCAAGAGTCGCGAGCAATTGGATACGCTGGCGCAATTGGGCGGTCGGTTTCTTGATTTAGTGCGCGGTATGCCCACTTTGCGTCGTTTGAATGCCACAGCGCAGGCGGAGCAACAGGTCTCGGCTGCGGCTTTGGCTTATCAAAAGCGCACCATGAGCGTGCTGACTTTGGCATTTTTGTCGGGTGCGGTGCTGGAGTTGTTTGCTTCACTGGCGATTGCGCTGGTGGCGGTGTATTTGGGTTTGGGGTTGATTGGCGTGCTGCCGTGGGCAAAAGGTGCGATTCCCGTACCCTATGAGAGTGCGCTGTTTATTTTGCTGCTTGCGCCCGAGTTTTACGCGCCTTTGCGCCAGCTTGGCAACGATTACCACGCCAAGGCGCATGCGCAGGCGGCGGCAGAAGCCTTACAGCCCTTGCTGGATGCAGGCTTGCACACGGCTTTTCCAGCTGAAAAAGGGGGTAATATTTATTTAAACACTGCACCGTCATTAAATCTGGACAATGTGTGCATCATGGGCGATGAAGGGCGTGAGCGGCTGGCGGCGGTGTCTTTTGATGTGGCAGCAGGGGCGCGTATCGGTATCGGCGGCGTAAGCGGCATTGGAAAATCCAGCTTGTTGCAGGCTTTGCTCGGCTTTAGCGCCTATAACGGCAAAATTTTTATCAACGGCGCAGACTTCACAGAATGGGATAAAACCGCTTTGCAAGGGCAAATCGGCTGGCTGGCACAAACTGCCACGTTGTTGCCCGGCAGCATCGCCGATAATTTGCGTTTGGCCAAAGCCGATGCCGATGAAGCCGAAATGAAAGAGGTTTTAAGCGAAGTGGGTTTGTGGGACTTGATTCAACGCTTGCCCGATGGTTTGCACACGCTTTTAGGCGAGCGTGGGCAGGGGCTTTCGGGCGGCCAGCAACAGCGGCTGTCGTTGGCGCAACTGTTGCTGCGTGATGCACCTTTGTGGTTGCTGGACGAACCGGCAGCACATCTAGACGAAGAAACGGCAGTGGAACTATACCGCGTGTTGGGCGGCATCAGCGCGGGCAAAACCGTGTTGTTGGTAAGTCATGATTTAGCGGCGGTGGCGTGGTTGGATGATGTGGTGATGCTGGAGGGCGCAAAATGAACCATAAGCAGGATGTGCGTTTGCGCGAATTGTGGCAGAGCCGCAAGGGCATGTGGACAATTGCTTGGCTGCTTGGCGCGATGACGCTGTTGGCCACGGTTGCATTGCTGGCGGTGTCGGGCTGGTTTATCAGTGCAGCGGCGGCGGCGGGCGTGGCGGCGTTGGCCACGGCGTTTACTTTCGATTATTTCCGCCCCGGCGCGATTATCCGCGCGCTGGCCATTGCGCGCACGGCGGGGCGTTACGGCGAGCGGCTGGCTTCGCATAATGCCGTGCTGGCTTTACTGCGTGATTTGCGGGTGCGCTTTTTTGCCCGTTTGGCGGTGTCGGGCCGTGCAGATATGGTTTCGGCACAAACCATGCACCGGCTCACCAGCGATATTGATTTGCTTGATCAATGGCCGTTGCGTTTTCTGATGCCGTGGCTGTGGGCTTTGTTGCTTCAGGTAGCCTTTGTGCTGTGGCTGCTGCTGGCGGCACCCGCGCTGTTGCCGTATGTGTTGCCACCGCTGTTATTGGCAGGCGTGGTATTACCGGCCTTGGCAGCGTGGCAAGGCATGGCGTTGGCGCGACAAGATACGCAGGCGGCAGAGGCGCGGCGCAACCTATTGCTGCAGCCCTTGAGCCTGCTTACATCATTATTGTTGTGGCAGCGTTGGGCGGATTGCGAGCGGCAGTTTCTCGATGCCGACAGCGCTTACGGCAAGGTGCAATTGCGCCAACAGCGGCTGGCAAGCGCATTTGTGTGGGCGCAGCAATGGGCGTTGGCAGCAATGTTGGGTTTGCTGCTGTGGCAGGCGTGGTTATTGCTGCCAAGCGGCGCGTTGAGTGTGCCGATGTTGCTGGCGATGGTGTTGGCAATATTCGGTTTGAACGAAGTGCTTACACCGTTGGCGGCACAGTTTATGGCGCTGGGCTTCAGCAGCGCGGCGCGCGACCGCCTGAACGCGCTGGGCGGCGGGGCGGTTGAAGCACGAAAAACGGCGGCAAGCTGGCCTGAAGGCGACCTGAAGTTAACAGCAGAAAACCTCGGCGCAAAACGGGCAGGCGCTTTAAATGGCGCGCAAAATGTGAGTTTCACATTAACAAGCGGCGAAGCACTGCTGATTACCGGGCGTTCCGGCGCAGGCAAATCCACCTTGTTGGATGCGTTGGCCGGCGAATTGTTGCCGGAACAAGGCTACCTGAAACTGAACGGGCAGAACTTTGTTGATTTTCTGCCGTCTGAAAACATCGGCTATCTGGCGCAGCAAGTGGATATTTTTGACCTCACCCTGGCTGAAAACCTGCGCTTGGGCAAGGTTGATGCAGGCGATGATGAATTGTGGCAGGTGCTGGAAAAAACCGCATTGGCAGACTGGGCGCACGCGCAACCACAAGGGCTGCAAACCCGCTTGGGTGAATACGGCACAGCAGTGTCGGGCGGGCAGGCGCGGCGTATTGCCTTGGCGCGCTTGCTACTGAAACCGCGCGCACTGCTGATTTTGGACGAGCCATTTGCCGGATTAGACGAGGCCAACCGCAACCGCTTGACCAACATGTTGACAGCAGAACAGAAAAACGGCTTGCTGGTATTGGTGAGCCATCAAATGCCGCCGCAAGATGGTTTCCAGCATTTGAGTTTGAACACGTCATATTTTAATTGACAATTTGACCTCTTTTCGCGTCTAATTACATAATACAAAATAATTTTGTATTAATACAAAGCTACCAGTATCTTTTCAAACGGCCTTGCAGCAGAGAAACCGTTTGAAGGATATATGGCTCTTTAAATATTTTAATCAAAATTTAATTGAATAAATTTTGATTAAAATCATTGTGTAAATGCGGTTTGTTTGCCAAGAGATTGGTATTAGAATGGCGAACATTACAACATTTTCAAGCTAATTTAAACCACAGGAGCACCTTATGGACTTGGTCGAATTATCGCGACTGCAGTTTGCGATTACCGTTATGTACCATTTCTTGTTTGTGCCGCTGACTTTGGGTTTGGCATGGATTTTGGTCATCATGGAGACTGTATATGTGATGACCGGCAAAGCAATCTATCGCGACATGACTCAATTTTGGGGCAAACTTTTCGGCATCAACTTTGCCTTGGGCGTGACCACCGGTATTACGATGGAATTTCAGTTCGGCACCAACTGGTCGTATTACTCGCACTATGTCGGCGATATTTTCGGCGCGCCGCTGGCGCTGGAAGGCTTGATGGCCTTTTTTCTCGAAGCCACGCTGGTGGGGCTGTTTTTTTTCGGCTGGGACAGAATGTCGCGTCGCCAGCACTTGATGGTGACTATTTTTATGGCTTTGGGTAGTTATCTTTCGGCCTTGTGGTTTTTTGTGGCCAACGGTTGGATGCAAAACCCGGTGGGTGCGGTGTTTAATTTTGAAACCATGCGCATGGAGATGACCAGCTTTATCGAAGTGGTGCTCAACCCCGATGCGCAAAACAAATTTGTGCACACTGTGTCGGCAGGCTATGTGGCGGGCTCTATGTTTGTGTTGTCGATTTCAAGCTGGTATTTACTGCGCAAGCAAGATGTGGAATTTGCCAAAAAAAGCTTCCGCATTGCTGCGGCTTTCGGCATGGCGTCTATTTTGTCGGTGTTGGTGTTGGGCGACGAATCGGGTTATAGCATAGGCAAGGCGCAAAAAACCAAAATAGCGGCGATGGAGGCGATGTGGGAAACCGAGCCGGCACCGGCTTCGTTTAATCTGTTTGCCATTCCCAACGAAAAAGAAATGAAAAACGATTATGCGATTCATATTCCTTATGTGATGGGCATTATCGGCACGCGCTCGCTCGACACGCCGATTCCGGGCATCAAAGAAATTATCGCGGAAAACGAGCAGCGCATCGAGTCGGGCCGTCATGCGGTGGTGGCGCTGGAAGCCTTGCGCAAAAACCATAAAGACACCGAGGCGCAAGCCTTGTTCCGAGCGCATCAGGAAGATTTGGGTTTCGGCCTTTTGCTGAAACAACATATTGAAGACGTGAGCCAGGCCACGCCGCAAATGGTGGCCGCTGCTGCACGCGATTCGGTGCCCACGGTGTGGCCGATGTTTCTCACCTTCCGCATTATGGTGGCTTGCGGTTTTGCCATGCTGCTGGTGTTTGCTTTGAGCTTTTGGTCTTCCCTTAAAGGCACGTTTGCCGATAAACCGTGGCTTTTGCGCTTGGCCGTGATTTCACTGCCTTTGCCATGGCTGGCGATTGAAGCGGGCTGGTTTGTGGCCGAATACGGCCGCCAACCGTGGACGATTTACGGCGTGTTGCCCACCAGCCTTTCGGCTTCTTCATTGTCGGTAAGTTCACTTTATGGCTCGCTGGCCGGCTTTATCGCGTTTTACACCGTGTTGCTGATTATCGAAGTGTATTTGATGCAGAAATAC
>RRZU011720150.1_pt1 | contig 11062 bp, 12 predicted proteins | sample 2165561 | NCBI WGS metagenome assembly RRZU01 (sample SAMN10456909, study PRJNA506462) | wastewater metagenome | isolation source: wastewater sludge | place: USA: Moscow, Idaho | reverse complement strand
CCTATGTGGGATTCTAAATCAAAACAAAAGTCTATTGCAGATTTTACAAAAAAATATAATTTAGATTTAAGTTCCTCATATGCTTACGGTGATACCCATGGAGATGTTACAATGTTTAGAGCAGTGGGACATCCAATAGCGATAAATCCAGCAAAAGAGTTATTATTTGATATTAGAAATGATGAAGAATTAAATAGGAAAACAGTTATTGCTATTGAAAGAAAAGATGTAGTTTATAAATTGACTGGAGATGTAGATATATTTGAAACTTTTTAAGAAAGTTTGTTTAAAAAAAGTTTTAGCATATATAAACTAAATTTTTAAAATTTATAATCTATATATTAAATTTTCAAAAAAATATTGACCATATAAAATTGTAATGCTATAATCATACAAAAGTTATAGTTATTTTGGAGGAATTATGAGAAATAAAAATTTATTAAATAAAGGACAACACCATCATCATTAAACTAGGTTTGTATTCTATGTGCTATAGATACAAGCCTCTTTGAGTTTCTTGTATCTATGGTGTGTCAATATACAGAGGCCACCTTGTGTACAAGGTGGCCTTTTTTATTTTTATAACAAACTTAAAATAATTTTAGAAGGGTGGAGAATAGATGAATATTAATTTAAACAAAAAAGAAAAATTTATTTATGAATTAAGAAATTTATTTGAAAGTTATGGATATACAAAACTTACTGTGAATTTTTTAGAAAACTATGAAAGTTATTCAATAGGAGATTTTATTGAAGATAAGAGTATTTTGAAGTTAATTCATCCCAATGGTAAATTATATGCCTTAAGACCAGATATGACAACTCCAATTGCTAAAAGGTTTGCTAATGATAAAATTTCAAACTTAACACATAAGGTTTATTATTCTGATACAGTATTTAGAATTAAAAATGATATATCTGATAATTTATTAGAAATTAACCAAATGGGGGTAGAAGTTTTAGGCATTAAAGATAGTTTAACAGATATAGAAATACTTAATTTGGCAAAGGAAACACTTTCAAAAGTGGATGAAAAATATCATATAGATATATCTCATGCTGGAATTTTAGAAAAATTATTTGATGTAGTAAAATTAACTAAAGTAAATAAAGAGTACATTATTAATTCTATTGAAAATAGAGCGAAAAGTGATTTGGAACAGTTTTTAAAAAAATTGGAAATTAGAGATAATTATATTGATTCTTTTATAAAACTAATTGAACTAAATGGAAATTTTGAAAAAGTTCTAAAAGAAATTAAAAATGATGGAATTTTAGGTACATTTGTAGAAATAATAGAAGAATTGGAAGAGTTAAATAAATATTTAAATATGTACAATATTAAGGCAGATTTAGATTTATCTTTAGTATCTAATTTAAAATATTATTCTGGGATAATTTTCAAAGGATATGTTCCTCAAATTTCAAAATCAATATTAGGTGGAGGTCGTTATGATAAACTTAGTAAAAATTTTGGAAAAAATTTACCAGCAATAGGTTTTGCAGTTAATTTAACAGATATTCTAGTAGAATTGAATGATAATGAAAAACCTCAAGGAGCAATAATTTTTTATGAAGAAATTTCAAAAAATCTTATAAAAATTAGTGAAGAATTAAGAGAAAAAATTGGAATTGTAAAATTAGAAAAAAATACAGAATTAAATGAGGAAGATTATTTAAAACTTAAAAAAGAATATAAAGATTTATATATATTTGAAGATGAGCAATTGGAGGAAAAACTATGGAAATAAGAATAGCTTTACCTAAAGGAAGACTTGGAGAAAAAGCATATGATATTTTGAAAAAAAATGGATATGAATGTCTAGAATTAGAAGGGAAAAGTAGAAAATTAGTGTTCTTTAATGAGGAAAAAAATATTAGTTATTTTATGGTGAAGCCTTCAGATGTACCAACTTATGTAGAAAGAGGAGCAGCAGATATTGGAATAGTTGGAAAAGACACGCTATTAGAAGAGGAAGCAGATGTTTATGAACTTTTAGATTTGGGATTTGGGAAATGCAAATTTGCTATAGCTGCTCCCAATGGATTTGTAGAAGATGAAAGTAAAACTCTTATAGTTGCTACCAAATATGTGAATGTGTGCAAGAATTATTATGATAAAAAAGATAGAAAAATTGACATAGTAAAACTTAATGGTTCAGTAGAGTTGGGACCTTTGGTAAATTTGTCAGATGTAATTTTAGATATAGTTGAAACAGGTTCAACTTTGAAAGAAAATAATTTGTCAGTAATAGAGGATGTTGCAGATATATCTGCTAGATTAATAGCAAATAAAAGTTCCTTTAAATTTAAAAGAAATAAAATAGAAAATATAGTGGAAGCTATAAAAAAAGAAATTGGTGTTTAAATATGAAAAATATTTTTTATCTTAGAGAATTGTCTTTAAATGAGGATATCAATGTTAAAAATCTTTTGTTAGAAGCTTCTGGAGATGGAGAAAATGGTTTTTCTAGTGGAAATATTACAGAAGATAATTTTGATGAGTATTTAAAAGATAGGTGTAGAGAAGCAAAAGGAATAGATTTAGAAGAGAACCGAGTTCCACAAATAATTTATATAGTTTATGAAGAAGAAAGACCAATAGGAATTTTAAAATTTAGGAAAAAGCTTTCTAAATATTTATTAGAAAGAGGAGGAAACATTGGTTATTATATTAAAAAATCTGAAAGAGGAAAGGGTTATGGAACTAAAATGTTAGAAACTTTTCTTTTAGATATTGGTTGTAAAAGTGATATAAAAAAATTCTTAATAACTTGTAATGAGGATAATTTAATATCAGAAAAAGTAATAATTTCAAATGGTGGGATACTTGAAAATATTATAAAAGGAACAAAAAGATATTGGATTGAAAAAAAGGGGGATATAAATGAGGATAATAACAAATAAGCAACAAGTTATAGATGAAGTTTTGAATAGAAGTCAATTTGAATTAGAAGAAGTAAATAAAAAAGTTAAAGATGTCCTTGATAATATAAAAAAAAATGGAGATAAAGCTTTATTTGAATATACTGAAAAATTTGATGGAGTAAAGTTAGATAATTTAAAAGTTAGTGAAAATGAAATTGAAGAAGCATATAATTCTCTTGATAAAGAATTAATAAAGTCTTTGGAAGACGCACATAATAATATTGAGAAATTTCATAAAAATCAAGTTCAAAAATCATTTATAACAAATGATGAAGAAGGGAAAATCTTAGGACAAATAGTAAATCCTATTGAAAAAGTTGGAATTTATGTACCGGGGGGGACAGCACCATTACCTTCAACAGTTTTAATGAATGCTATTCCTGCAAAGGTAGCAGGTGTTAATAAAATAGTAATGACAACACCACCAGCAAAAGATGGCAAAATAAGTAGTGTTATATTAGCAGCAGCAAAAATAGCAGGAGTAACAGAAATATATAAGTTAGGTGGAGCTCAAGCCATAGGAGCTTTAGCCTTTGGAACAGAAACAGTACCAAAGGTATGTAAAATAGTAGGACCGGGAAATATATATGTTGCAATGGCTAAAAAACAAGTATTTGGAAGTGTAGATATAGATATGGTGGCAGGACCTAGTGAAGTATTGGTAATAGCAGATTCAAAAGCAAATGCTAAGTATATTGCAGCAGATTTATTGTCTCAAGCAGAGCATGATACACTAGCTTGTTCAATACTAGTAACGCCATCAAATGAGGTAGCTAATAATGTGGCTAAAGAAGTTGAAAAACAACTAGAAAAACTTAGTAGAAATGAAATAGCAAGAAAATCTATTGAAAATTATGGAAGAATAATTGTAACAGAAAACATGAATGAAGCAATAGATTTAGCTAATGAAATTGCACCAGAACATTTAGAATTGGCAGTAGAAAATCCATTTGATTATTTGAGTAGAATAAAAAATGCAGGGGCTATATTTTTAGGAGAATATTCACCAGAACCTCTTGGAGATTATTTTGCTGGGCCAAATCATACTTTACCAACGTCGGGAACAGCAAAATTTGCATCACCACTTTCTGTAGATGCTTTCATAAAAAAATCTTCAGTAATATATTATACAAGAGAAGCACTTGCAAAAGTTAAGGATAGTATAATTAGAATAGCAGAAAGTGAAACATTAACAGCCCATGCTAATTCAGTTAGAGTTAGATTTGAGGATGATAAAAATGAGTAAATTTTTGGGAAAAAGAGCAAAACAAGAACCGTATGTTTATGGGGAACAACCAAAAGATAAAAAGTATATAAAAATAAATACTAACGAAAATCCCTATGGACCATCACCAAAGGCACTAAAACTTTTAAATGAGTCAAATTGGGAAATTCTTAAATTGTACTCTGATCCAACTTCAAAAGAGATTACAGAAGCAATAAGCAAGTTTTATGATGTTTCTCCCAATAAGGTTTATGTAGGAAATTCTTCAGATGAAGTTTTATCATTTTCATGGTTAGCTTTTTTTGATAAGGGAGATACAATTGTTTATCCAGATATAACATACTCATTTTATACCGTTTTTTCAAAATTATATGATATTACTGAAAATATAGTGCCATTAAATGAGGATTTTTCTATGAATTTAGATGGAATGAGTGAGGGAGAAGCAAAAGGAATTGTTATTACAAATCCTAATGCTCCCACAGGAATTGCTCTTAGTTTAGATGAAATTGAGTATTTTTTAAAAAGAAATTCAAATAAATTAGTAATAGTTGATGAAGCATATATAGATTTTGGAAGTGAAAGTGCAGTTAATCTTATTGATAAATATGATAATCTGCTAGTAGTTCAAACTTTTTCTAAAAGTAGAAGTCTTGCAGGATTAAGGGTTGGATTTGCGTTAGGAAATGAGGAACTTATTAATGGATTAAAAGTTATAAAAGACCAGTTTAATCCTTATACTTTAGACGCTATATCAAATTTAGTGGGGGCAGAAGCAGTAAAAGATAAGGAATATTTTGATACTACAAGAAATAAAATAATTGAAACAAGAGAGTGGTTTAAGAAAGAACTTTATAAAATTGGTTATGAAGGAACAGATTCAAAAGCAAATTTTTTATTTGTAAAACATCCTAAAATAAGTGGTAAATTTATATTTGAGGAGCTTAGAAATAGAGGTATTTTGGTTAGATATTTTGGGAAAAATAGGATAGAGGAATATTTAAGAATTAGTATAGGAACCCAAGAAGAAATGGAAAAAGTTTTGAAGGAAATGAAAGATATTGCAAAATAATAGTTTTATTAAGTGGGTTTAAGAAAGGGGTTTTATGAGAACTGCAGAAATTAATAGAAAAACTAATGAAACAGATATTAAAATTAAATTGAATATTGACGGTAAAGGTATAAGAAACATAAATACAGGAGTAGGATTTTTTGACCATATGCTTGATTTATTTGCAAAACATGGATTATTTGATTTGGAAGTAACTTGTAAAGGAGATACTTATATAGATGCTCATCATACTGTGGAAGATGTGGGAATAGCTTTGGGAGATGCCTTTAGATTAGCATTAGGAGATAAAAAAGGTATAAAAAGATATGGAAGTTTTTATATGCCTATGGATGAAACACTAAGTCTTATTGCTGTAGATTTAGGGGGAAGAGTATATCTTCATTATGAAGCTATTTTATCAAGTTCCATGTTAGGAGAAATGGCTTCTGAGTTGGTAAAGGAATTTTTCTTTGGGTTTTCAAGAGCGTTAAATTGTAATTTGCACATAAAATTGATTCATGGAGAAAACACTCACCATATTGCAGAAAGCTTTTTTAAAGGGTGTGCAAGGGCTTTAGATATTGCAACTCAAATTGATGAAAGGCTTGAAGGAGAGATTCCATCAACAAAGGGGGTAATTTAGTTGATAGTAATAATTGATTATGGAGTTGGGAATTTACATTCTATAAAATCAGCATTAGATTATTTAAAGATAGAGAATAAAGTGAGTAAAGATATAGATGAAATATTAAATGCAGATGGGCTTATTTTACCCGGAGTTGGAGCTTTTGGAGATGCTATGGAAAACCTTACAAATACAGGACTTATACCAACAATTAGAAAATTTGTTGAAAGTGGAAAAAAATTATTAGGAATTTGTTTGGGAGCTCAGTTATTATATGAAAAAAGTTTTGAATTGGGAGAATATGAAGGGTTAGGATTTATAAAGGGAGAAGTAGTACCTTTTAAAGGATTAATTGATAAAGAATTGAAAATTCCTCATATGGGATGGAATGAACTTATTTTCAATAAAAATGATAAAATACTAAAATATATTAAAGAAAAAGAACAGGTCTACTATGTACATTCATATTTTATAAAATCAGAAGGAACAGAGATAATAGCTTCTTCTGAATATGATATAAATGTTCCGGGAATTGTTTGTTATAAAAATATTTATGGGATGCAATTTCACCCAGAAAAAAGTGGGGTAACAGGATTAAATTTATTAAAAGCATTTGGGGAGTTGATATAAATGATAATTTTTCCAGCTATAGATTTACTTAATGAGCAATGTGTAAGATTAAAACAAGGAGATTATAATCAAAAAGAAGTTTTTAATAGTAATCCTGTAGAACAAGCGAAATCTTTTGAGGAACAAGGAGCAAAATTTCTTCATTTAATTGACCTAGATGGAGCTAAAGAAGGAAGTCAAAAGAATTTTGAAGTAATAAGAAAAATTAGAGAGGCAATTAATATTCCTATTCAAGTTGGAGGAGGAATACGTAATGAAGAGAGGATAATTAAATTATTAGAGCTTGGGGTAGATAGGGTAATATTAGGAACAATAGCTATTAAAAATAGAGATTTCTTAAAAGAAATGTTAAGTAAATATGGGAATAAAATAGTTGTATCTGTTGATGCAAAGGAAGGAAAAGTAGCAACTGATGGATGGTTAGAAGATAGTGGAATAGATTCTATTGCATTTGTTAAAGAACTTATCGAATTAGGATTGAAAACTTTAGTTTACACAGATATATCAAAAGATGGAATGATGGAAGGGACTAATTTAGATATTTATAAAAAAATAAATGAATTAGAAATTGACCTAATAGCTTCTGGTGGTGTAAGTAGAATGTATGATATAGAAGAGCTTTTGAAGATGAATACATATGGCGCTATAGTAGGGAAAGCTATTTATGCAGGAGCTTTGAGTTTAAAAGATATTTTCAAGGTGGTGAATGTCTAATGATTAGTAAAAGAATAATACCTTGTTTTGATGTAAGAGATGGAATGGTAGTAAAAGGGCAAAAATTTGAGAATATAAAAGAAGTAAGTGAACCAGTGATTTTAGCAAAAAAATATAATGAGCTAGGAGCAGATGAATTAGTGTTTTACGACATAACGGCATCTTATGAGGAAAGAAAACTTTTTACAGAAGTAGTTGAAAAAATTGCTAATGAAGTATTTATTCCTTTAACAGTTGGAGGAGGAATTAATACAGTTGAAGATTTTAGTAGAGTCTTGAAGGCTGGGGCAGATAAAGTGAGTATAAATTCGTCAGCAGTAAAAAATCCTCATTTAATTACGGAAGCTGCTAAAAAATTTGGTTCTCAATGTGTTGTACTTTCTATTGATGTAAAAAGAGTAGATGGAAAATTTATGGTATTTGTTAAAGGTGGCAGAGAGAATACAGGTTTAGATGCTATTGAATGGGCTAAAAAGGGTGAAGAACTTGGAGCAGGAGAACTAGTTATAAATTCAATGGACATGGACGGAGTTAAAGAGGGGTTTGATAGGGAATTATTGGAAGAAATATCTAAAGTAGTAACTATACCAATAATTGCTAGTGGAGGTGCAGGAAATATGACGCACTTTAAAGAGGTTTTTAATATAAAAGGTGTTGATGCAGGATTAGCAGCTTCTATATTTCACTTTGGAGAAGTTGAAATTCCTGAACTTAAAAGATATTTAAAAAATGAAGGAATACCAACTAGAATATAAAAAATAACGAAAGGAAATGAGGAAAAATGATAGATAAAATTAAATTTAATGGACATGGATTAGTACCATGTGTAGTTCAAGATGTATACACAAAAGAGGTTTTAATGTTAGCGTATATGAATGAGGAATCTTTGAAAAAATCAATAGAAACAAAGGAAACTTGGTTCTATAGTCGTTCTAGACAAGAATTATGGAATAAAGGGGCAACATCTGGACATAAACAATTCATAAAGAAGATGAGTTATGATTGTGATGGGGATACAATATTGGTAGAAGTTGAACAAATAGGTGTGGCTTGTCATACAGGTGCAAAATCATGTTTTTTTGAAACTATTTTTGAAGAAGAAGATAAGGTATTTGATTTGAGTAAACTATATAATTTGATAAAAGAAAGAAAAGAAAATCCAGTTGAAGGAAGCTATACAAATTATTTATTTGATAAAGGAATAGATAAAATATTAAAGAAGGTAGGAGAAGAATCTGCAGAAGTAATTATTGCAGCAAAGAATCCAGATTTAACAGAATTACAATATGAGTTGTCAGATTTAGTTTATCATTCATTAGTTCTTATGGTTGAAAGGGGACTTGAACTTAAAGATATTGCTGAGGAACTTAAGAAAAGGCTTAAATAAATCAGTTAGTAGTTTAGTAATTAGTAGTTAGTAATTTAAGGACTTAATAAAATACATTAACCACGAGATTTACACATGATTTTCACTTGATATTTGTTTTAATAAGTGTTAATCTGTGTTTATCTTGTGGTTTAAATTTTTTGAAGGAGATTTTTATGAAAAAAATAGATTATCATTTACATTCGTCTTTTTCGGAAGATTGTATTATAGAAATGAAAGAAATGGTAGAAGGAGCTATTAAAGCTGGAGTTAATATGTTATGTTTTACAGAACATAAGGATTTTGATTATCCACATGAGGAATTTACTTTTCATCTTGATAATGAGGCTTATACAAAACGGTTTTTGGAACTACATGAGATTTATAAAAAAGATATAACTCTTTATCGTGGTGTAGAAATGGGATTACAAAAGCATATATTAAAAGAAGTAGATGACTTTGTAAAAGTTGGGAACTATGATTTTGTAATTGGTTCACAGCATTGTGTTGATAATAAAGAGCTTTATTATAAAACTTATTTTCAAGGGAAAACTATGAGAGAAGTTTTTGAAGGTTATTATGATGAGCTTCTTTATAATATAACTAATTTTAATAATTTTGATGTTGTTGGTCACCTTGACCTCATTCGTAGATATTCTGATGAAGCTGTAGCTTATAACTTTAACGAAGTTATGGATAGGGTAGATGTTATACTTAAAAAGATTATTTCTATGAACAAAGGGATAGAAGTAAATGCAGGGGGATTTTTTTATCCTACAGCAATGACTAATCCTCATCCAAGTATTTTGAAAAGATATAAAGAATTTGGAGGAGAAATAATTACCTTTGGAAGTGATGCACATGTACCACAAAAAATAGGGGCTAATTATGAGAGAACAATGGATATACTAAAAGAAGCAGGGTTTAAGTATATTTCATGGTTTGTGGGAAGGAAAGTTAAGTTTGAGAGGATGGGATAGAAATAATTTTTAAAAAATTTTAAAATTTATCTAAATAATCGAAAAGGAGAGTGTAATGATAAAAATAATAGCTGTTATATTATTATCAATTATGTTATCAATAGAAATCTACCGTAAATTTAAAGAGATAAAGGCTTTCTTTACTGAAACCTTTAAAGAAAATGTATACAATTTCTTACCTTTATTTATTTTATTTATTATCAAAACATATTGTAATTCTTTAAGCTATAGATTTTTTAGTAATTCTAATTTTATGTTGATTACTTTAATTTTGTGGAGTTCATTGATATTAAAGACAATTACATACCATGTTAAGATTCTAAGAGAAAAGCAAATAAAGTTGATTCATGAAAAAGTTACAATTTATGTTTTGGGTTTAATAATTTCTTGCATATTTTTAGCAATAGAGTTACTATTTGAGGAAAAAAATCCAAATCAATCTGAGCAATATTTTGTAGTCATAAACTCTTTTTATTTTATATATACATTTATTCAAATATGTGATTTAAAAAGTAAAGTAAAAGAAATATCTGATATCGTAAAAGATGAAATACCAGAGTATACTCAATATATAGAAAATATTTCAAAAAAAATAGATGAAATAGACGCAGAGATTATAAAAAAATATGAAGAGAAAATAGAAATTTTGGGAGATAAAGAATATGAAAAAATCTTATTACAAATTATAGAAAAAGCTGAGAATGGCCCAAATAAAAATTTCAAATTAGAAGAATTAACAAATATTAGTAGGGAAATTAAAGATTTGAGTATTTTACAGCATAAAATGAAAGAAGAAATAAATAAAAATATAGTTGAAAAAGAAAGAGAAATAAAGAGTCTTAATGATACAAAAAACTTTGCAAATAAACAAAAAGATAGACTTGAAAAAAGAATACAAGAAATGAAAGATTTTTTAGAAGAAATTAAATATACAGAAATTTAATTTTTATAAGACCATTTTATATTTCTAATATTAATATTTGTAAAAGAATTAACTCTATAATAATAAATAAGGACTATTGTACCTGTTAAAAGTAAGAAAAAATGAAATATAATACTAAAAATCTTTTATGGGCTTAAGTGTCTCACACTTAGATAATAGCTTTAAAACCTCAAAAAGGAGTCCACCATGCCAACACAAAAAAGAACAAATTCCGAAAACATAGATTTTATTAATTTGGTCCAAGAATTAGACAAAGTTCTTTACGAAATTAACGGTGATAAACAGGCGTTTTTCACTCAGTTTAATAAAATTGATATGATAAAACACGTAGTAATTGCCTATGAAAATGATATTCCTATTGGTTGCGGAGCAATAAAAGAATATTCTTCTGATACTATGGAAATTAAGAGAATGTTTGTTGACACAAAAAGTCAAGGGGAAGGAATTGCTTCCCAAATACTAAAAGAACTAGAACTTTGGACAAAAGAGCTTGGATATGAAAAATGTATTCTTGAAACAGGTATAAAACAAACAAGAGCTATTGCTTTATACAAAAGAAATAATTTTGAAATAATAGAAAATTATGGTCAATATAAACAT
>RRZU011739328.1_pt1 | contig 11067 bp, 13 predicted proteins | sample 2165561 | NCBI WGS metagenome assembly RRZU01 (sample SAMN10456909, study PRJNA506462) | wastewater metagenome | isolation source: wastewater sludge | place: USA: Moscow, Idaho | reverse complement strand
TAAGAATAAAAGATAAATAACCTAGCCAATTCAAGCTAGGTTATTTTTTAGTATCATTTTAGTATCATTTCATTTTCTAAAATTATTAATATCAATATTATCAGTATCTTCAAATATTTACAACATTACTCCCACTCGCTATGGTCTTGTACATACTAAACTATTTTGTACAGAGCATATGGCTTGTGGTATTTGCATTATTTTAATTATACTTATGTTTTAGGCTATCCGATTTTTTGTTGTCATGTGGTTGTCAAAGAGTTACTTAAAAAGCTTGTTAATTGTTTTAAAAATATTATCAAACCTTTCTATCGTTTGTTCAGATAGACTGTCAAGTATTTCGGTGTGCTTTGATAAATAATTTGCGGGAGTATAGTGATTGAATCTCGACTTGCCAATCAATTTATTAATATTCGGTATAATCGAAATTTCATCATTAATTTTTGTTGTATCAATGTCCGCAAATTCTGAAAACGATTTATTGAACAGACTAATGTACTCGTCTGCAGAAAATAAATCTTCAAATTCGGCAGAAGTTAAGTTTGTATTAAACTCATCTACAAACCTAACATTATTCTCTTTAATTATCTTCTCTCTAAAAAGGTCCGTCATACGACTTTTCCCTTTTTGATCCGTAAAAGTATCTAAAAAACAAGCTACTTTCAATTTATTTCCTCTAAGCAATGAAATAAATGTGGCAACTTTGTCTAGTCCACCTACCGGAATAATCGTTATGCTTTCATCGAGGTAATTCTTATCTAACTCTTTTAATTTTTCCGAAATAACAGTCAAATACACAAGATCTGCTACACCCTCCACAAGCAAATTGTTAGAAGAAATATATAAGTTCTGGGCTATATCATATCCAAGTGCTGCTTGAAGTGGAAATAGTGTCGACTTATCCTTTTCCTCTAAAGCATCAGAAATTATAGAGCCTACTTTTGAATCCCCAGAATCATACACTGTCCTTACTTGGCTTAATTTTGATGGTTCTATCATGAATGGAGAATGCGTCGTATAAATTGTTTGATATTTGGGTGATATCGCTTCGTCTATATATCTCAATAAATCAGCTTGCGCTTCTGCATGTAGATTGAGTCCAGGTTCATCAAGTAATACTATTACATTTTTCTTGTCTTGAATTTTACTAAACCATACTAAAAATGAAAAGAACCATGTAAATCCTTTGCTTCTATTTTTTAAGGGCAATGTTACTCGATGCTTGATATTTCTTATGCGAATATTAAGGAGCTTGTCACCTGAAATCGTCTGAACTTCAAATTGTATTTCTAGATTGTTGTTTGTAGACCAATATTCAAGAAACTTATCAGTTATACTATTGGATGTAGCTTCCAGTTCGGCAATATAAGACTCGTGATCATCATCCGATAATAACTTTTTTGTGTCGATACCAGCTAATTCAAATAAGGCTGATGAAATATCATATTGCTCTTTCGTTAATGTGACGTCAAAGGATTTATTGACATATCTAGTTAAGCTAATTTGTGGTGGTATGGTATAATACTCATCAAAATACCAAAACACTGGAATATTAGGTGCAATAAATGTTTTAGCGATAAAAGCTGACAAATCATTACTCCACTCGGAAAAACCGTTATCTATATAAATTTTCTTTAATTCTGTTGCAATACCATTGTACTCGGCATTTAATAACAATGCATCATATAGTGCTTTTAATGATGTAGATTTTTGTAAAGATGTTAAGTCTTCTGTTGAAATTGTATATTTTTTTAAAAAGTTCTTTATAAACTGATACACATTACAGCTAATATTTTTGTAAGTTTTAGTACCGTTGTAACTCTTGCTTATTGAAATAGATGATTGTTCGAATACTTCAGGACCTACACTTTCCGAAATTTGTTTACGCAACGACTCACTAATTTCAAAATCACATGTAATAACTTCAAAATCATTTTCAGGATATGCTTTAGCATAATCTTTTAATTCATTGCGAGGATAATCATGAGTTTTGTCAAATACAAAACTTTTATCAACATCGTCAAAATAATTAAACTTTGATAATGCTTCTAGAAAAGCCGTTTTTCCAGATTCATTTTTCCCTACAATCCTTGTAACATTTTCCTCAATTAATACCATTTGCTCTGTTAAAAAACTCTTGTACTTATGCAAAGTAACCTTTGTTAGCTTCATAAACTAAACCTCCATTTACTATTATTTTTACTTTTTAAACACAAACAAATACTCATGTGCCAGCAACAAAAAATTATATTTCACACTATTTGTTTTCCAATATCCTGTTGCTTTGCAGTTGTGTTGTTCTTTAATAATTATTTCTTTAAGTTTAAAACCTGCCGCTTCAAAGATTTTCATAACCTCAAAGCTCATCGGCTGTACATGTCCTTTAATTCTTGTATCGCCCATAAGCACTGCACAAAACTTCTCCTTTTTCAAAACTCGGTAGCTTTCGGATCCTACCTTTTTCATTTCCTCTAAAAAATCTGCTATCTTGCAGTGCGACAAATCTTCTGCTATATCCTCGCTGTATTGAATAATGTTGGCATACGGTGGGTGCGTGCATACAAAATCAATGCTTTCATTTGGCACAAAGTGCAAATCTCTTGCATCACCTTTATGGATATAAACCTTGCCATTAGCTCCCTCGTGTTCAAAGTCAATCTTTTCTTTGCATCGGTCAAGAGCAACATCATTCACATCAACACCAATGATATTTCTGTTTAACAGCTTTGCCTCTACAAGAGTAGTGCCACCTCCGGCAAACTGATCAAGCACTAAATCTCCCTCTTTTGAATATCTAAGCAGTAAATTCCTTGGAATATAAGGCGACCAATTACCCCGCCACTTTGCATCATGCGTTGCCCAGTTACCACGCTCAGGAAATGTCCAGTGGGTAGTCATTTCAGGCTCAAAATTTTCAGGCTCCCATTTCGTTATTTTCTTTTTCATAACTCAATATCCTCCGCTATTTAGAGGAACAGGCAGCCCCAATTTTGCTAAAGGTATATATTCAAAATAGTAGTGACAGTTAACGCTAACGATGTAATCTAAAACATCTTGGTATCTTGGATCCCTAAACCAGTTACTTAATAAGTAAATATATTCCACTTCAATGTTTGCACGATATAATAATTTTTGGTATTGCTTTTTCTTAAAGTCGCAGGTCTGTAATTTTTCATCAACCGATCCTGCCACTTGTTGAAACTTGCACTCAATTATAAACATCGTGTTATTTATGATTACATAAATGCTGTCATCAGGTAGTAGTTGCTTTGATAAAATGCTTCTCCAATCAACACCTATACCTTCAAGAAAGCGATAAAATCCATGCTTTTTAAACACCTCCGCTACCTTTTCATCTTGATAGTAGACAATATCATTTTTAACAACATATCCATCTTGACTAGCAAGGAATGTTCCTAAATCAGTTTTTCCCTCAAATATTAACCCTGTGCGAGTATTTCCGCCACCTTTTCCATCTTTTATCATATATCCTACAACCCCTTTGTCACGATTTCTTCAAGTAACCCCTGTTCAATCATGTTAATATTCATAACGTAATCAGTGGCATTAAAGGTTTCGGAAAGCGGACGTTTAGCTGTTTTCCAGCCCTCGCCATCAGTAACCCATATAAATCCTGTGCTCTCGTTTTTAACAAGGCTAAACAAGCTACTAAACTCTCCGGCAACAGATTTCAGCTTTGATCCACCACCGCCATAGTAGTTGACCTCCATAAGATAAACCTTACTGCCTGTATCAATAGCAAAGTCAAAGTGCCTGTCCGCTTTATCGGTTGATACCGTTTTCCCAAACTCTTGCTTAATCTTTACAACTGTTGCCTGTGCAAGATATTTAAAACCATGCTTATCACAAATAGCCTTAACATAAACCTCTGTCAAGTTTTCCATCGCTGTACCGCTGCGGTTTTTACGGGCATTGGTATCAAGTCCAACCTCAACGCCAATAGCATAATCTACAAGGTTTTTAATGCTCTTATCTGCAATAACTTTAAGTAGTCCGCTTTTCTCGGCAAAGCAGATAATTTTATCTATCTGCTCATCTGTATAAGTCTTATTCTTCGAGAAAGAGTATTCAATATCTCCACCAATGTCAGCAACCTTGATACTTGTGCCACGCACGGCAATTAAAAATGGAATTACCGGAACAACCTCGGGGTATTGCTTGATAAGGTCTTTTAACTTAATTGAAATATCTTCTTTGCCAATTAAAGAGTTCAAAATATTCAACGATACTTCAATTTGCGACACATTTCCAAGCACCTTTTCCCACGCTACAAAGAAATCATAGGTACGGATAGTATCTTTTAGGTTTGACAATAGATATTCAAAAGCTGCATTTTCCGAAAGAATACCCATTGATTTGTATTTATCTATATATTTCATGTTAATTCTCCTTAGTAATTTGAAATTAATAGTTCGCTCACATTTCCTCTGCTTTCTCCGTTGCAGTTGATCATGCGTTTTGCAGTTACTCTTAAAATATTATATCGTCCATAAAGGTCATCAAAAAATGTATCGTCTTCATCGCTGTTCTTGGGATCTGAGTTACTTATAACAACCTTTGCTTTTTTCGCTGTGATGCCGTCCACAAAAGCACCGAGCTCCCTTTGCTCCTTATCATTAAAATCTGCTTCCGCATATGACGTAAAACTTGCTGTTGCTGTTAAAGGGCGATAGGGAGGATCTATATAAACAAAGGTTCTTTCATCTATAAACTCCAAACACTCCTTGTAATCACCACATCTAATAGTTACATTTTTAAGCAGACCGCTTATAGCTGTAAGATTGTCCTTATCACATATCATCGGCTTTTTGTACGCTCCCATTGGCACATTAAACAAGCCTTTTTTATTCACTCGAAACAGACCGTTAAAGCAAGTTTTATTTAAAAATATAAACAGTGCGGCTTTTTCAAGATTTACAGCCTCATCACCATTTACTTTTAAATAATTAAACCGTTCTCTTTTCTCATAGTAATATTCCTTGCGTTTTTCGACATCAAGTGGCCAAAAATGCTCTTGCATTTTAGTAATTTCCAAAAGCAGCTCTGCTAAATGATTTTTAATATGAGAATATGTGTTGGTAAGCTCCGCATTTATATCGTTGATTAATACTTCATCTATTTCATAGTTTAAGAGCACATCAAAAAGCACTGCACCACCACCAACAAAAGGCTCACAGTATTTTGTAATTGATTTTCCAAGCTCTTTTGGATATTTTTTTCGTATATCGGGTAAAAGCTGGCTTTTGCCACCCGCCCATTTAATAAAAGGTTTTGCATTCATAGTTGTTCTCCTGTTTCATCCATAGTAAATGTGATGTCAAGCTTGCAACCTAATGCGCCTGACATTGTTTTCATTTCTTTTTCGGTGAAATTATCTCTGCTGAGTTTATTACTTAGATTTTGCGGCGTAGTTTCCATCTTATCCGCAAGCTCCGACATTGTCATTTTTCTTTTTATCAATAAAATTCTTATCTTTTAACTTACCAATTTAAACCACCTCATAGAATACAATTCGACATAATTTATTATAAAGCAAATCAAAATATAAATCAAGACATAAAATAAAAATTACACTTAAAAATGAACATATTATATGATTTAAATAAATAGCAAAACCCCTCGAAATCGAGAGGTTTTGTTTTGCCTACTATCTGTTTTTAACTTTATCAATTTTTTGATTTAGAAACTTCTCAAGCTGTGCCTTTAGCCCCAACTTCTCTACAAACTCTAAAACCCTATTTAAGAGTTTTTTTACATTGGATAACTCAGCTTCAACGCCTGCCATACTCAGTCTATTTTTAATCGACTTATACTCATTTAACTCCTTACTTAAAAGCTTGTTTTCTTCCCTTAGTACTACATTTTCCGCTAACATCTTCTGCTTCTTGCTTTCAGCTACAATCTGCTTTTTGGCAAGAGCCTTTACATCTTCAAATTCCTCTTTAGCAACAACCACCTTGCCACCATCTAAAAAAGCAGGCTTTACCTCAATTTCATCAACCTTTTTCAGCTTTGTTTTCTTGGTTTTAATGGATTTTAGTTCCTGTTCTTCCTTAGATATTTCAGCTTTTAAGAAAGAAACCGCCTTTTCTTTTACAGCCAAAGTTTCAGAAATAGCCTCCACTTTTTCTTCTAATTGCAGCACCTCTTGTGTACGCATTTCTTTCTTAAAATCAAGCACAGGTAAATGCTCCTTATGTGTACCTTTTTTATCCCACTCTATGCCATACTGAAGCATAATCTCTGCTAATCTTTCTTTCTCTGCATTTTGCCATTGAGCAAGCTCTGTATCGGAGCGAGTGCCACCTGTAAACCCCAACTTTTCCAATGCACCTTTTAGCGTGTTTTTTGTTTCCAGTCCACGTGTATTGCCACTTGTATAAGGCACAAAGTCAATATGCAAATGTGGTGTCGCTTCGTCCATGTGAAGATGGGCAGAGAACACATAAAGTGTGGGATTTCTTTCTATAAAACCTTTCATGTATTCATCTAAAATTTGCTCTGCCAACTTACCGTACTCACTGGTGCAACTCATATCCTCCAAATTGCCTACCTGTGCTATAATTTCATAAAAGACCTTTTCCTGTTTTGATGTACGGATTTTCTCATAATAATCGGGGATTTTTCTATCATTCCGCTTTTGCTTATTGTTGTATTTTTCAAGGGCAACATCAAACAATTTATGATACACTTTTTTAATATCTTCATGGATATAGCAGGTATTAAATTTGGTGCGTTCTGTATCAATATTTTCGGCTGTAAATTCTCTTGAATTATGCCCAAGGACACCCTTGCCTTTTGCAATGCTGAGGGTACGTTTTAGCATAAAACACCACCTTCCTTAATTGCCATGACAGAAGCGTGACACGCTCCTGTTTTCTGCTGATAAGAAGAATATTTACCACCGCCAATCCTTATGGTATCCCCTACGGTCTAAATACTCTATTCGAGCCTTTTCCTGTTCCTCTTTCGTGGGCGCCGATTTATATTGTGTGTACAAGTTTCTGTTTACGATAGCATCAAGCTTTTTCTCCAACTCTGCATGGATTTCATCAATCCAAAGGTCATCATCACAGAGGTGATAGCGAGCAAGCATCATAAATAGCTCATAGCTTATCTGTACATTTTTCATTACGTCAATCTCTCCTTTTCTATTTCAGACTAACCATGGCGATAGCCAGTTTTGTTACTTTTGTCAAAAGTAACGCAATAGCACTTTCGACACTACGTATCAAAAGTGCCTGCGCTCTCCGAGGGTATAACCTACCCACCTGTGTAGGTTATGACGATTGTTACGATATTTTAGACCCCATGTGTGGTGTCTAAATAACCGTCACATCGTCACAGGGGGGCATATCAAGAAGTGTCAGCTTGATATGACTACCCTGTCTGGTACGGCTGTTTTCATAGCGAATATTGTATTCGTTTAACAGTCTTTCCACGTTTACGTTGAGCTTGCGAGTGAGGGTATTTGGTTGCAAATCCACCTCACTAAGCAGGGGCAATAAATCACTTGCAGCACCACTCCACCATGGATTTTCTACGGTAAGTAAAGCCGATATTTTTTCAAGAACTTCGTCCGGTGGCGGAGCTGTAATTTTGTTTTCTGCCTTTGTCATATTCCACAAAAAAGTGTCTTGGTCAAACTGCAAGTGTAGCTTTTGATCCGCTTGGTCACGACCTGTAATATCCAAAGTGGCTTTGCCCTCAACACGCTTTAATTTTTGCATAATAAAAGCTCCATCAGCAGCCCCCAAAAGTCCATTACTTCCTGAGATAGTTTCAAAGGCATCCTCTGCAAATTGTTTTCTTGTGTGATGGACAACAAGCAGGCAAATGTTATAATTATCGGTGAAGCTTTTTAGGTTATCTACAATGTCATAATCATTGCTGTAGGAATATTGCTCGTTCTCTTTGTCTCGGATTTTTTTCAAAGTGTCAATGATAATCAGCTTTGTATTTGGATACTTTTTCATGTAGCTTTCAAGCTGTTTATCCAGTCCCTCGTTTAGCTTTTTTGCCACGATTGCCATGTGAAAATTAGGTGTTGTTTCGGTGCCATACATGGTGGATAATCGCTGTTGTAAACGTGAGTAATTGTCCTCTAAGGCAAGGTATAACGTACCGCCTTGATTGACCCTATACCCCCACAAATCTGTGCCTGTGCCTACCGAATAGCCAAGCTGTGCCATGAAGAAGGATTTGCCCACCTTTGGGGAACCTACAAACAAGTAGGTTCCCACATAAAGCAGGTTTTCCACGATGCAAGCTCTTGGCGGATACACATTATCAAAAAGCTCCTCCATGGAAATGGTCTGTAAATCGTTGCAATCCTCAATTTTTTGCGGTATAATTGTAGTGTTATTTTTAACAGAGGGCTGTTCCACATCTATTGCAGTAGATGATTTCGGAGCAGTCTTTTTTTGCGTGTTTTCCGTCATTGGCACTCCTCCTTTAGTCCATTTAAAGTAATTGATATTAAGTTAATAGTATCTAGCAAATCCTCATCAATCCTATCCATATCCAATCCATCAATACGTTTTAGTTCCACTAAAACGTCACTCAGCTTATCACGGAGAGCCTTATACACCCTCGGATTGCCCTTTACCACGATATCTCGTTCAGATATGCGATTGATTAAATAATCCTGTTTGGAAAGCCCCGAAAGCTTCACAACAGTTTCAAAGTGCTCCCATTCTTCGGGCGATACCCGAAAAGCTACAGTTTTGCTCCTAAAGCGATTTTGTTTGTCAAGATTTTTTGCTGACATTAATACTCCCCCCTTTCATTATCTAATCTATCTGCCATTTCTGTTTGTCTTGAGGGGAACAGGTGGGCATAGTTATAAGTGATATCAATACTTTCGTGCCCCACTCTATCGGCAATGGCAAGAGCGGAAAATCCCATATCTATCAAGAGCGATATTGCGGAATGCCTTATAGAATGAATCCGTATTCTTTTTACGCCTGCTTCCTTTGCACCTCGTGTCATTTCCTTGTGAAGATAGCTTTTTGTAAACAAGAAGATGCGTTCCTTTGGATCTGCCTTATACAGTGAATGTATATACTCCTTGGCTTCCTCACAAAGAAATTTTGGCATTTTGATGGTGCGATTACTCTTTTCCGTTTTAGGTGTAGTAATAATATCTCGCCCTTTTAAACGCTGATAGGACTTAGAAATGGTTAGGGTGGATTTTTCAAAATCAAAGTCTGCCGGAGTTAAAGCAAGTAGCTCACCCACACGAATGCCTGTCCAATACAAAACCTCAAAAGCATAAAATGAAACAGGTCTATCCATCATCACATCTGCAAACTTTAAATACTCCTCTTTTGTCCAAAACTCCATTTCCTTGTTTTTGGACTTACCCATGTTACCGACTTTAGCCGCAGGATTTTCACGCAGATTGTAGTATTTTACTGCATGATTGAAAATTGCGGAAAGCTGATTATGCAAGGTCTTTAGGTACACAGGTGAGTAGGCATTGCCTTTTTCATCCTTATAATTTAGCATTTCATTTTGCCATGCAATAACCTCTTTGGGAGTGATTTCGCATATCTTCCGCTTTGCAAAATAGGGTAGTAGCTTGTGATTAATGATATATTCCTTTGTTGCCCATGTGTTTTCCTTTAGCCTACTTTGCAGGTCATTGGTATAAGTTTCAATGAAACTAGCAAAGGTCATATCTAAATCGGAAGTCAGCTTTTGTTGTTGCTCTCGCTCCCACGCAAGGGCATCACGCTTGGTTTGAAACCCTCGCTTGGTGGATTGCTTGCGTTCTCCCGTCCAATCGGTATAGCGGTATAGAACACGCCATGTACCCCCATTTTCTTTATATACAGCCATTTATTTACCGTCCTTTCTGCTATAACATAGCTTTTCTAAAAAATACTTTCTGCTGACTCTACCGGCTACTGTAAGATAGCCTTGCTCTTTTAGCTCTGCATTGAGCTTCTGCACAATTTTGTATGCAAATGATTTTGAAACGCCCAGTTCCTCTGCTACTTGCTCTACTTTCATAAAATTTGTATCCAAACTTTTCATCTCCTTTCTTAAATTCAAACGTGTAGTTTTTTCGGTTTTATCTATACTATTTTGTTTAGTGATTTTTATTATACTAAGCAAATTTTCTTTTGTCAATACTTTTCTACACTTTTTTATTTAAACTATCTTGATTATTCTAAACATATATGCTATTATTATTGTATTATGAAACGTGAGGTGACAATACATGGCTATTGGAGAAAGAATAAATTATCTACGCAACCTTAGGGGAATGACAATGAAAATCCTTGGCATGAAGGTCGGCTTTGAAGAAAAGGCTTCTGATGTACGTATTTCTCAGTACGAAAATGGAGTTCGCACACCTAAGGAGCCTTTACTGAATGCGCTAGCTGAAACACTTGAAGTTTCCCCGCAGGCAATCAACGTGCCAAACATAGATAGCTATGTTGGTTTAATGCACACCCTCTTTGCTTTAGAGGATATCTATGGCTTAAAAATCGGTGAAATTGATGGTGAAGTCTGCTTGCGATTAAGTAAAATCGGAGCAAACTATCCAACAATGTTTGATATGTTCACCGCTTGGAACACTGTATCTAAAAAGTATAAGGACGAGCAAATTACCAAAGAAGAATACGATGCTTGGCGATATAACTATCCTAAGTTTGATGATTCCAAAACGTGGGTAAAAGTGCCATCACAGGAATTAAGTGATGCTCTGGTGGATGCTTTAAAAGAAGATAAGTAGCAGCACAGTATAAATGGGCAAATAAAAAAGCTAACTGACGTAAAAATCAGTTAGCTTTTTTCATATTATAATTAAATGTTGTCAAATCGTTGTCACAAGGACTTTTTGCACCTTGCAAATGCCCTATTTATAAGGCTTTGCAGAGTTTTGACAATTATTCCCACTCAATTGTTGCAGGTGGCTTAGATGAAATATCATATACCACTCTATTTATACCATTTACTTTATTTATTATTTTATTTGAAACTGTTTCTAGGAACTCATAAGGTAACTTAGACCATGTTGCAGTCATAAAGTCT
>RRZU012698524.1_pt1 | contig 11068 bp, 11 predicted proteins | sample 2165561 | NCBI WGS metagenome assembly RRZU01 (sample SAMN10456909, study PRJNA506462) | wastewater metagenome | isolation source: wastewater sludge | place: USA: Moscow, Idaho | reverse complement strand
TTATGAGCTTGTCAAGTATGTACATGAATGTCATAAGCTTCCTGTTGTCAATTTTGCTGCCGGCGGTGTTGCAACTCCGGCTGATGCCGCATTGATGATGCAACTGGGTGCGGAAGGTGTATTTGTAGGGAGTGGTATTTTCAAAAGCGGGGATCCTGCCAGGCGTGCCGCTGCTATTGTTGAGGCTGTTACCAATTACAATGATCCGAAGAAACTCGCAGAATTGAGTGAAGATCTTGGCCCCGCAATGGTTGGCATTAATGAAGAAGAAATTAAAGTGTTGATGGCTGAGCGCGGCAAATGAAAATAGGAGTATTGGCACTTCAAGGTGCATTTTTGGAACATGAACAAATGTTTCATCGCTTAGGAGTAGAATCAGTAGAGATCAGACAGCTCGCTGACTGGAATCTATCGATGGATGGTTTGATCATTCCGGGAGGAGAGAGTACGGTGCAGTTGAAACTGTTGAAAGAATTAAAACTTTTTTTACCGTTACGCCAGGCAATCAAGCATGGACTTCCTGTTTATGGCACTTGTGCTGGTTTGATCCTGTTGGCAAAGAAGGTGGAAGACGATACTATAGAACGGATCTCAACGATGGATATTACTGTACGTCGCAATGCTTATGGCCGGCAGTCGGGCAGCTTTCATATCAATGCAGCAATGAAAGGTATAGAAGGCAAGATCCCTATGACTTTTATCCGTGCACCTTATATAGAGAAAGTTGCTGAAAGGGTCGAGATCCTAGCAGAAGTGGATCATCATATTGTTGCAGCCCGTCAGGGCAATCAGCTGGTAACGGCCTTTCATCCTGAACTGGACGAGAGTACGGAAGTGCACCAATATTTTCTCGGTATGGCTAAAGATATGAAAGGTATTCTTACAGACTGATCTGTCCAAAAATAGAGGTAGGGTCATAGGATTAATTAATAAAATAAATATTTCCAAAAATATTTACAAAGTTCTTTTTAATGCTTGCATATTTCAGCATGATAAACATTTGGTCTGAAATATGCAAGTTTTGAGCTTGTTCGTAAATCGCATATTATCAGTAGTTTGTAAAATGTATTCATTTGAAATTCTGCAAAAGGGCATCTTTTACGAACCGTTATAGTCTGTTTTATCTTGTAAAAAGCCATGAAAGGAGTGATAAAAGATGATGAAATGAATCTCAAAAGTCATCTGAATACAGAAGAATTTCCTCTCATTTGATTCTTATCTGTTATCAGTTCAAAAAATACCCCCTATTCAAATGCTGGATGTCAGGTTGCAGAAATACACATTATTAGTTAAATTCTTTACAAAAATGAAATAGTCCAATAATAAATTTTGGTTAAAAACGTAAAATCTTCACTTTGCTGTAATAAAAAATTATATATTTGTTTTAGATTTATAAGAGATTTGATTGAATACCTTTTTTTATTTTATGTCTGCAATACTTAAAGTCATTTTGATATTTTTAGATTTGGCATGAAATAGAGTTGAGATATTTATGAAATGGATAGAATTAAACTATTTAATGTATATAGCAATGAGTTTATTGAAAAAAAATTTTTTAATCAGCATTTTGCTGTTGGAAAGTATAGGGATCAGTGCTTCTGACAGGACAACTCTTATAGCCAAAGGAGACAGTTGTGTAGGGCAGTATGATTATTTTCATGCTCTGGAATACTATCAGCAGGCTCGACAACTTTATAATGATAGTAGAATACAGATGAAGATAGCAGACTGTTATTACTTTCGTTATGATTTTCAGAAGTGTACAAATTTGCTTAAAGAAGTTGGGGAAGACAGTTTAAGTCATGATAGTTATCGGGAAATTTATTATGCTTATGGGGCTGTCAAGCAACTTCCTTCTCAAGTTTATTGGGGAAATCAACTGTTGCATCGTTATCCTATGGACAGCAAAATACTGGCTAGTTTGATGCATGTTTATTCTAGTGATGTCATTTCACAGCCGCAAGTTGCTGTAGTTCTTGGACAAAAATATTGCAAGAAGGATTCTGAGGATATAGAAGTTAATCGCGCTTTGGCGGAAGCCTATTTTGTCAATCAAAATTATCAGCAGTCTCTGGATGAGTATCAAAAACTCTTGCAGCAGAAGGATACCACTTTTTCGGGATTATATTATATAGGAGTATGCTATGAATATCTTCATCAGCTGGATTCAGCACGGGTTTACTTGGAAGACGCAGTTGCAAAAAAGGAGGATAGTCCGGTTGCGAGCTACCGGCTTGGGATCGTTGATACTCAGCTTCATCTTAATGGGGAGGCATTACTTAATCTGGCAATTGCTGTCAAATTATATCAACCAGATCCAACATTGATGCATCTCATTTATAAATATATGGGTCAGGCAGAAGTAGAACTGAACAATTATGCTAAGGGCATTGAAGACTGGCAGAAGGCTCAGGAATATCTTATGGATGATGATTTACAGAAAAGGATGGATGAAGTAAAGAAAAAGCTTCCTGAGGCTGATTCCCCCAAAGGATAAATTCTGCAAATATAAATCAGGGATTTTTCTAAAGTTATATAAGATAAGGGTGTTACTTCATTAAAGTAACACCCTTATTTTTATTTTGTCTCTTGTTCTTCTTTCATGTCAATAAACTGCTTCTTGTCATCATAAAATTCATATTGCAAGAAAGCCATTTTCTGAGACGGAATGACATGAACGCCAAAACCATATTTAAACTGCCATTTCTTTTTCAAAGAGATAAACCCTTTGTTGATGTAGGCAGCTACATAAGGATTGACATACAAATTAAATTTCTTCACACCAATCTTGTTAACTAGTTGGTCAATTTTTCTTTCGAGAGTGTCCGTGAAAAGGATGCTTGATTTCACCTTACCCGTGCCAAAGCAACTAGGGCAGGTTTCTTCAACATTGACATCCATTGCAGGACGAACACGCTGACGAGTAATCTGCATCAAACCGAATTTGCTGAGCGGAAGGATGTTGTGTTTTGCACGATCCTTTTGCATATCTTTGCACATCCGTTCATAGAGCATCTGACGGTCCTCTGCCAGGTTCATGTCGATAAAGTCGACAACAATAATTCCACCCATATCGCGCAGGCGAAGCTGGCGAGCCAATTCATCGGCTGCACCTAAATTAACGTCTAATGCGTTAGCTTCCTGACCTTTCTCGCGTGTTCTGTTCCCACTATTTACATCTACTACATGGAGTGCCTCTGTATGTTCTATAATGAGGTAGGCACCATGCTTATAGTTTATCGTTTTACCAAAACTGGATTTAATCTGCTTGGTAATATTAAAATTATCGAAGATCGGTGCTTTGCCGGTATAGAGCTTTACGATACTTGCCTTTTCAGGGGCAATAAGTGACACGTAATGCTTTACCTGCGTCATAATATCTTCATCGTTGACGTAGATGTTTTCGTAAGTAGGGTTAAACAGGTCACGAAGCATTGCGACAGCTCTTCCTGTTTCTTCAAAAATTAATTGTGGTCTCTGCTGAGTCTTCTGTGCTTTTTGAATAGCGTCCTCCCAACGCTTTGTCAAGACTTTCATTTCAGCATCGAGTTCAGCTACACGCTTTCCCTCAGCCACAGTACGCACGATAACACCACAATTCTTAGGTTTGATACTGTGAATGAGTTGTTTTAGTCTTGCGCGTTCCTCTCCTTTTTTTATTTTTGATGAAACGGAAACTTTATCGCCGAAAGGGATCAAAACCAGGAAGCGTCCTGCAAAAGACAGTTCACCTGTCAGTCTGGGGCCTTTTGTGGAAATTGGTTCCTTCACGATTTGTACTAAGACATCTTGCCCGACTTTAAGCACATTTTGAATGCTTCCCTCTTTATCGAGGTCTGGTTGCCGGCTCGCTTTTGCGAAGGGATAAAGTTTTTTTCTGTCGCTTTCTACCTGTTTTACATATTTCTGGTAGGAATTAAACTGACTTCCTAAGTCAAGATAGTGAAGAAAAGCATCGCGTTCGTACCCAACGTCGACAAAGCAAGCGTTGAGACCTGGCATAAGTTTTTTTACTTTAGCCACATAAATGTTGCCAACAGAGAAAGATGCTTGTCGGAGTTCATTCTGATATTCTACCAGTTGTTTGTCCTCCAGCAATGCAATCGAAATCTCCTTTTGTTGAGCGTCAATTACAAGTTCGCTGGTCATTTCTTTCTTCTTTACTTAGAGATTGTTTCTTAAATTAAAAAGGGTATGTCAAGAAACTTAGTCCCTTGACACACCCCTCAGTCCGAATAGACTGACGAGCAAATTATTTGCTCTTATGTCTGTTCTTTCTTAATCTTTTCTTACGTTTGTGAGTAGCCATTTTGTGGCCCTTCTTCTTTTTTCCGTTTGGCATAATTGTAATGTTTTAAATATTGTTATTGATATTTAATCTCACTTTTCAACTTTATTCACCTTTCATATCATCCATGAAGCTTTTGGCTGGCTTGAAGCTTGGCAGGTCATGGGCAGCGATAGTAATGGTAGTATTTTTTGAAATATTACGAGCTGTCTTTTCTGCTCTATGCTTAATAATGAAGCTACCGAAACCGCGGAGATATACATTCTCCTTCTTTTCAAGCAAACTGGTTTTGACACATTCCATGAAAGATTCAACTACTGCTGCAACTTCCTTTTTAGACATACCAGTCTGTTCGGATACTTCGGCGATAATATCTGCTTTAGTCATTTTCTTAATTATTTTACTTGTTGTTTCAAATCGGTTTGCAAAGATAATGTTTTTTATTGAAAAAACAAAAGACTATTTCGTTTTTTTGTTATATTTTTGATATAACTAATTGAAAACCTTACTTTTAATTCAATTACACTTCTCTTATACATATTTTGTTGATATAGAATTTGTGTTTTTGAATTTAATTTGTAACTTTGCACAATATCAAAAAGATAGTGTAAAATGAAACAAACTAAAATAGTAGCCTCAATCAGTGACTTGAGGTGTGAGCAGAGTTTTATCCGAAGCCTGTTTCTTGCCGGGATGAATGTGGTGCGTATCAATACAGCACATGCTACACCCGAAGGAATCAAAAAGATTGTGCGCAATGTACGTGCGGTTTCACCTCACATTGCCATAATGATCGATACCAAGGGCCCAGAAGTACGTACTACAGGTACTTCTCAACCAATTCATTATAAAATTGGAGATGTTGTCAAAATTTTCGGTCGTCCAGAGATGGATACTTCGCATGATATTGTAAATGTGACTTACCCGAATATCACTGAAGATGTCAAAGTGGGGGATGACCTTCTCTTTGATGATGGCCTCATTGATATGAAATGTATTGAAAATACGGGACCTATGCTGGTTGCCCAAGTTCAGAACGAGGGTGATTTGGGCGCTCATAAAAGTTTGAATATCCCTGGTGAACATATTGATCTGCCAGCCTTGACAGAAAAGGACATCTTTAATATTAATCTGGCTGTCGATCTGGATGTTGACTTCATAGCTCATAGTTTTGTTCGTAACGCAGCTGATATTAAGGCTGTTCAGGATTATCTTGATGCTCGTGGCAGTGATATTAAAATTATTTCAAAAATAGAAAATCAGGAGGGTGTTGATAATATCGATGAAATTATTGATGCCTGTTATGGTATTATGGTAGCTCGCGGCGATTTGGGCATAGAGGTTCCTATAGAAAATATTCCTGGTATTCAGCGTCGCATTATCCGCAAATGTATTTGTAAGAGGAAACCAGTTATTGTGGCTACCCAGATGTTACATACAATGATAGAAAATCCTCGTCCAACTCGTGCTGAAGTTACGGATATAGCTAATGCCATCTTTTATCGTACGGACGCTTTGATGTTGAGTGGGGAAACGGCTAGTGGAAAGTATCCGTTAGAGGCTGTTAAAACGATGGCTAAAATAGCTGAACAGGCAGAAAAAGATAAATTACCGGAAAATGAGATTGATCCTACTGAAAGTAATGATTATTCCCAGAAATTATTTCTAGCCAAGTGTGCTATAGATTCCACTAAGCATATCGGCGTCAAAGGTATTATCACGGACAGTGAAACTGGTGAAACCGCCCGGGACCTTGCTGCTTTCCGGGGTGCAATGCCTATTTTTGCTATATGTTACAAGGAAAAAACACAGCGCTGGCTGAATCTTTCTTATGGCGTTTCTGCGGTATTCCAACGTGACAAGTTGAGTACGGAAAATATGTTCCTTGCTGCTGTAAGGATGCTTCGCCAGAAAGGCTATATTAAAAATGAAGATAAACTGGCTTATCTGAGTGGTAGCTTTGGAGAGGGTGGAGGTACCACCTTTGTAGAAATTAACAAGGTGCAATCTATTTTTGATAAGAGTTATATGTTTAACCTTCCTTCGTCTCGCAGAGTATTGGATTTGGACAAGTAGGTAAACGAGTGACTTTTTATATAAAGATTTTAGAAATTCAAGTAATCCTCCATCATCAGGTTTAAAATGTTAAGTGATATTCTGGGGTGGTGGATTATTGTTTTTGTTGATTTAGAAAAAATAAACAGAGAAGTGCTTTCTTCCCTGTTTATTTTTTGAATTTTCTATAAAGTTTCCATCCTAAAATGACGCCATCTAATAAACTCGCTCCTGTATTCATCAGTACAGAGAATTTTTTAGAAGGAGAACTATTTCTGTTGATAGTTTCGTTATGGAATAAACTGTCCCATAATTTCTTTATATTCTGATCATCCTTCACAATGTCTGTACGAAGTGCCTTTTTGCGAAGTCTGATGTCGTTGAGATCTTTGTATTCCATTTATCCAATATTATCAGAGTCATTGGCATCAAGGAGAATATTAGCTAAAAAATGAACTAAGGGTCTTTCTATCCATTGGTGCCTGAAAAGTACGCATAAAATGAGAAGAAGAAAATAGAAACCGGCAATGATGACAAAAGCCATAACATCACCCACGGCAGGTTCCAAGGCATAGGCTACTGCAAAACTCAGATAAATGAGGCATAGCATAAGCAATAAGGAAATCACAGATATAATAGTAACAGCCGTGAGCAGACGAACTATTTTATCCACTACATCGAGCTTGGCATATTCTTTTTGCAGTCCGATGTAGTGCTTTACAATTTCTACCAGTTGCCCGATAGATTCTATGTTTCGATCGTTACTAAACATATCGTTTTGCTTAGTACATAATTATACCTCTTCTGCAGAAGCGTCTTTAATGTCGTCTACTAGATCGTCTACATCTTTCTTGCTCAGCTTAATGTCATGCTTCTTCAGAAAGTCATCAACGGTGCCAGAAATTTTCTTGCGAGTGTCTTCACCCTTTTCAGGTGCCAGCAACATTCCAAGAGCAGCTCCGGCAATGGCACCCCCTAAGAATGTACTGATGTAACCTAATGTTTTCATAATCTCTAATCTTTAAAATTGTTATTGAAATTAATTATCTAAATCTATGAGCAAATATATGAAAAACTTTTGGAAGTACAATAGTATTATTGTTCATTTTTGTTAAATTACTCGTATTAATTTGATTTAACAAAGTTTATGCGCATAAAGATTTGCCTTTTGGGATAAAAATTGTATCTTCGCGAAATATTGTAAACAATAAAAAGATTATTTGTAATATGAAAAAGTATTCGGTATTGTGCGCAGGGTTGTGCGCTGTGTTGGCTTTCTCAAGTTGTAAATCAAGTGAAAGTGCCTATAAGAAAGCTTACGAGAAAGCGAAGGCTCAAGAAAGCACTCAGACAACTCAGGAACCTATTTCATCAGCAACACCTGTTGTAACTCCGCTGGAAACGAAAACAGCTTCGGAGACTACTGTAACAGATAATGGTGATAATATTCCTGTACGTCAGGAGGATGTTACTGTGGTTAGTGGTGCAGGCTTGAAGAATTTTAGTGTTATAGTTGGTTCTTATTCCCTTAAGGCTAATGCTGAAGGTATGCAGGGACAACTTAAAGGTGCTGGTTATGATGCTCAGATTGCTTACAATAGAGCTCGGAATATGTATCGGGTAGTTGCTGCTACATACGACGATAAGGCATCTGCTGTTTCAAGCCGTGATCAGTTGCGTTCCAAATATGCGGATGCATGGTTGCTTTTCAAAAAATAAAATTCTCTCTTGATTTCTTTTATGGGGAGAATTCTTAGTGTTGATTATGGGAAGAAACGTACCGGTCTGGCTGTTACAGATCCAATGCAGATTATAGCTAATGGATTAACAACAGTCAGTACGGTTGATTTATGGCCTTTTTTGGAAAAATATTGTGTTCAGGAAAAGGTTGAACGCATAGTAATAGGACAGCCCTTTCAGCCGAACGGTAAGCCTAGTGAAAACTTGGCACGAGTGGAAAATTTCTTTGGCCGTTGGTGCAATGCTCATCCGGAAATACCAATAGAGTATTATGATGAGCGTTTTACTTCTGTTATTGCGCATCGTGCGATCCTAGATGGGGGGGTAAAGAAGAAGAACCGACGGGAAAATAAAGGACTTGTCGATGAAATATCGGCTACCATTATTTTGGAAGATTGGCTGACTTCAAAAAGATAGGGATGGCTTTCTACTGTCCTTTATTACACAAATAGAATGATTAAATATGATATTACCGATATATGTTTATGGTCAGCCTGTCCTTCGAAAGGAGGCTGAAGATATTACTCCTGATTATCCAGATCTTAAGACTTTGATAGAGGATATGTTTCAAACACTTGAGAATAGTCATGGCGTGGGATTGGCTGCTCCACAGATAGGTCTGTCTATTCGTTTGGTTGTTATTGATCTGGATATCATGAAAGATGATTTTCCAGAATATTCCGGTTTCCGCCATGCTTTTATAAATGCTCATATTTTGGAATATGATACAACTCAGACGGAAACACTAGAGGAGGGATGTCTCTCTATTCCTGGACTTTCAGAAAATGTGACCCGCCCGATTCGGGTACATGTCACATACATGGATGAGAATTTTCAGGAGCATGATGAGTGGGCAGAAGGATATAAGGCTCGTGTGATGCAACATGAGTTTGACCATCTTGAAGGTGTTATGTATACTGACAAAGTCAGTACTTTACGTAAAAATCTGATAGGTGGAAAATTGAAAAATATAATGAAGGGCAAGTTTCGTTGCTCTTATCGAACAAGGGTTAGACGATAGAGTCTGGCCTTTGTTCCTTAATGTGATTTACCCTGCTTAACTAAATATACCGAAAATGCGAAAATTATTTCTTTCTTTGTTTCTTCTGATGTTATCATTGGTATCTTATGCCCAGTATAATATTGACCGCATCCTGGTTGCCGGACGCATAGCTCTTGATTACAAGGACTATGTACTAGCGATACAGCATTTTAATATTTGTGTTAATTACAAACCTTATCTATATGAGCCTTGGTATTATCGGGGGATAGCTAAATTCTACCTAGATGATTTTACTGGAGCGGAAAATGATGAGACTGAAGCTCTTAACCTGAATCCATATATCGCCGATATCTGGAATTTGAGGGCCTTGAGTCGTATCCGTCAAGATAAGTTTCAGAGTGCTATGTATGATTACAATCAGGCTATAGCCCGAGATCCTAACAATCAGGGATATTGGTTTAATAAAGCCTATTGCACTGTGAAGATGAAAGATTATACATCAGCTCATCGTCAACTTGATTCTCTGGTATCACGGTGGCCGAAGATGACAGAAGCCTATTCTCTCCAGACAGAGGTGTATCTTACTCAGAATGATACGGCTCAGGCTGCAAAATGGTTGGATGAGACTTTGAAACTTGATCCATATAATGGTGATGGATGGGCTATTAAAGGGCGATTGTATTTTGCACGCCATGGCTATGATGTTGCTTTTGATGCTTTCACTAATGCTATTCATTATGAGCCCAAAGTGGTCAATAATTATGTTTATCGCGCCATGGTTAGTGTCAATTTGAATAAGTTAAGACAGGCTATGGATGATTATGATAAGGCTGTGGAGATGGACCCGAATAATTTCATAGCTCATTATAACCGTGGACTTCTTCGCCTTACACTTGGTGATGATAATCGTGCCATAGAAGATTTCGACTTTGTTCTTCGTCTTGAACCAAATAATTTACAGGCTCTTTATAACCGTGCCTTGTTAAATGACAAAGTAGGCAATCTTCGTGCCGCTGTTCGTGATTATACCCTAGTCATCGATAAATTCCCTAATTTTTGGAATGGTATCCTAGCACGTGCTAATTGTTATCGTCGTTTAGGTATGAAAAATAAGGCAGAGCTTGATGAGTTCCGTGTCTTTAAGGCACAGATGAACAAAACTTTAGGCGTTCAGCCTCGTTGGAGCCGTGCTAAGTTGAAGCAGGTAAGACGGATGAGTGATGTCGATTTAAGTAAGTACGACCAACTGGTTATTGATGATGATGCAATTGTTACCAAGCAGAATGAATATGGAAATTCTTATCGTGGTGAAGTGCAGAACAGGGAAGTTAAGGATGACTTCCTCCCAATGTTTTCTCTTTCATATATGAAGTATAAAAATGGGGTCAAGAGTTATGAACTGGAAGATAATGACCTGGACAGGTACAATCAGACAAAGAACCCCCTCCAGCATGTTTTCATTACTTGCATTCCTCAAGCTATGGATGCAGGTCAGAGCTCAGCTATAATGAATACAGTCATGGTGCTCAATGAGAAGATATCCTCTTCACGCGATATTCGTACAGCTGGTGATTATTTGTTACAGCGTGCCGTTGCACAGTCTACTATTCATAACTATGAAGAGGCTATTAATGATCTTGATGATTATATTAATATGGATAGTACCAATGTACTTGCTTTTTGGCAACGTGCAGCCTGTCTGGCCGAGATGGAATCTTACAATCGTAGCGAAGGAAAAAGTACTTCGATGTATGTCACGCGGTTGGCTGATGACTTATCCCAGGCTCTAAGTATGCGTAAGGATAATTTCTATTTATTATATAATCAGGGATGTGCTTATGCTGCCATTAAAGATTATCACCGGGCTATAGACTATTTCACCGATGCTTTGCGAGTTAATCCTAATCTTGCAGAAGCTTTTTATAATAGAGGTATAGCAGAAATCAAAACAGGTGATATTTCAAGTGCAGTCAAAGATCTGA
>RRZU012656170.1_pt1 | contig 11068 bp, 8 predicted proteins | sample 2165561 | NCBI WGS metagenome assembly RRZU01 (sample SAMN10456909, study PRJNA506462) | wastewater metagenome | isolation source: wastewater sludge | place: USA: Moscow, Idaho | reverse complement strand
TTTTTATTCGCCGAATATAAACTGGAAGGTATTAAAAGAAAACAAATAAGAAAAATTTGTGCGAAAAAACAAATTGGGCGTGACTTCATTATACGATAGTTTTAATAATAGTATTTAAATAGAATTTGATACAAAGATAGAGAATGGCAACAATAGAAACGTATCAAAATTCAATCATTAAAGTATACAAAAATGGTACACATCACTAAAAGTTGAATTTAAAACCAATTTTGAACTACGAATTAAACAATTGAGTTGAACTTTTATCATGATTTCATTTATCTTTGCAAAACAGAAACATCACAATAAAAAGTCATGGAAACAAAGGAACTCAAAGTAGCCATAATTGGTGCAGGTAATATGGGTGGAGCAATTGCCCGTGGATTAGCCAAAGGTAGAATGATTTCGGCATCGCACATTTCAGTGAGCGATATAAACGAATCAAATCTTTCAGCCATACGTGCTGCGTTTCCGGCAATCAACACCTATACGGCGAATGCCCAAATGGTAGAAGATGCACACATTATTATTCTTGCTGTTAAGCCATGGCTTGTTGAACCTGTAGCCGAAGAAATTGAAAAACTGATAGACTATAAGCGCCAGATAATTGTTTCGGTTGCGGCAGGGGTTGACTTTGGCAAACTGGTTGATTATTTCGACTCTAAAGCCACATTGTTCAGGGTAATTCCCAATACCGCCATCGATGTTTTGCAAAGTGTATCCACAGTATCGTCGCACAATGCCAATGAAGAACAAACAAACCTTATATTGGATTTATTCAGCGAATTAGGGAAAACTTTCCATGTGCCCGAGTCGCAATTAAATGCGTTTATGTCTCTTTCATCGTGCGGTATTGCTTATGCATTTCGTTACATACGTGCGGCTATGGAGGGTGGAGTTGAAATGGGTATTTACCCAAACGTAGCCAAAGATGTGGTTTTGCAAACACTGAGAGGAGCCATTGACCTGATTGAGGCCAACGGAAGTCATCCCGAAGTGGAAATTGACAAAGTAACGACTCCGGGTGGAATTACCATAAAAGGATTAAACGAAATGGAAGCTAATGGCTTTAGTAATGCTGTTATAAAAGGACTTAAAGCATCCCATTTGAAATAAAGCACAAAAAAAAAGAGGGAGCAAAACTCCCTCTGAACTTATTCCTGTAATTTTCGAAAAAATTCCCAGATAATAATTCCTCCGGTGACACTCACATTCAATGAATGCTTGGTACCATACTGAGGAATTTCAATACAGCCCTGACAAATATCCACTACCGACTGTTGCACACCTTTCACTTCGTTGCCTAATACAACTGCATATTTTTTATTTTTATCGAGTTGCATAGCCGGAAGCATGGTACTACCCTGCACCTGTTCAATGGCATAAACTGTGTATCCGGCAGCTTGTAACTGATGAATCGCTTTATGTGTATCATCAAAATATGTCCAATTAACTGTATCTTCGGCTCCCAAAGCAGTTTTATGAATTTCAGCATGCGGTGGGGTGGATGTTATTCCACACAGATAAACGGCTTCAATCACAAAAGCATCGCCGGTGCGAAACACCGAACCCACATTGTGAAGACTTCGCACATTATCCAGTACAACTATTAAAGGTAGTTTCTCTGTTTCTTTAAACTCATCGGGTGTGAGTCTGTTCATCTCCGTTATTCGCAGTTTTTTCATCTAAAAATATATCTTATTTCTTCTTAATTATCAATCCAATAGCCGTTTCAATGATATTATCACTGCCTGTAGAAGCATCGGTTGAAAGCAACGCAGCAGGCACATCGGGGTCAATTCCCCACTCAGTGTGATTCATTTCGGCATCGAACATCGGGCTCGATGAAAAACGCACCATCCATCCGTTCGGTAATTCGCTCGACATTGGCAAGCCACCACCTCCACCACTTTTATCGCCTACAACAATAGCGTAAGGAGCCATTTTCATTCGTGCTATAAAGGAATTTGTGGAGCTGTACGATTTCCGGTTAGCCAATACTGCCACAGGACGTAACCATCTGATTTTGGCATGCGAAGGTGTTTTTATCGCCTCGGGCTTTGAAAAATCAGAATGTCCGTTGCCCGTTTTATGACTAATGTAACCCGTTACAGTTTCCTCCTCGAAAAAATAGGAAGCAAACTGTTCGGCCATACTCAAATATCCACCGCCGTTATTACGCACATCTATTATTAAAGCCTCACAATCTTTAAAATAGTTGAGTACATTATACATGTTCAAATCGGAAAATTGAACATTGAAACTGCCATAATATATATAGCCAACCTTGCCGCCGTGTATCTTAGCATAATGCAACCCATTAATTGCCTTATAATTATCACCTAAATAATTAGTTCCGTAGATAATATCAGTATCAAAATTCGATGGATAATCGGTAAACCATTTCCAGTATCGACTGGTATTAAAATCGGAGTATAAGTTCACATGTCCATCTTTTAGCTCGCCAAGCATTTCGCCCAGCAAATCAAAATAATCCTGTTTCGAAGCACCCGCATCAATTCTCGACACGTATACATTGCGGACTGAATCCCAGTTAATATTCTTATAATCGAGGTAGCAATAACGCGTATCCACAATTCTCCAAAGCGCCTCCATATTACCGGCATATGTATTTTCGGCATCCTCAGGCTCACGAATACAAGCTGCCAGCAAAAACGGAAGGATGAAAATTAATACTATTTTATTCATGCGTTTCTTTTATTAATGTAATGTCGCCAAACCAGCCGCCCACGGACATTTAAAGTTCCGGTTCTATAAAATTGGTTGGTGCTGCTTTCTTTTTTCCTCCAAAATACCTGAATTGATAGCGAACTCCTGCCTGAAATGTAAAATTATTGAATGAATAAACCGAATTATTGGCCTTATAAATAAGACTTTGTAAACCAACACCAGTAATCACACTAAACGTATTCAGAGGAATTGTAACCATAAAATCGGTGCGCAAAGCATGACGATTGTGCAACGATGAAAAATGGAAAGCATCGACCGGCGAACCCAAATCGAACATCTCGTAATACGATGCGCCCGGCATAGGTACAAACATGCAGCCCACCAAAGGCGATTCGGCATCCAGCTGAAGATAAACCGGCTGCCTGAACACTTTAAATTTATACGACAAAGCCAGAGCCATTTGTAAGTCAATTGCCATATCAAAGTTCACCGGATTGTTTACATTACGGCTCAGGTATTTAAATCCAAACAGCGCATTTGCATTTGCTCCGGCTAAAACCGAAAAATCTTTCATTTGCAAAAGGTTGTAATAAGCACCCCAGTTATAGTTTCCGCCAAAGTACATCATTCCGGCCAAACCCGATTCGTTGTTAAGCATGCCTGCCAGTGCATTCCATTTCGACTGATGCGACCAACTTTTATTCGATGCGTTAAACAGTTTATGTGCTTTGTGACTAAACACAACCCCGCTGCCAGCATATTTTGCCGGCGACAAATAAGGATCGACCAACGAAAATTGAGCAATCCCCAGTCGGGATGAAGCATCAGTGAGCAAATACTGCGTATCGGACTGTGCCGGCAAAAGCCAACAATAAAACGCGGCAAACACTACTATATAAAACCTGTTTAAAGCCATACAACTGAATTATTACCCACAAATTTACATAAAAAAACGGGAAACACCTCAAAAGCGTTTCCCATTCCTTTTATTGATAATTTCAATTTATGATATAAGACTTTTACCTGTCATTTCAGATGGCTTTTCAATTCCCAATATGTGGCAAATTGAAGGAGCCACATCTGCTAAAATACCGTTTTCAACCTTTGCATCAGTACGTTCAGTTACATACACAAAAGGAACCGGATTTAGCGAGTGAGCAGTATTTGGCGAACCATCGGCATTTTCTGCATTATCAGCATTTCCATGGTCGGCAATAATAATTACCTCGTAACCATTTGCTTTGGCTGCTTCCACAACCTCTCCAACGCATTTATCGATAGTTTCTACAGCCTTCACAATTGCTTCACGCACACCTGTGTGTCCCACCATATCACCATTCGCAAAGTTTAATGCCACAAATTCAAATTTCTGTGTATTCAATGCATCCACTAATTTCGAAGCCACTTCAGGGGCACTCATTTCAGGCTGCAAATCGTATGTTGCCACTTTGGGCGACGGTACAAGTATACGCTCTTCGCCGGGGAATTCGCTCTCGCGTCCACCTGAGAAAAAGAACGTAACGTGAGCAAACTTTTCAGTTTCGGCTATACGCAACTGTTTCATTCCTAAGGACGAAACGTATTCGCCAAGGGTGTTTTGCACATTGTCTTTATCGAACATTACATGTAAACCTTTGTACGATGAATCATATGGGGTCATACAATAATACTCCAGCGGAATAGTTTTCATTCCTGCCTCAGGCATATCCTGTTGGGTTAATACAACAGTTAGTTCTTTTGCGCGGTCGTTACGGTAGTTGAAGAAAATCACAACATCGCCCGCTTCAATTTTTGCAAGAGGATTTCCTGCAGCATCAACCATTACCACTGGTTTCACAAACTCATCGGTCACACCTGCATCGTACGAAGCCTGCATTGCAGCCACAGCATCAGTAGCCGGAACTCCTACTCCGTTCACCATCAAATCATACGATTCTTTTACTCGCTCCCAGCGTTTATCGCGGTCCATAGCATAATAACGACCTATAACCGATGCCAGTTTTGATGTTGTACCCTCAGTATATTTCACCAACTGGTCGATAAAGCCTTTTCCACTTTTAGGGTCGGTGTCGCGTCCATCCATAAATGCATGAACAAAACCTTCCACATTGTATTCTTTCGCAATGTCAATCAATTTCAGCAAATGATCGAGTGAACTATGAACACCACCGTCGGAAACCAGTCCCAGAAAATGAATTTTCTTTTTATTGTCGCGAGCATATGTATACGCATTTACCACTTCAGGGTTTTGCATAATGCTATTGTCGCGACATGCTATGTTGATTTTTACCAAATCCTGATACACAACACGTCCGGCACCAATATTCAGGTGACCTACTTCTGAGTTCCCCATTTGCCCATCAGGCAAACCTACATCTTCGCCCGAAGCAAGAAGTTGAGAGTTTGGATAGTTAGCCAACAACGAATCCCAGTAAGGTGTTGGCGTATTGAAAATGATATCGGCTTTTGAATGGTTTCCTATTCCCCATCCATCAAGAATCATTAATAAAGCTTTTTTACTCATATTTAGTTGATTTATATTATTATACCTTAAAAGTTGATTTCGGTCGCAAAATTACTTATTTTTTCCTAATTACAGGCTTCTTTTCTATCAATAAATCAACAGAAAAACTCCATGTTAGCAAACATTCCCGATAGCAATCGGGACATTAATTAACATTGTTATCGCTCCGAAATATTATCTTTGTACAGAATTTCAGAAAATCAGAATTAAATGTTTATTGTTATCTTAGTTATGCTGGCCGGCATCCTAACCGGTTTTGCACTTCAGAAAATCAAAATCCCTTATCAAAACACATTAATACTAACGCTGGTATGGGGTTTATTGTTTTTACTGGGTGTGGAAGTAGGCAACAACAAACAGGTAATCAATCAGTTTCACACTTTGGGATTCGATGCTCTACTCATTGCATTTTTTGCTACTCTGGGCAGTGTAATTGCTGCCAGACTTATACAGCCACCAACGCAGACCAACTCTGAAACCGCAAAGAAATTTTCAATTGGCGACCTGAGAAACATCAGAGGCAGCCTGATAATTTTACTGTTTTTTGCCATTGGCTTAATTGCAGGTTTACTTCAACTCATACCTGCTGAATGGCTATCGGGTGAACTTAGTTACTATGTGTTATGCATATTAATGTTCTCTGTTGGTTTCAGCCTCGGACATCAACCGCAAACCATTAAACAATTCAGGCAAATACCTCCAAAAACAATGTTACTACCGCTGGGCACTATAACCGGCACCTGGCTGGGTGCTTTAATTGTGGCCTGGCTACTGCCGTACAAAACAACAGAAAGTCTGGCAATCAGCTCCGGATTTGGCTATTACTCATTGTCGGGCATATTAATAACACAATACAAAGGTGCAACACTGGGTACAATTGCCTTGCTCACCAATATTCTGCGCGAACTCATAACCCTAATATTTGCTCCACTCATAGCACGATATTTTGGCAAACTGGCCCCCATTGCAGCTGGAGGAGCCACAACTATGGACACTACCTTCCCAATCATTTTACAAACATCGGGCAAAGAATATGCTATAATTGCTATTTATAGTGGCTTTATTGTCGATTTTAGTGTCCCTTTTCTGGTTAGTTTATGGTGTAATTTGTAAATAATTTGGGTTTTTGCATCCAATTTTCATCCATCTGAATTAAAAACAATGTATCTTTGATGAAAGTTTCAAAGTTATCTCATACAGAGAACATTGTAATACAACCCATAAAAACAATGCCATTATGACAGACAAACTCGTAACACTTGCAATTCGCACGTACCACAGAGCACAAAAGATTAAGGCAGTACTGACCAACAACGGCATACCTACCGAAATTCACAACCTGAATCAGGAAAATCCCGAACTTGCCGTGGGTGTAAGGGTACGTATTAAAGAAAGTGATTTACCTCGCGCACTAAAAATTGTAGAGTCGGTTGAAAAGGAATGGGAAAGCGACACTACCGAAAAACCGCAAAAAACTGTTTTAATACCGGTAGATTTAGCCGATATGGTTGATAAAACCATTGACTACGGATTTCAGTTGGCCAGCGATATAGGGGCATCAGTGGATATATTGTATGCCTATCATATACCGGCTTACACCATAACCAGCAACAACGACCTGAACACCTACAGCATAACCGACAACGAAATGTTGCGCCGGATTGTAAACCGCGCCAATGCCGATATTGACAATCTGAAAAATTTAATTCAACGAAAAATTGACAGCAACGAAATACCGGCCATTTCCTTTGAATTTATTCTAAAACAGGGTGTTCCGGACGAAATAATTCCCGACTATGTAAAAAAAAGCAAGCCTGACCTGATTGTAATGGGTACTCGTGGTCGCCGACCTAACAATGAACTGATTGGAAGTGTGGCTGCAGAAGTAATTGAAACTTCATCCACTCCCGTTATGGCCATCCCGGCCATATCAACATCCACTGAGCTTAAACGTATTGCGTTTCTCACAAACTTTGATCAAAAAGATTTAATAGCCATAGACAAAGCCATCGAACTATTTGGCAAACACAATCCTGAATTGTTTTTTGTACATGCGTCCGACAAAAATAATGCATGGAACGAAGTAATGCTCGAAGGCATAAAAAGCTATTTCAAAAATCACTATCCTGGCATTAACACCAACTATTCCATCATTGCTTCCAACGATTCGCCCGAAACAATTGAAGATTTTTTACAAGCAAACAAAATAGATCTTTTGGCTTTCAACACACGGAAACGTTTGTTCCTTTCGCGGCTTTTCAACCCGGGACTTGCTTACAAGCTCGTTTTGAATACAAACACCATGTTATTTGCCACACATATTTAAATTGCATTCGTGTATTGCTTAGCTCAATGCCTCATCATATTATCACGCATTGCGCTGATTTAATGATTATTTAATCACAGCGTTTTTGTTATTCGTTTTTTTTTCCGAAATTTGCAACCTTAAAATTCATTTGCATTCTCAGCAATTTTAAGCAATAAACAAGGTGAAAGATACTAAGTACATTTTCGTTACAGGCGGAGTTACATCCTCGCTTGGCAAAGGCATCATTGCCGCATCGCTCGGTAAATTATTACAAGCCCGTGGATTCAAAGTTACCAATCAGAAATTAGATCCCTATATCAATGTCGATCCGGGTACTCTCAATCCTTACGAGCATGGCGAATGTTATGTAACAGTAGATGGTCACGAAGCCGATTTGGATCTTGGACACTATGAACGCTTTTTGGGCGTGGAAACCCGCAAAGCAAACAATGTAACCACCGGACGTATTTACCAAAATGTAATCAACAAAGAACGTCGTGGCGACTTTTTAGGCAAAACTGTTCAGATTATCCCTCATATTACCGACGAAATTAAACGTAACATTAAATTATTAGGAAGCAAAGGCGAATTCGACTTTGTAATAACCGAAATTGGTGGTACAGTAGGCGACATTGAATCATTACCGTATATTGAAAGTGTGCGTCAGCTACGTTGGGAATTGGGTAAAAACTGCCTGTTGGTACACCTCACGTATGTACCTTATCTGGCAGCTGCAAAAGAATTAAAAACAAAACCCACTCAGCATTCGGTAAAAGCATTACAGGAACAAGGCGTACAGGCCGATATTCTGGTTTTGCGCACGGAACACAATATTCCTTTGGAAATGCGTAAAAAAGTAGCTTTGTTTTGCAATGTTGAACCCGGTGCAGTGATGCAATCGCTGGATGTGCCATCGATTTACAGAGTACCTCTCAACATGCAGGAAGAGCGTCTGGACGAAGTTGCACTTTCAAAAATGGGCTTCGACCTTAGTAAAACGCCAAAAGCCGACATGACAAAATGGACTGCTTTTGTAGATAAACTTGAAAATGCGAAAGAACAGGTACGAATTGGGATAGTAGGTAAATACGTACAGTTGCCCGATGCATATAAATCAATCATTGAATCGTTGATACACGCAAGTGCCTACAACGACCGCAAACTGAAACTCGAACTCATCCTATCGGACAAACTGTCAGAGGAAAACGTAGAAAGCAAACTGTCAAAACTGGATGGTATAATTGTTGCTCCGGGATTCGGGCAGCGCGGAATGGAAGGTAAATTTGCGGCGCTTAAGTATGCCCGCGAAAAAAACATGCCTTGTTTAGGCATCTGTATGGGAATGCAAACCATGTCGATTGAATTTGCACGGAACGTATTGGGCTTGAAAGAAGCCAACAGCACCGAAATAGATTCGGCAACTCCTCATAATATCGTGGATATTATGGAAGAACAAAAAAACATTCTTGATTTGGGTGGAAGTATGCGCCTTGGAGCTTATAAATGCAAATTGAAGCGTGGTACTAAAGCCTATAAAATATATGGCAAAGAAAACATCAGCGAGCGTCATCGCCACCGTTATGAATTTAATAATGCTTACAAAAAGCAATTTGAAGATGCCGGTATGACATGCAGCGGATTGAATATTGAATCGGATTTAGTAGAAATAATTGAATTAAATAACCATAAATGGTATATTGGCGTTCAGTTTCACCCCGAATACAGCAGTACAGTGGTGAATCCGCATCCGCTTTTCATTAGTTTTGTAAAAGCAGCCATCGAAAAGTAATTAATTTAAACAATCAATAAGATTACCGGTTTACATTAAACTACCGGCAAATAAAAACATGGATAAAAATACGATTATCGGCTTTATCATGATAGCGCTAATCCTCGTTGGGTTTTCGGTTATGAACACCCCAAGCGAGGAAGAACTGGCACGCCAGCAGCGTTATAATGATTCAATTGCATTGGTTGAAAAAACAAAGCAACAACAAATTCAACAACTTGAGCAACAAAAAAGTACTACACAAACCGATTCACTTACTAACTCAACGGACTCGCTGGGCCTGAAAGATGCATTTGGAGTGTTTGACGTAGCTGCTAAAGGTGAAAACAAAACAGTTGTTCTTGAAAATGAATTAGTTAAACTACACATCTCGACACTTGGTGGACGCATCGTTTCTGCAGAGTTGAAAAACTATAAAACGCACGATGCAAAGCCTTTGATTCTTTTCAACGAAAAAGAAAGTCAACTTGGTTTTACCATCAGCACCAACAACAACCGTGTTGTAAACACATCAGCTCTTTATTTCTCACCAGTTTCTGCTATATCGAAAGATAAAAATGGCAACCAGACATTAACAATGCGTCTGAACACATCTGCAGGTGCATATCTTGATTTCGTATACACACTGCCGGCAAACGATTATATGGTGGGACTGAGCCTGAAAGCCAATGGCATGAACAGTGTAGTTCCGGCAGGAGTTCGCGCACTCGATATGCAATGGGCCAGTAAAATCCGTCAGCAGGAAAAAGGATATACATTCGAGGCTCGCTACTCGCAAATCCATTACAAATTTGTTGGCGATGATGTTGAAAAAATGAGTGAATCGTCGGACGATGAGCAAAAACTACCTACAAAAGTAAAATGGATTTCTTACTCGGGTCAGTTTTTCAGTACTATTTTTATTGCTGATGATGCATTTACATCCACTAACCTGAAAAGTGTTCCTGAGGCGGAAGGTAGCGGTTATCTAAAATCGTACGAAGGCGAAATGGCCGTATCTTTTGACCCAAGCGGAAAAACCCCAACCAATTTACACATGTTCTTTGGCCCTAACCAGTACAAAGTACTATCGGTATACGACGATGAATTGGAAGGCGACAACAAGTTATCGTTGAATCGTATTATTCCGTTAGGCTGGGGAATTTTTGGCTGGGTAAACCGGTTTGCCATTATACCGATGTTTAACTTTTTCAGCAATTTTATTTCGAATTTTGGAATCATCATTTTATTAATGACATTGGTTATCAAACTGGTATTATTCCCACTCACATTTAAATCGTACATGTCGAGTGCCAAAATGCGTGTTCTGAAACCGGAAATTGACGAAATCAATGCCCGTATCCCTGCCGATAAAATGGCTGAACGCCAAAAAGCTACCATGGAACTCTACGGAAAAGTTGGCGTCAGCCCGATGAGCGGATGTTTACCTACATTGCTTCAGATGCCAATACTCTTTGCAATGTTCAGTTTCTTCCCTGCGGCAATTGAATTACGCCAGGAAAGTTTTTTGTGGGCCGACGACTTATCATCGTACGATGCTATCGTTAGCTGGTCGACAAACATACCACTAATTTCAACTTATTTTGGCAATCACATCAGTTTATTTACAATGTTAATGACGGCTGTAAGTATCCTTTATACAAAACTCAACATGGCCAATACACCTACTACCGACCAAATGGGTGGAGCCATGATGAAATGGATGATGTATTTAATGCCTGTAGTTTTCATGTTTATGTTTAACAGCTATGCATCA
>RRZU013585643.1_pt1 | contig 11069 bp, 10 predicted proteins | sample 2165561 | NCBI WGS metagenome assembly RRZU01 (sample SAMN10456909, study PRJNA506462) | wastewater metagenome | isolation source: wastewater sludge | place: USA: Moscow, Idaho | reverse complement strand
CTCGAAATCAGGTAATCCCTAACGGGACCGAGGGTTCGAATCCCTCACTCTCCGCCAAGTACCTAGTAAAGACGCCCCTTCCGGGGCGTTTTTGCTTTCTACCCCACATCCCGCCCCACAAACCCGGAAGTGCTTGAGGGGTTCCCGGTCCCAGCGCTGGCCGGTCACGGGTAAGGGGGATAGACATTTTTCCGGTCGGATCGGCGCCTACCGCCCCCTGCCCCCATCGAAATTCCGGGCGCCCTCGGCAACTTTCCCCATTTTGGGCTCAGTCCCCGACCTGCACTTCGAGACGGGCCAGCGCCGCCGCACTGGCGAGGGTCTGCACAGCCTGACGCTGCGCAGCGAGGGCAAGCCGCATGATCTGGCGCCCGTCCTCATCCTTTGCCCCTTCCGCTCCGGTGGTGAGGTTCACGGCCAACAACCCCAACCATGTTGCTTGTCCGATGAGCGTTTCCCGAACGCGGTCAAGGTTGCCCGCCGCCATCTGAGCCGCCGTTAACCGAATTTCAGCATCCAGCGCCTCAACGGCGTCCGCGTCCATCGCCTGCGCAGCGCAGGCCGCAGACCAAAACGCCGAGGGACTGCCGATGAGCCGGCCCAAGTCCGCGCCCTTGACCTCGCCCACGTCGGCCCCGACCGGCACCCCACCTGTGGCCCGTCGCCCGCTGCGGGCTCTGATTGCACGCTCCGCGATCTTTCTGCCAGCTTCCAGTGCCCGCGCCGCTTCGGTCTGCGCGGCGATCAGTTCACTTCTGTCCATTTTTCTGTCCTCGATTCGATTTTTTTGGGGAGGGCTGGGGAGAGCCCCCCTCCCCAGCCGGAAACCCGCGCCAGCGCTGGGTTTCAAGCGGTTTGTGTCTGTTTTTGTGGGGAGGGGTCAAAAACCAGCCCTCCCCACGTCCAATCCCAGCGCTGGCGCGGTTCCCCAGCGTTTTGGGGAGGGTTTGGAGGGCTTTCAGCGGTTTTACTCTATACGGTTGTTTTGGGTAGGGTCTCCGTACCCTACCCAAAACCCTATTTTTTCCTAAAAGCTAACCACAGGTGTTCCCTCCCCAATCCTCAAAAACCCGCGCCAGCGCTGGGTTTTAAAGGTTTGAACCCACTTGCAGACCCCTCCCCACAAAATCACCGCAAAACCTCGAAAGCCCGCGCCAGCTCTAGCTCTCCGGATGGGGAGGGGGGGCTCCCCAAAAATCACCGCTACCCCTCCCCACGGCATTCCGCATTGTGAAAAATGCCACTTCTGACCCTTTCTGCGACCCTATCCGGCAGAAAGGGTGCCGGCCTCCCGGCGCTCTGCAGTCAGCGACCAGCGCATGCGCCCGCCGATCTTGCGTGGCTCCCAGCCCGCCCGTTTGAGCCCTTCGGTGACGCGCGCCCAGTTCGCATCTGAAATTTCCAGTTCGGCGCCGGTCGCCTTCAGCAGCCACGCGCGGACCTGCGCCACGCCGAAATGCGCCAACGGGCTTGCAGCGCCGCCCACGTCCTCGACCAACACGCCCGCTATGAGCTTGTCCGCGAGGTCCGCCGCGATTTCGTCCCAAAGCACGCCGCCGACCCGGCGCACCTGTTCGCCCTCGGCCATGCGCAACAGCGCTTCGTCTCGTGGGTCTGCATCGTCAAACCACCAGCGCGAGCCATCCTTATAGCGCGCGACCGCCTCCCCGACGATCTGCGGCGCGTCCCTGCGAAGGCGATCAATATCAATCCGCCCGACCCTGACCGGCCAGAACCGGCGGTTCCCCGTCGAGTCCGCGAGGTAATGCGCTTCATTCGTCGTGCCCGCGAAGACGACAGTTCTAGGCCAATCGCATTCGGTAATACCGTAAACTTCGCGGTAGCTGTCGGTGCGCTGGGTTATGAAATTTTTGACGTGTTCCCGGTCTTTTTTGTTTAGCCCGCTCAGTTCCGACCATTCAACAATCAGCCGGCCCCTTAGCGCGATCAGATCATCCTTTGCGCCCGTCCCCACGCTGAACCCCTCGCGGAAGTAGTCCGCCCCGACGGCCTCAGCAATGGCCCGAACCGCTGACGATTTGCGCGCCCCTTGCCGACCCTCCAGGACTAGCATGTTGTCCATCTGACAGCCCGGCTCCATAGCCCGCGCGACGACCCCCACCAGCCACCGCGCACCAACCGCGCGCACATAACCGCCGATGTCCCGGGCCTCATCCGTCATGACTTCCGCATGACAGTGGCGAATCAGCCAATCGTCGAGCCGCGCAACACCATCCCAGCCCGCGCGCAGTTCGTCCAGCCGCTCACGGACCGGGTTGCGGCACACCGCCTGAGCCCAGCCGGCCACCGCCGCAGCGACCGCCCGCGCGTCGAGCCGCAAGCCCCACGACCGGCCAAACCAGCGCGCCACGGCCTGAAGATGTGCGTCAGTGACGCGCCCCACCGTGACGGGTGCCGAACGATCCCTGAAGGCGTCTCGCAGACTTTGGGCGAGGATCGGGAACCCGCTGAATTCATCGAAGTACGCCACGCCCAGCAACCGACGATCCCTCAGTAATAGCTCGGTTAGCGCCCATGCGTCAGACCGCCAGCCCCTGCGCGTCCGCAGATCATCACCGCCGCCGATCAAGCGGGATGCCGCGTCCTCGACCTGTTTAGCGTCCGCTTTTGCGTCCTCGACCTTCGCTGCCTGATCGTCGTCAAAGCTGCGATCCTGTTTTTCAAGCGCGGTCTTAATCGTCCGGGCTCCGTATTTCTCAACGCCGCGCATCTCATCCCATTTTGGACGCATTAACCCGGACTCGCGCATAATCCGGTCAATAACAGCAGGGTCACGCGAAAAATAAGCGACCTCGCAGCAAAGCGAAAGATCAGCCGCAGAATGGTCCCCGTCGTAATCGTCGAGACAACCCCTCAAAAGGCGGGTTATCCTCCCCCGTCTATTGTGGGTCTTGAGCAGTTTCAGCACCTCATCGTAATTCCGGGTCTGACCGCCAGGCGCGCCCTTGACCTCGCCCACATCCGCCGCACTCGAAGCCCCCACTGTGGCCCGGCTCCACTTTACAATGAATGATTCAAGTGCTTCTTGATTAGCGATGATCGGGCGGGGAGGGCTGCCGGCCGGATAAGCGCAGCCTGTCACGGTTAAATAGCGCTTGTCGTCGTCGTCGTAAATCTCCAACCCATCGCTCCCCCGGCTGGAATAGTCCTCAAGGCGGGCGCCCCTCAGGAACTGGCGCAGGCCAGTCCCGGAAGGGGACACCTCGACATAGCTCCCAATCTCAAGGAAGTCATCGACAATTGCCGCGCGATCAGGATTAACCTCCCCCGCATCGTCGATACAGCCATCTAGGTCGAGCCCGACGATTCCGTGCGCGCTCGACAGCAACAAGCCAATCCCGTTGAATTTCCTCGCAGCGCCCGCCGTAGCCTCGAAACTCAGCCAGTCGTCCGGCGCATCGACGGACAGGCGCGTACCGCTCACGCTGACCGGCAGCTTTGCGGGTTTCCCGCCGCCCGTGCGCTCAACGTACCGCCACAGGCACCAGCGCTGCGCGATCTGATCGAGGCCAGCCGCCCGGATCGCCTCAATATCGGGCTTGATTTTTTCAGTGCGAAGCATAAAATTTTGCGTGTCAGATCAGTATTCAGCCCGCGTCCGTCACGACGCGGGCTTTGCGTTATTTTTGGTTGTCATCCCCGATTGCGGCGCCGTCACGCGCCGCAATCAGCCAGTTATAAAGCGCGATCCAATCCCACGTTGCGCCGTCCATCCGCTCCAAAAAGTGTTTAGCTAGTGCGGGATTGGATTTAACGCTTGTCTCGGCCTCGCTAAGGACCGCTCGCTGCATAGCAAGCGCAGCCAACTGTAAGGCAGCATCCTTTGCATTTGGGTCCGTTATTTTTCGGTCAAGTCCATAAAGTTCGTCAAGCAGTTGCTTGGCGGACATGCGCTCCAGTTGGCGGGCCTTAATCCCGAGTAGCTTACAGATCAGTGTTTCGGGGGTGACGAAGCGGAAAATATCCATATAACGATCCTTTTTTAGTTGGCGGTGGTGTTGCATAGGTTTGGGTGGTCATCTCGTTATCTCCTGGTTGAGTCGGTTAATAGTTGATGGGTCCGCATTGAAGCGGAATGTTTTGCTTAATTAGGCTGGCGGGCTTCAATCCACAGGCGGATATCAGCCTCGCGCCAAGCGACACGATTGGCGGACACGCGCACAGGGGTGGGGAATTCGCCGGCCTTCATCAAGCGGTAAATAGACGCGCGCGAAATTGAGGTAATAGCCTCAACGCTGCGGCGAGAGAGTAGGGCGGGGGCGTGGACGATTTTCTGCATAGCTGATCCTTGTTTTCAAGAGCCAGCGCAGAAAAGAAAAACCCCATGCGCCAGCCCAGTTAATAGGCTAAACGCATAGGGTCCGCGGTTTGTGCCGATCCGCTAACGCAACCCGTCCGTGACGGTCTAGGTGTGATGCCGGTCGCCGATCCTACGGCCCCAGGGGGGCCGGGCGGTATGCCCCATCAGATCGGCGCCGTAGCCTGCCACCGCCTGCGAAACCCCCCGCTATGCCGGGGAGCGCTACAAGCGTGCTTGGGCTCGATTCCGGTCTGAGTGTCATCGTCTCAGAGGTGCTTGTCAACGGCTTAAGCGACCTCCAGCAGGCCGGCTAGCGTCAGGTCACGCGGCGACGCCTGCCGGGCAACAGGTGCGAGCCCCCGCACGTCCCACGTCAGCGCCCAAACGTCAGCCGGCCCAATTTCCCGCAGGATCGCCGCCCGGATGATGCGCCATTCCGGCAAAGTCCGCAGTTCTTGCCACGAAAACCCGGCGCAAACGACCAGCCTTTCAGCGTCAATGCCTGTCATCTCGCAAAGTGCATCAGGCCCGAATATCTCAAGCACGTTCGACATAAGCCCCTCGACGCGAGTATCAAGCCAAGTCCGCATTGCATAGATAATCCGATCCTCGCCATAAACGGGAATTTCCGCAGCAGTGACGGCGACCAACGTAAATAGAAGCTGATCCAAAACCTCATTGCCATGCGCGGTAATCTCCAAGCCCTCAGCCTCCCTGCGCAGCGCGCTATCGACCATAAACATCGGGATGCCCGAAACCTTGGCGATGTCCTCGACCTCGATTTTCGTAATGGTCTGGATTGCGTCGATAAGCCGCTTGATAGGGTATTTAATGCCTTGCATGGTCTTTCTCCTGTATCTCGTTGAATTCTTACTTGCCGGCGCTGGCTTTTGCCTTTGCCCGAATTGGCACCACCGAAGCCCCCACCTGTGGCTTGTCGCAGAACCTCGCCCATTCTTCCATCATGCGAGTCCGCTTGTCGAACAAATCCCCTCTCCGGTAAGCAGCCTCGACCTTGTTACCAATCGCGTGCGCCAAAGCCATTTCAGCAACGTCGCGTGGATAATTAGTCCGCTCTGCGGCCCAATCCCGGAAGGTCGAGCGAAAACCGTGTGGAACCGCATCAACCTGCATGCGCCGCATAACCGCAGAAAGTGACATATCGCTCAGGAAGTTAGCGCGAGGTGCGGGGAATACCACGTCACTTCCTTCCTTGCGCGGTAATGCCTGCAGCAGCTTGATTGCCGACTCTGACAGAGGAACCCGATGTTCTCGGCCAGCCTTCATCCGCTCTTTCGGGATAGTCCAAACCTTTTTGTTAAAGTCAATTTCTGACCATACGGCCTCTCGCACTTCGCCAGATCGCGCAGCGGTCAGAATCAAGAATTCGAGCGCCTTAGCTGCGATCCCCTCGCGCTTTCTCAGGCTTTCGACGAAAGCCCCCAAATCATCGACGGGAACCGCCGTATGGTGTTCAACCTCCTTTGTTTTGGATGGCTTCGATAGAATCTTGTCGAGATGTCCGCGCCACCTTGCAGGGTTGTCGCCTTTTCGATAACCGCGAACAATCGCCCAATCAAGAACGGACTCAATACGCCCCCGGACCCTTGAGGCGGTTTCCGTTTTCGTCGCCCATATCGGTTCAAGAATCCTGAGGACGTGCGACAGTTCAACATCCCCAACCGCCAGCTTGCCGATTACCGGGCTTGCGTAATTGGTCAGAGTTGCGGTCCATTGGGCGCCATGCTTCGCATTGCGCCACTCCGATTCCTTGGCTCGAATAAATTGCCGTGACGCCTCATCGAATGTAACGCGGGCTTCCTGCGCGGCAATCAGCGCCTGTTTTGCGGCTTCGCGCTCCGCAACAGGATCAGTCCCCGCTGCGGCACGTTCCTTGAACTCCCGCGCTAAGCGCCGTGCATCAGCCAGCCCGACCCCAGGAAAGGCACCAAGGCCCACATCCCGGCGCTTGCCGCCAACCGTCGTCCGCAGAATCCACGACCGGGCGCCAGCCGGGCTGATCTGTAGATGCAGCCCACTCACGCCACCCACTGCATGCAGCCCAGCGTCCCTGAGTCGCCCGATCTCAAGCGCCCCGAGTTCCTTCGCTATTTTTGGCATAACCCCACATCCCCCACATCCAACCCCACAAAGAATTTGTGATCGGATGATATCCGCTGGGAACGTATGTGCACAACAAGATTCTATGATTTACGGTAAATCAAATGCTTATCGTAGGAACTCAACAGAACTCGGAGGACATCGAAAGACTGTTTGGCGGACTCACTCTCCGCCACAAACTACGAAGAAGCCCTTGAGCAATCAAGGGCTTTTTTGTTGTCCACTTGGGTACGAACAGGTCGTTGCTGATGGGAGCATTGTTGGCCTGCAGTATCTGATTGCGGGAGTCAAAAAAATCGCCAGTCTCATTGACTGGCGATTTTTCGTTCACCGTGGCCTTGGATCGCCGACCGGGGCGTCCCGATCCAGGTCAGCTCCGGCGTTTCCAGATGTGTCGGGCAAGGCGCTCTGGGCGGGGCGGATGTGCCTGTCTTCATCCAGTCGGGAAGCGCGCTCAGGAAGGGTCGGAGGGCTGCATCCTCGACGAGGATGTGATGGATCAGGCGGTCTTCGAGGAGGACGCACAGTTCGCTGAACGTTACGGAGTGGGTGTCGATCCGGGCAATGCACGAAATGAGGCTGTCAGTGAATTTCGCGTGGTTGCGGGCGTGGTTTTCCAGTGCCGGATAGTTCAGTCTGGCCAGGAGGCGCTCTTCGCAGGAGAAGTGGTGGGCGACGAACGCGGCAAAATCAAGGAGCAGGTGCTTGATGTCGGCGTCGGCCAGCCGGGTGTCGGAGTCGATCTTCAGGCAGGCTCTGGTGGCGAGAAGGATCAGCTGCCTGTGTTGGGTGTCGAGCGCGGGGTCGCCAATGCTTAAGTCGTCTTCCCAGGTAGTCATGTGCGTACCGCCGTTACCCGAGCCCGTCTGCTTGAGCCGGTGGGGATTCGTGTCTCATGGATGTAGGCTTTTATCCTACGCGGCTCGCATGGTTATTCCTGTCAAAACCTTGCGGGCTGCCTTGAGGCGCGGAGAGCGGTGGTCGCGGGCGCTTGAGCCCCGGGTGATCAGTAGATCTCGAGGGGAATGAGGAGCTGGTAGCCTTTTCCGCGGATGGCCCGGATCAGCGGGAAGTCGAGATCGGGCTGGAGGGGCGCCAGTTTGCGTCGCAGACGGCTGATGGCGACTTCGAGGTAATTTTTTTCGAGTTCGGCGGCCTTGTCGTTGCACAGCAGCATGAGCTGGCTGGAGTCGACGGTCTTGTCGATGCTGGCGGCCAGGGCGCAGAGGATGGCGCTTTCGAGCGGCGAGAGGGTGCTGCATGTGCCGCAGGGGCTTGTGATCGTGCAGGATTGCCTGGCGAGGCGCCAGACCGGCTTGGGCTCGGGATGCAGCCGGCGCTGGAGGCTGCGGAGCGCGGCGACCAGTTCTTCGCCGGAGATGGGTTTGCTGAGGTAGATGTCGGCGCCGGAGTCGTAGCCGCTGATCCGATCGGCGGGCAGTTTTCGTCCGGTGAGGATGATCAGCCCCATGCGTGGATAGGCCTGCCGGAGCCGGCGCGAGATGGACAGGCCGTCCTCGCCGGGAAGGTTGAGGTCGATGATGGCAATGTCGGGTGGGCGGCCGCGATCCATCAGCCAGTCGTCCAGGGCGAGCCCGCAATTCACGCCGCTGGTCTGGTAGCCGTGGAGGTTGAGGAAGTGGGTGAGCTCTTCCCGCAGGATGCCGTAGTCCTCGACGATGATGATTTCGTGAGTCATGGCGTGGCGGGAAGGCGGAGGCTGAATTCGACGGTGGCGTCCCCGACGACCCGGTAGCCGACGTCGCCATCCTGGACGCGGGCGAGGGTGCGGACGAGATACAGGCCGAGGCCGGTGCCCGTGTGCATGTGGGCTTCGGGGCCGCGATAGTAGCGAAGGAACACCTGTTCGGGGTCGGGCAGGCCGGCGGTGTTGGCAAGGTTGCGGATCTGGAGGGTGGTCTGGGGACGGCCGGCGTCGTCGGCGGCGGTCTGGGCTTCAACCTGGATGCGGGAACCCGGCAGTGAATACTTCAGGGCGTTGTCGAGCAGGTTTTCGAGCATGATCGTGACCAGTTGACGGTCGGCCCACATCCGGCTCTCGGCGGGAATCGCGATGTCGAGGCGGTCTGCACCGCTCTTGAGGCGTGGCCTGATCGCGTCGATCACCTCGGAGAGTGTGCAGTCTTCGCAAAGGACGGGTTGGTCGTCCCGGTCCAGGCGATCAAGCTGGATGCAGCGTTCGATCACCCCGCGCATCGCATCGCTCGCCATCTGGATGGAGTCGAGGCGCCGGAGCACTTCGGGCGGCTGGCTGGTCAGCTGATGGCGGAGGGAGCTGCCGGACATGCTGACGACGGAGAGCGCGGCGCGAAGTTCGTGGGTCAGCATGTCCATGAACTGGCTCTGGAGCAGCAGGCGTTCGCGTTCGCGTGCCTCGCTCTTGTTCAGCAGCTGGTCGTCGGCTTCCTTCATCAGGAGCAGGAAGGCGAGTGTGCCGATCAGCAGGAAGCTGAACTGGACGACGAAGGTGATCGACTGGACATGAGTCGTGTTGAGCAGCCCGGCACCGGTGCTTGCCGAATGGGCAACCCGCAGCAGCATGACGGGGACAAAGATCAGAAACAGGATGCCGGTGAGTTTCTGGACCCGCGAGGTGCTCCGGTCGCGGAGCAGCGTGATCCCGCCGGTTGCGTAGATGGTGGCGACGACCGAGCCCGAGATGGTCACCAGGGCGCCGGGGGTTGTGCCGAGCGCCCATAGCAGAAGGCAGCCCGCCAGCACCTGAATGGCAAGCAGCGCATTGACCGGCGTGCGGATTCGCCAAGGGATCACCAGCACCCCGACTTCCAGTGCGAAGCCGGCCATGATCAGCGGGTTGCCGACGTGGGCGGAAAGCACGAGCGGGATGGTTCCGCGCAGGCAGATCAGGGTCCAGCCTGTGGCCTGCAGCAGCTTGCTCAGGATGAACAGCCTTACCGGCCCCCGGCTGCTTGCCCGTTTTTCGTAGGCGAGCACCATCGCCATCGCCAGCAGGTTGCCGATGATGAGCAGTTGAAGGACGGTCAGGAGGTGCAGCGGGGTCACGGACGGGAGTGTAGAGCAGGGACGGCCCCGGCACGGACGAACTTTACGTTTCCTGCACGCAGCCTCCAGTGCCCGGATGGGAATGCCCAGCGGGTTGCCGGATCACGGAAGTGATGCATGAAGATGCCTGTTCTTCTGCGGAATGGATCAGATTGTCCGCCGCAGGTAGGGCAGGCGGCTGATCGCGAAGGAGGCGGCAAGGGCGGCGAGGAAGGCCAAAGCCGCCACCGCAGGGATGGCCACCGCCGGGTTGTAATCCAGCGGGCCGAAACCGATGCGCTGCAGCACTTCAATCGCGAGGGGGTGAATCAGATAGACGCCCATCGTCAGGGCGGATAGCTGGCGCGTGTGCCTGCCGGCGAGGGGCTGGCTGCGGGACTTGAGCAGGTACAGGCAGCTTGCCGCCATTGGAATGACGGTGAGGCTGAGGTAGTCGTAAAAGTACAGCCCGGACTGGAGGCCGGCGCGGGTGGCGAGTGCGTGGCAGCCGACGGCGGTGAGGAGACCCGAGGCCACGAGGGTGCTCCACAGCAGGGCCGGGGACGGGGTGCGCGTGTCGGTGGCGATCAGGTGACCGAGGAGGAAGTACGGCACGTACGACAGGAACCACGCGGGAAAGAAGGTGCCGCTCCGGGGCGAGAGGCGGGCGTCGATCGCATTGAGGGCCGCGAGGACGAAGGCCAGCGCGACCAGCCACGTCAGCTGCTTCCGCGTTGTCCGGGCGACGATCTGGCGGAGAACGGGTGTGACGAGGTAGAGCGGCACCAGCATGTAGAGGAACCACAGGTGGTAGTAGGGCTCGCCGATGGCGATGCGATGAAGCAGGGCGGCTGCGCCCGGCGGATTGCCCTTCAGGCTGCCCTTGATGAACACCCACAGCAGATAGAAGGCCGACCAGAACAGCAGGCGCACAAGGACGCGGGCGGCGCGCTTGCGGTAAAAGGTGCCGACGCCCTCGGTCTTGCCGGGCGCAAGGAGCAGGGCGCCGCTGATCATCACGAAGACCGGTACGCACCAGCGGCTGAAGGCGTTGATCAGGTTGCCGGCCCACCAGTCGGTGGAACCGAAAGGGGTATCCACCACCGGACTGACGGCTGCGTGCAGGACGACCACCGCGAAGATGGCGATGATCCGCGAATTGTCGAGCCAGACCATGCTGGTATCCGGGTTGGTGGTAACGCTTCAGCCTGGCGGTGCATGGGCGTGGCGGCTGAAGTGTGAATTTGGGTGAAGCCGGGCAGGCGTGATTGTAGGCATCACGCATGGCGGTGGGCAGGCCTATGTTGTGTGAATTGTGACGTGTGTCGCTTAATGAAAGTCGCGGCTGCGGGTGGTGAGGCGGCCGAGCATGGGTGAGCGGTCGACAACCCGCTTGGCGTGGAGGTGTACGACGCTGCCCTGGCGGGCGATCTGGCCGTAGATGCCGATCAGGCTGGCACCCAGCAGGATGCGACGCTCTGCTTCGAGGAGCTCGGGACGGACGATGACGTTGACCCAGCCGGTCTCGTCTTCGAGGGTGACGAACATCGTGCCCTTAGCCGTGCCTGGACGCTGGCGGCAGGTGACGATGCCGGCGCAGCGG
>RRZU013500650.1_pt1 | contig 11069 bp, 13 predicted proteins | sample 2165561 | NCBI WGS metagenome assembly RRZU01 (sample SAMN10456909, study PRJNA506462) | wastewater metagenome | isolation source: wastewater sludge | place: USA: Moscow, Idaho | reverse complement strand
TAAATTCTTCTAAATCTTTTATACTATATTTAAAAATATTATCTATATGAACATCATAATCACCATTTGATTTTTCTATAATAAATGAATTATCTTCACTTTTTCCTTCATCTTCATAGATTTCATTGTTACTTGGCTTATAATCAGGCTGTATTATTATAAAGTATGATCCTATATATAAACATAAAGCTAAAACACATAATCCAACATTAAATATATTAAACCAACTTCTTTTTTCTTTATGATTTAAAACTATCCTGAATCTTTGCTTTAGAGAATCCATATCATCTATATTTATAAAATTAGGTACAGTACTGTATTTGATATTGTTACTTTTTGAGTCTTTTATAATTTTAGTTATAGATTCTAAGTATGTTATTTTTTCTTCAGCTGAAAAACTAGCTGTAGTCTTTAAATCACATTGGATTTCCAATATATGATTAAAGTTATTTGCAAACAAATGTGCAAAAGGATTCCACCAAAAAATATATTTAATACCCTGTATTAGGATTTTCTTTAAGGAGTCTCTCTCAAGGAAGTGGTTTATTTCATGAGAAATAATATATTCTAATTCTTCTTGTGAAAAAGTGATATCTGGAATATAAACTTTTCCTTTTACTACACCTACAATAAATGGTGAGCTTATTTTATCATTTTGAACTATATCTATTTTATCTATCATTTTTGTTTGTTTTAGTACTTTATTAAATCTCCCCTGATTCTCTGTACTTTGGTTTTTATTAAGTTTATTTAAACTCTTTTTAAAGTTTTTATATTTTAAAGCATTACTAACTATTAGTATTAAAGCTACAGTTATCCATGTAAAGATGAATAACTGTAGTATATTTATACCAAAGTCTTTTAAGTATAATGGTTTTCTTATCAGGTCATAAATTTTGGGGAAAATACTTCTTGATCTTATGATTACTGAATCTGGTATTTCAAAATTAAATATCAACCTAAATATACTTAAAAAAAGAAAAAATACTAATGGAAAGGTACTAAATGAAATAATGAAATTATCCCTTTTTCTAAAAGTATTTATAATTACCATATATAAATTAAACCACAGCAAGGACATGACAAAAGAAAAAAATGTTATCTGCATTTTATGTCCCCCTTTTTAAATATTTACAACTTATCTTTATGTTCTTTGATTATATCTTCTAATTCTTTCAGACTTTTCTTATCAACCTTGTTTGATTTTGCAATAAAAGAAACAAAATCAGAAATCACAGAGGTCTCAGGATTTATAGTTTCAAAGCTTTGCTTTAGACGTGCTATGTCATATTCTTCAGCAGTAAATGTTGGCTCATAAGTTCTGCCGTAGTTAGTTGATGTTTTTACAATATCACATACTCTAATAGATTCTTTATCTAACAATCTATTTAAAAATACATGTATTGAGCTTTCTTTCCATCTTCTATTTTCTGTTAAATTTATTATCTCTGATCTTGTAAGTGGTCTTCCTTCCCTCCACATAGTTTCAAGCATTTGCTCTTCTTTATCAGATAAATCAAATTTATTATCACTCATACTATCACCACCTATTAAGTTTATATAAATCATTATGTATTATATCATAAATCAGTATATGATATGAAGTTTAACAACAAACTAATTAATATTTTTAATCAATTCATTTAAACTAAAATAATATTCGAAACTACTCCAAGATACTATTTCATAATATTCCTTCCAATTATTTGCTTTTATAAATTGTTTTTTGTATTTATTGAATAAAATCAAATATTTTTTTTGTATATCTAAAACTAAAACATTTGTCCCCTCTGCCCTTACTTCCTCTCCTATACTCATCTTATTCACCCTTTAAATAGATTGTTATAAAACATATATAACATTATCAAATATCATATAACCATTTATTCAAAATTACAAGAAGATAAAGCGAATAGGTATATAGTAAACCATGCCCCTTGTATTAATCATTGTTATCAGATCTATAATCTATCTATCCATTCCACGATTATTTGTCTTTGTTTTTTCCTTTTTATTAACCTTATTTGTTTCTGCTGATCTTCTTTTTAGGGACTCAATATCAAATTCAAGTTTATTTTTTGTTTTAATTGGATTATCTTTATCATATTCTTTTTTAAAATAGCTATTTAAGCCTTTTAAATTTAATTTTTCAGATACATTCTGGACTAACTCCTTAAATGAGCTTTTAAAAGCTTCTATATCATCCGTACGCTCTTTTAAAAAGCTTTTTGTAGATTGATATATTAAACTAATTTCACTCTTTAAATCACTTATCTCATCTCTTAAAAAGGTATTTTCTTCTTTAAGTCGATTGAATGATCCAAGAGTTTTATTGTTACTATTTTTTAGTTCCTGATTCTCTCTAATAAGCTCTTTATTTTCAGCTTTCAATCCTTCATTCTCTTTATAAAGATCAGTATCTAATAAATTTAAAAATTTAACTTCTCTTTTTTTGCTATATGAATTGAAATCTTGAATACTTTTAAAATCTTTTTCAGATATAATTAAATTACCAGTAGGTTTTTTTACTGTTTCAGTTATTTCTCTTCCACAAAGAGTTTTTTCTCCAGTAGGAACTTCTATTTCTTTCATTTCTCTTTTAAATTTAATATCATCAAGAGTTGTTTTAAGTGCTCTATCTTTAGTATAAGCTAAAAGTTCATCTTTCTTAATTTCAATCTCTCTTTCAATTTCTTTCTGTTCGTCTTTCATCTCTTTAAATTCAGGAACAGTTAAGTTTTTTCTTTCTGATCCTCTCTGCCCTCTTTCGATTTCAAAACCTACTTCTTGTAGATACTTAGGTAATTCTTCTTGAATATCTTGCAGAGCCACTCGATTAAAGACTCTCTTAGCACTTAGTTTATTATCTTTATCAAAAGGAACAATGCCCATATGCATATGTGGAGTAGTTTCATCTAGATGAACAGTGGCATATCTAATATTATCCTCTCCAAAGTTTTCAGCAAAATAATCTTTTACCCTTGCAAAAAAATTCTCTGTTTCACCTTCACTTAAATTTTCAAAGAATTTTCTATCACTTGAAATAATCCATTCATTTACAAGCACTGCATCTTTTCTAATTGCCCTGGGTGATGATTTCTTTTCATTAATAAATTTCTCAATATCCTTTTTATAGCTTTGAGTATTATCCACTAGATCATAATTTAAATAAGATCTATCAATATCAATTTCCTTATTAGAATGATTCTCTGTTTTTCTTTGATTATGATTTCCAATTCCTGTTAGGTTTTCAGCTTTCATTTTTTGCATCCTAGCAACTATCATTGACATAAAATCAACTCCTTTACAAAGTAGAGTAAAATTACAAAATCGGTCTATCTTCCAAGTAAAGTATAACACACTATACCTTATAATATAAGGTGTGTGCTCTGCGAGGCTTAAAATCAAAGTCAAAAGACAAAATCAAAGGATAAATTCAAGGTCAAAATCAATCAAGGTCAGAAACTTTATTGCTAAAGTTTCCCTTCGCTTTCACAAAGTCCAGGTAGTATTGTTTTGAGAAGTTCGCTCAAAAAATCTCCACCTGGACTTAGTGAATTTCATCTGTATATTTTAAAACTGGCGAAGGTGACAGAGATAAAATAATCCTCCTTCTTTCCTTCGCCTTAAAATTATATCAGATGAAACCACTCTCTAAATATGTTAAGGATAAATAAAAATTTAAGGCTCAGGATCTAAAGATAAATTTATTATTCTTTCTTTTTAGCTTCTTCTAGCTCTTTTATTTTTACTTCTAAATTCTTTATAATTTTATCGTTCGACCTTTCCTGATTCTCTAATCTTGTTTTTAATTCTTTTTCAGATGATAATTTTAATTCCTTTACTCTATTATCAAAATCTTTTTGCATAGAAGTTTTTAATTCTTTTGTTTCGTCCTTGTATTCAGCTTTTAAAATCGCTACCTGGTCTTTAAAAAAGTCTATTTGGGATTTAAGGCCATCAATTTCTATTTCCTTAGCTTTAATCTCATTTGCCTTTTGAGATACCTTTTGATTGACTAGATTTATATCTTCTTTTAGGGTAGAAATCTCTTCTTGATATTTCTTGTTTTTCTCAACTTCTGATGTCAGATTAACCACTAATTCATTTAGGTCTTTAATCTTTTCTTCTCTCTCTAGTATAACTGTATCCTTAAGATCCATAATCTCTTTATTTTTAAGTGTTTTTTCTTCATCTGCATCCTTAAGATTTTTTAATGATTCTTCTAGATTTCTATTTTCTTTCCAGAATTTCATATTTTCTTCATCTAGATTTTTTTGAGATTCTTTTAATTTATTCAGTTCTTCTTTCATCTTTAATAATTCTTTTTCTTTATCTTGTATTCTCTTTTGATACTTTTCTTCGTTGATCTTCTCCATATCAGTAGCAGTTTCAACTACATTTTTAATACAACTTACTATTCCAGCAGTATATGTTTCAAGGTTATTTATGTCTTGTTCAAACTTAGGAGCTGATAATTTAGTTTGGTTTAAATCAAAGGATTCTATTAAATTAGTAAGTAGTTCTTCACCCTTCATACCAGTAGCATCAGTAATATCTTCTATTCTTTCTCTTAATTCTCCTGGTATCTTAGCCGCCCAAGTCTTTTTCTCCTGTTTTGGTGTGTTTATTTCTTCATTCATAGCCTATTCCTCCTTATATGGATTGTTCAATAAGTAAACCTTAGTAAACTATAGTTTATTTAAGTTTACTCTATATTTATATTATACCATAGCTAAAACTAGAAAGATACAAGTTTTGTCAATAAAAAAGAACCTAGATTTAGGCCCCTTTTTAATTAAAATTCAAATTTAATTTATCAGCATAGTTATAAGAGATTAGATCTCTATCTTTATTATTAATCCAGCCCTCTTCTTCATGTGATAAGCGAGAGATTTCATTACAATCCTTTTCTTTTAATGTATTTATAACATTGTTTATCACTTCTATTTCTTCTTCTTTAAAGATGGATAAATCATATTCACCTTTACTTTTTATCTGAGTTCTTATATTGCAATCATATTCATATTCTTCTTTAAAGATTTTATCATCAAAATGATTTAATATCTCTTCGTACTTAAAGTCTTCAATAACAGGACCATAAGTGTATCTCATATATCTTAATCCAGTTATTGATCTTATATTGACTTTAAAACTTTCAAAGTCAATAAACCATAGATATTTATTTAGACTAGTTTTATATAAATCAACATTATCAGCAATGTAACTTACAAGATTTATTAACCTTTCAATATCAAATTTCCTATATCCGTTATACTCATCTTCAACATGTGTTAAAGAACTTATTACCATTTCTTGAAAAAACACCTTATTAGATTTTTTTAATTTATTTTGAATCTTTTCATAAGTCCTGGTTGTTATTCTTTCGTTTTGAAATGCATCATCAACCTTTTCTTTGAAAATGTTTTGATTAGAAATGATTAACTTTAATAGATCGTTATAACTTTGACTTGGCACAGCACCTCTTTCATAACGATTGATAGTCATTTTACCCCAATTTAATATTGATGTAAGTTCTCTTTGAGATATATTATATCGATCTCTAAAATCAATTATTTCTTGTGAAGTAATTATATCAGCAAGTTCCTTGTACTTATTGTATAATCTTTCGAAGTTCTCACTTTCAATCTCTGAAACATATATATCATTATCACAAATATTACACACTGCAATTATTTCTTCAACATTAACTTCATATCCTTTATAACTTTCAATTATTTCCCCCCTTGTATTATAATTTACATTTTTATTACAATTTGAACAGTAAACTCCTTTGGTTATATCCATATGTCTCCCCTCTCTTCATATCAATTACAATATATAGTCAGTTTATATCTTTATATAATTCTATAGTTTATCTAAACATATAAACTAGCTATATAGAACAAACAATACTTACTATTGATATTATTTGCTCTATACCCACAATTTTTTTACTCGTCTTCATGGAAAGATATAATGATCACTTGCTCTGGTGGATTATATCTAATTTTTATATAAATAATCACCTCATCTAAGTAGGAACTTTTAAATTTAAGAATGTGACCTGGGTAACCATCCCGATCAGGCTCAGGTCCTCCTATACAGTCACTAGGACTTAAATCCAAAATTATTTCCCTTAGATCCTTGTCATCTAAAAAATATTTTCTCATAAAGTCTACATTTTTAGCCCTGGGAGTAGGTATGCATCCGTTATTAATAATTATCTTTTTTATGTTTTTAAGAAATATTCTTCTAAATTCTATTTCCATATATCCGTTAGTTCCCGCCTTTCTGTATATCATATTTTATTCGCAAGATGTTGGTACTATAATTATAACAGATATATCGAAAAAATGCCATCAAATGATGGCGATATACTAATATATTTCCCTCTTTGAAGTATTTTACTCATATTTATTTAACTTAATATATTTTTTTATTAAATTTCTTCATATTAAGTTTAATTCTATAAAATATTGTGAAAAATTTAATAAAAAAAACAACAAAGACAACGTGTGAAATACACACTATGCTTGTTATCTCAAACAATCTGTTTATTTAAAAAATCGAGCAAAGTGACACTGATTAAACTTGAGCAGAGCAGCAGATTTTAATTTATAAAGTTATAGAAAACTTCCTATAAGATTAAAATTTTAGTTTTTAGGTTTGTGACTACAAACCCGTTGACTGTCTTACTAATAATTAAACTTTTATTTATTCTTTATTTCTAGAAAACAAATCTTTAAAGGAAAATTTTTTATCTTTAGATTCAATCATTTTTGATTGATCCTGTTGTCTATGAAGTAAAATTTGATTATTTTTATTTAATTCTTGATTAGACTCTATCATATCCCCTAATCGTTCAATCTGTTTATCTTTAGATTCTAATTGCTTATCTTTAGCAATTAGTTGCTCATCTTTAATAGCAAGTTGTCCTCTTAAAACATCTATAGTTTCCTCTAAAAGACTTATCAACTGTTGTGAACCGTTGTTATCAAGTTCAACAACTGGCTCATCAACTGGTTGTTCCAAACTGTTTGCTATTATCTCTAGTCCTCCTGGTTCTATCATCTTTACAGTTCTTTTTCCTCGTTTAACTTCCACTACAAACGGTTTAAGTTCGTTTGCCAACTGCTGGTTAATTTTCTTATACACTGCTTGAGGAGTTATTCCTAATTTATCTGCTAGTTGTTGAACTGTTAACATATAGTTTCATCTCCGTTCAATCTATATTTCTTGTGTTTTAGCCATGTTCCTTATCATTCAAAAAGTTTCCCATATTTTAAAGTTAATGGATCTTGATGGAATTTAAGTAATGTTCTTAGGTTACTATAATCTTCCCTTATTGCTTTTAAAAAATAATTATAAGCTCTTCTATTAGCCTTATCTTTCGTATATTCATAATAATATAGCATATAAGCACCTACTGCATCATCTCTATTTTGTTGTATAGCATCTATATTATCCAATTTTTCAACCGTTAATATATAAGCATTATTTATTTCAGAATCAGTAAAAACTAGTTCATCATCATCAAAGATTTCTTTAATAATTTCTATGTAATCTACAAATCCTATATCTTTTAGTTGTTTAATTTCTTCCTCAGCTATAGATTTTTCATTTTCTTTTACACTAAATTTAAATTTGATTTTATCTATTCTTCTACCTAGTTTTATCTTTTCATAAGTTACGAAAAGATTTGATATATTGTTTAATTCTGTAACTGCTGTTCTAATAACTCTATCCTCAAAATTGGTAAACCTCTTATATTCTGTATCTTCTACTCCCATTTTCTTTCTCAATTCCTCAACTGTTATAGTAAGTGATTTATGATTAGTGTATTCCCATTGAATTAACAACTCATAAAGTCTTATTGAATACTTGGATCCAAGTTGCATGACTTCTCTTAAGGGGTATCCTTTATAATGTTCCTCTAATTTTAAAAGATATGGTTTCATATATTTAGAAAACTCAATTTCAATTATAGCCTCTTCTGAACCATATTTACACCTAGATAGCCATTGTATTATCTCCCAATTTCCATTTGGATAATTAATTTCAAGTTGTTTACTCATTAATCCTTTTGCTAGATTTTTTATATAAGTGTGGTTTTTAGATTTTTCATCGTTCCCAATTATACTAAAAAATTCAGATACAGGCATTTTGAGAATTGTAAAGTCTTCTCCTGTAAAACAATTAACTTGACTAGCTGCATATAATATTAGTTTTTGTTCTACTAAATTTAAATTATATCTTGCTTCAATTAATTTATTAGTTTTAAAAACTTTAATTTTATTTTCTTTTTCGGCCATGAACCTCACCCCTTTTTTAAAATTATATCATCGTAATAACTACATGTCAATTAGTGCGATGTTATATTTACTATGTAGTATATGGTATTATAAATGTAGTCATATGGTATTATAAATGTAGTCATATGGTATTATAAATGTAGTCATATCTCCTAGCAATCACTTGCAGTTACTGGGGTGTAAAAGCCTAAATTCTTTTAATTCTTTAAAGCATTTAATCTTTATATCTTTATATCTTTCTAAGAGAAAAAGTTATCCACAGGATTGAGATTTTTAAAACCTAAAAGTAAAATCTTAAAATCACTGTTAAAAAATATAATTTAATCAAATTTGAAAACGAAGTCCTTAAATCAAATTTAAGGACTTTTAGTATGCAATTAATACAATTGTATAGCTTGTACATAAAAAAGCCCCCTAGATACAGTTTTGAAAGTTACAGCTATATCTAGGAGGTATAAGTGAGTCTATCAAGTTCTGGATTTTTATTACTTATAAATCTAACATCTTTTTCACTTCATCAAAACTATAGGTTTCAAGAGATCCATCTTTAACTTTTTTTTCATATTCTTCGATACTTTTCATATCAATTTCATTTTCAATCTTTTCTTCTAAAGCTTTCTTAAACAAGGTAGACAGAGGCATATCAAATAATTCAGCATATTTATTAAGGGTTCTTTCTTCTTCTTGATTAAGCTTTATTTGAATTATGCACATAGGATCATCCTCTCTATTTTATTTATATACTTTACTTCTATGCTCTATATTAACTACTAATATTATTAATTTATCCTCTTGTATATCAGTTATGATCCTGTAATCTCCTACTCTGTATCTAATGCTACCTACAAATTGACCCTTTAATGACTTTCCTTTTTCGTAAGGATCACTACAACCCTCTAGATTTTTATCTATCCAGGATAAGATATATAATTTATTATGATTATCTATCTTTTTTAATTTTTTAAGTGCTGCTTTTGAGTAAATAACTTTATAAGACATATTACAGTTCTTCTTTCTTTAAACCTAGCTCGACCAAGACTTCATCATGAGTATAGGTAACGGGGTCTTTTTCAAATTCCTTCATTCCTTCTTGATACAATTTTAAATGAATTTCATTTTCAATTATATCGTCAATACTCTCTCTAATTACCTCTGATATTGTCTTATTATTTGTTCTAGCATAGCTTTCAAGCAATCTTTTATCTTCTTCATTCACCCTGACATTAATAGTATCCATATCTAAACACTCCTTTGTATTACGTTGTAATACAATTATATATAAAATTTAAATTTCTGTCAATAAAGTGACTAATATTAAATATTTAATATTAGTCACCAAAATCCATTGGAATATTTCTTTTTTCAATTTCTTCAAAGATTTTTTTTGAGCTTTCAGACTCTATATATTGCTTTCCGTAATATTCTTTTAATATTTCTTTTCTTGTTCCTTCAGTCCAATCCATAATTTCATCAAGTTTAATATCACTGAATTTACAGAGCTCTTCAAATAACCATTGGTGCATTATTGTTCTTGGTCTGCCTGTTTTTTTATACAACTTAAATTTTTCTGAGTAAATCTTGATTTCTATAACATCTTTCAATATTTCATCTACATCTACTTCTTTAAAACTATTCTTGCCTGCTTTTCTAAAAACAATTTTTTTATCCATATAATTAATTCTCCTTTTTTATACTGATCTTAGCCAACAATTTTTAAAACATTTTTATTGATAATATTTAAATCGAAACACGAAGCTCTTAAATCGATTATAACCTCTCTCAGCCTATTATCAATACAATTCTATAGCTTGTACATATAAAATCCATGTGTCAAGCATTATGAGTCTTTAAATGATATATAAACCTATAGCTCTAGTCCTAAAAACAATATTAAATATTTAAGCTCCCATAAAGATCGTTAATATCATCTTGCCTGACCCCTAAATAACGTTTTGTAACAGTTAAATTACTATGATTTAAAGTTTCCATAATTAAGGCAGGAGAAAATCCTTTTTTCCAGGCATGGTAACCCCAGGTTTTTCTTAGTGTATGAGTTCCCACATTGTCTTTAACTCCTACAGCTTTAGCTGAATCTTTTAATATATTAAGTGCTTGTTGCCTGGTTAAAGGTTTGTTTTCTCCTTCTCTAGATTTAAAGATATAATCGGTCATAGTGTAGGTATCCAAGCTATTTAAGAGCTCTTTAAAGGCATTTTGAGAAGTCTTATTTAGCTGAATTTCTCTTCTTTTATGGGTTTTTCCTTCCAGGAGGTTTACAGTCTTAAAACTCTTCTTATTAGGATTTAAAACATCACCCCATGTTAAATTTAAGAGATCTGAAACTCTTAGAGCCACATTAATTCCGACCACAAATAAAGTATAATCTCTTATGTTATTTCCCTTTAAATATATTTTCATTGAATCAATCTTTTTAGGATCTCGTATTGGATCAACACTTACCATAAAATCTACCTTCTTTCTTAGTTTTACATATGATTATTATATCACAACTTAAGACAAGCTCAAAGAAGAAAAATAAAAAAGGACAGAGTATAAAACCCACTCTATCCTAGTTGTATCAATTGTTATAGCTCTTTTTCCCAGTTTGTCTTAATTGACATTTTGACAAACTGGGAATAGCAGTTTTGATTTTTAAAATAATTCTATTAGGGGTCCCGAGCGCTTAGTGGGAATTTGTATCGATAAGGGGTACAAATTCCCACTAAACCAATGTTTCAAGGCCTATTTATTTTT
>RRZU011924449.1_pt1 | contig 11069 bp, 7 predicted proteins | sample 2165561 | NCBI WGS metagenome assembly RRZU01 (sample SAMN10456909, study PRJNA506462) | wastewater metagenome | isolation source: wastewater sludge | place: USA: Moscow, Idaho | reverse complement strand
GGGCATCGTCGGCCCGCCGCTGCTCGAAACCCTGCGCATGCTCGCCGGCACCCACGATACCGCGGTGATCGACACACTCGCGGCCGGCTTCAAGGCGAGCTACGACAGCAGCGGCTACCGCCAGACCGCGGCCTACACCGGGGTCGACGCGATGCTGCGCCGCCTGCGCGCGGCCGGCTGCACGCTGTCGATCGCGACCAACAAGCGCCTGCTGCCGACGCGGCTGATCCTGGAGCACCTGGGCTGGAGCGAGCACTTCGCTGCGGTGTATGCGCTCGATCTCTTCGAGCCGCGCCTGCCCGACAAGGCGGCAATGATCGCACGCCTGCTGCAGGACCGCGGCATCGCCCGCGCGGACGCGGTCTACGTGGGCGACCGCGGCGAGGACGGCGAATCGGCCGACGCCAACCAATTGCCCTTCATCGCCGCGACCTGGGGCTACGGCAGCCTGGAGGCGGGCGAGATGGCGCCACACTGGCGCGCGGTGGCGAGCCCGGCCGTGCTCGCCGACGAGATCCTGGGCGAGGCCTGATCTTCTGCCGGGGCGCGCCTAGCGCTGCGCTGCGATCAGGCGCTGCAGGTATTCGACCGGAATCGCGTAGCTGATCCCCGACGGGTCGGAGAGGACCTTCTCCTTGGTCGACTTCACGAACACCATGTTGAGCACGCCGATGACCTCGCCCGTGGCCGGGTCGTAGAGCGGACTGCCACTGTTGCCGGGATAGGCGGTGGCGTCGAGCTGGTACACCCGGAAGGGATCGGTGGCGAGGCGGCGGATCAGCGCCGGATTGAGATCGCGCGAGTTGGCCTGCGGGATGGCGATCGGCGTGATCGCCGAGACGATGCCACGATGCGTCACCGGGGTCATGCCGAGCACGGCGCCGATGGGGAAGCCGGTGAAGGCGACCTCCTGCCCCTCCACCACGCTGCCGCCTCCGGCGAGGCGCAAGGCCGGCAAGGGCGGGCCGCCTTCGAGCCGAAGCAGCGCGAGGTCCTGGGCACGTTCGCTGGCCACGACGCGCACCGGCCGCACCGCCCCGGTGAGACCGTCGCCCGGCAGCACGACCACGAGCTGTTCCAGCTTCGCGCTATCGACCTGGTCGGGCAGGACGTGTGCGTTGGTGGCGATCGACATGCCGTCACCGACCGCGAAGCCGGTGCCGCGGAACACGAAGGCCGGGCTGCGCGTGCGCTGGTAGGTCCCCACCCCGACCACCGACGGCTTGACGCGCGCGAGCGTGGAGACGAGGTCGGCGCGCGCGTCGGGAGCGAGGGCGAGCGCCAGCGGAATCGCCAGCGCGCTGGCCAGCAGCCGACGCCGCGCCGGCCTCGTCGCGCCGGGATTCACGATTCGTGTTCCTGTTCGAGGGCGAGCCGCAGCTTGCGCAGCATGGGGCTGGGGGCGACCACGCGGCCGTCGTAGGGGTGACGATCCTGGCCGACGTGACGCAGGATGCGCTCGACGTAGGCACGCGTCTCGCGGTAGGGCGGCACGCCCCGGTAGCGGTCGACCGCGCCCTCGCCGGCGTTGTAGCCGGCGGCGGCGAGGGCGATGTCGCCTTCGAAGTAGGCCAGCAGCCAGCGCAGGTAGGCCAGGCCGCCGCGGATGTTCTGCTCGGGGTCGTAGGGCTTGCCGACGTTGAAGCGCTCGGCGGTGGCGGGGATCAGCTGCATGACGCCCATCGCGTTCTTGGGCGAGAGCGCCTGCGGGTTGAGCGCCGACTCGGTGAGCCCGATCGCGAGCGCGAACTCCGGGCGAATGCCGTACTTGGGCGCGAGCTCGGCGAGCATGCGCGCGACGGCCTGGCGGGCTGCAGGCAGCCGGGCGATCAAGGCCTCGACCGGCCAGCGCTGCACGATCTGGCTGGAAGGGGTGTGCAGGCAGTCGGGCACGTCGCCGGTGTATTCACCCGTGTAGCGCAGCATGCGTTGCGCGTGCTCGTCGCCCTTCGCGGCGGCCATGGCGAAGAGCGTGCCGGCGTAGGCGTCGTTGCGCTCGACGCCGCGCCCGTTGGCGTACATCCAGCCGAGCGCGTACATGCCTTCCGTGTCGCCCAGGCGGGCGGACTCGCAATACAGCAGCGCCGCGTAAGGCTGGTCGCGCGGCACTCCCTCGCCGTGCTCGTAGGCGAGTGCCTCGCTCGAGAGGTAGCGCGCCTGCTCGGCGAGCGCGCGCTCGAACGCGGCCTCCCCGGCCGCAGCAGGAAGCGACCACGCCATGGCAAGTGCAACGGCGAGCACGCTGCGCGCGCGCGCCGCCCACCGCAAGGCGAGCCTCGCGGTCCGACCGGCAAGCGATGTCCTGTTCTTGCGCGTGTTCATGCTTCCTTATCGCACAGAGCGTGCGGCCCTGACAATCCCGCACGGCTCGCAGTCCCACGAGGCGGCGATGCCGCGACCCCAGGCCGGCTCATCGAACCGAGCCGTCGGCGCACCGCCGTCGCAGGAGATCAGAGTCCCTTCATCAGCGCGTCGGCCTGCTGGTGCAGCGGCGTGCCCTCCTTCAGGCGCGGCATCAGGGCCTCAAGCTGCGTGCGCGCCTCGTCCTTCTGACCCGCCTTGACCAGCGCCCGCGCGAGGTTGAGCTGCAAGGGCAACAGGTCGGGACCGATCGAAACCGCCCGGCGCAGGTTTGCCAGGCCGGCGTCCACCTCGCCGCTATCGACCTGGATGGTGCCAACCGTATCGATGATCGCCGGATTCTCGGGCGCAAGCCGCAGGGCCTGCTCGGCATACTCCAGCGCCTTCGGGTCCTTCACTTCGTTGGCCGCCCAGGCCAGGTTGTTGAGCAGGATGGGGTTCTGCGGGGCCATCTCGGACATGCGCGCGAAGATCTTGACCGCGTCCGCGTAGCGTTTTTCGCCAAGGGCCAGTTCGCCCAGGTAGCCGCGCAACACGAGATCGGACGGATTGTCCTTCAGCCACGCCTCGGCCATGCGTGCGGCGTCGGCCTTGCGATCCGCACGGACCAGGGCCGAATGCAGGCGTGCCGCAGCCTGGCCTCCACCCTTGCGATCGAGCGCCTTGCGGTAGGCGCCCGCGGCCTCGGACCACTGGCTGGCGACCGCATGCACGTCGCCCTCGAGCAGGTATCCGACGGGCAGCTCGGGCTGCCGCGACTGGGCCTCGCCGGCGAGTTGCAGGGCGAGCTTCCGGTCGTTGCGCTCGAGCGCCAGCGCGATCATGCGCTGGCGCGCGTCGATGAGATCGGGGGCGATGCTCAGCGCCTTGCGCAAGGCCTGCTCGGCGGCATGGCCATCCTTGAGCGACCGATGCACGTCGGCGAGCGCCACCAGCGGCTGCGGCGACGCCGGCAGCAGGTTGACCAGGCGATTGAGCGCCGCGATCCCCTGCTGGCTGTCACCCGCGGCAAGTTGGGTGCGGGCGAGCGCCTCGATGGCGCGCGGCTCGCTCTGGTGCGCGGCGGCGACCTTCTGCGCCACCTGCAACGCCTGCGCGGCCTGCCGCTGCGAGAGGAGGTGCTGGATGATCGCGAGGTTCGCCGGCACGCCACCGGGCGACGCCGCCTCGGCGCGCTCGAGCGTACGCAGCACCTCGGGCGCTGCCGCTCCCGTGGCGCGCTGGATCTCGGCGAGCGTCAGCAAGGCCTCGACACTCTTCGGATCGCGTTCGACCACGGACACGAGGCGGCCGATCGCTTCCTGCGGCTTGCGCTCGGCAAGGTCCAGGCGCGCCAGATTGACTGCGGCAGCGAGGTAGGCGGGCTGCTTGGCGAGCGCCTTCTCGAACGCGGCACGGGCCGCCGGGATGTCGCGCCTGGCCAGCATCAGCCCGCCACGCAGGTTGTGCACCAGGGCATTGTCGGGTTGCTTGCGCTCGAGTTCGGCCTGCGCCGCGAGCGCCTTGTCGGTCTCGCCACGGCGCAGATGCCCCACGACCAGCGCGAGGTCGGCCTGGATGCCGGTCTCGTCCATGCGCGCCGCCGACGCGAGATCCTCGAAGGCACTGCTGACATCGCCTCCTGCCATGCGTGCCACGCCAAGCCGCAGGCGTGCGCCCGGATCGTCCGGGCTCGCCTTCGACGCCCGCTCGAAATACTCTTCCGAGCGTTCGAAGTCGCCATTGGCGAGGAAGACCTGGCCCGCCAGCCCGAGCAGGCGGGCGCTCGGTTGAGGCACCTGCAACAGCGGCTGGAGGAGCTCCAGCGCGCGCTTGGACTCGCCCGTGGCGAGGTGGGAGACGATCAGCGCCTGGCGCGCGGCAAGGTGCCCCGGGGCCGCCTGCAGGACCCGGTCGAGGTGGCTGCGCGCCAGGGCGTGCTCGTTCACGCGGACGAGCACGGTGCCCGCGAGCAGATCCGCGGGAAGGAACTGCGGCGCGTCCTTGAGGACCTGCATGACGTCGTCGCGGGCCTCGGCCAGGCGGTTCTCGCGGAAATGCCGGAGCGCGACCAGGTAGCGGGTGAAAGGATGATTGCCCACCACGGAGCGCATGCTTTCCAGCGCCGCATCGGCCGCGGCCATGTCGCCGCCGCGCAGCAACTGGCTGACGAGGGCGTAGTGGCCATTGACCGACTTCGGCTGCAGGCGCACGACTTCGCGCAAGGCCTCGACGCCCTCGGGAACACGTCCTTGCGCGAGCAGCAGGTCGGCCAGCAGCGCGTGGGCCTCGGCCGCCTCCGGCGAGCGCCGGACGGCCTCGCGAACCTCCGCCTCGGCGGCCGCGAGATCCCCCTTGAGGGCGGTGGTGCGCGCGAGACCGATGCGACTGCGCGGCTCGTCGGGCGCGGCGGCGATCGACTCGAGATAGGATGCGCGCGCCTTTTCGATGTCACGCCGCAGCAAGTGGCCGTCGCCGAGCGCCGCAGAGACCGCGGCGCGGGCCTTCGGCTCGCTTACGCGCGGGTCGCCGAACTCGGCGAAGAGCTTGTCGAGCTCGCCCGCGGCGACGAGCGCCGGAGCGAGCTCGACCGCAACGACGTCGCGCGGATGGCCGAGCTCGAGCGCGCGCTGCAGTTCCTTGACCCCGCCCGCCACGTTGCCCTGGCGCATATTGATGCGACCGAGCAGGAAGCGCGCTTCGGCGAGACTCCCGTTTTGTTGCAAGGCGTTCTTGAGCTGGATACTTGCGGCGTCGAGGTCCTGCTTCTCGATGAAGGCCTTCGCCGACACCAGCATCTCTTCGGGCGTCTCGCTGCAGCCGGCCAGCAGCAGGACCGACAGGGCGGCAGCGGCAACACCGGATGCGGCACGGCCGGACCAGCGCGAATGACGAGTACGGGCTTGGCTCACAAACCATTCTCCTTTTTGAGGCCGAAACGGCCGAGCAGATCATAGAGGGACGGGCGGCTGACGCCGAGGATCTCGGCGGCGCGCGCGATGTTGCCGTTGGTGCGGGCGATGACCTTGAGGACGGCTGCACGCTCGGCCTCGTCGCGCACCTGGCGGAGGTTGAAGATCGCGAGGTCCTCGTCGCCGGCGGCGAGGCCCAGATCCTCCGCGGTGATGCAGTCGCCGTCGGTCATGATCACGGCACGCTTGAGGCAGTTCTCGAGTTCGCGCACGTTGCCCGGCCAGCGATGGGCCTCGATCGCCGACAAGGCGTCGTCGGTGAGCATCGGCGCGCGGCGGCCGTTTTCCTTGGCGAAGCGCTGCACGAAGGCGTGGGCGAGATAGGTGGCATCGCCCTCGCGCTGGCGTAGCGCCGGGATCTCGATGACGATCTCGGCAAGCCGGTAGTAGAGGTCCTCGCGAAACACGCCAGCCTGGATCTGCGCCTTGAGGTCGCGGTGCGTCGCGCACACGATGCGCACGTCGACCGGGATCTCCTCGCGCCCGCCGATGCGCTCGATCGAGCGCTCCTGGAGGAAGCGCAGGAGCTTGGCCTGCAGGGCGAGCGGCAGGTCGCCGATCTCGTCGAGAAAGAGCGTTCCGCCATTGGCGGTCTCGATCTTGCCGAGGGTCTGGCGCACCGCGCCGGTGAAGGCGCCCTTCTCGTAGCCGAAGAGCTCGCTCTCGAGCAGGGTGTCGGGGATGGCCGCGCAGTTGATCGCCACGAAGCGCTCGCGCGCACGCGACGACAGCATGTGGAGTCCGCGCGCGAGGATCTCCTTGCCCGTGCCGCTCTCGCCAAGCAGGGCGACGGTGGCCGAGGCCGAGGCGAGCTTCTCGATCGTGCGGCAGATCTTGAGCATGCCGGGGTCGCGGGTGAGGAGCCCGGAAAGCGGGCTGCCCTCGAGCGCGGCGAGGCGCGCGTTCTCCATCTGCAGGTCGTGCATGCGAAACGCACGCTCGATGGTGAGGTTGAGCAGCTCCGGCTCGAAGGGCTTGGCGAAGAAGTCGTAGGCGCCGAGCCCCACCGCCTTCACCGCGTTCTCGCGGTCGTGCTGGCCGGTGAGCACGATGACCTTGGTGTCGGGCGCGAGCGTGAGGATCTCGCGCAGGAGCTTGAAGCCCTCGCTCACGTCGTCGGGCGCGGGTGGCAGCCCGAGGTCCATCGTGACCACCGCGGGTTCGTGCTTGCGCAGCTGCACGATGGCGCTCTCGCGATCGCTCGCGACCACGGTCTCGCAGGCGTCGAAGGCCCAGCGCATCTGCTTCTGCAGCGCGAGGTCGTCTTCCACGATCAGGAGGGTGCGCTGCTTGTCTGAGGTCGAATTCACTGTCTAGGTGCCCATCGCGATAGATTGCCCATCCTCGCGCCGGATACGGGGGAGCTCGATGGTGACGCGCGTGCCGCGCCCGACCTCACTGTCGTAGTGCAGCGCACCGCCGATCTCCTCGAGGTACTGCCGGGTCTCGTAGACCCCGATCCCCATCCCGCTCGACTTGGTGGTCTGGAAGGGTCGCGAGAGTCGTTCGCGGACGAACTCCGCGGTCATCCCGCAACCATCGTCCTCGACGACCACGTTCGCCCGCCCGTCCTTACCGGCCGCGAGTGTCAAGGTCACCTTACCATCCTGCGCCGTGGCATCCAGTGCATTTTGCACGACATGACCGACGATTCTTTCCAGCCTTTGCGGGTGGGCACTGACCTCGACCGGGCCGGCCCTCTCGAGCGCCAATTCGATCACCGGCATCTGGCCGCGCTTGGACTCGCAGACTGTGCGCAGCAGGGCGGGAAGATCCAGCGCGCGCGGCGGGTCGATCGAGCGCTTCTCCTGGAGCTGCGTCATCAGCCCGCGCATGCGCGCCTCCACGTTGGCCACCGTCTCCAGCATGTCTTGCTGGAACTCGGGGTTGTCGCGATGGCGTTGCGCGTTCTTGAGCATCAGGGAGAGCTGGGCGACGAGGTTCTTGAGGTCATGCACCACGAAGGCCGACATGCGGTTGAAGGAGTCGAACTTGCGCGCCTCGAGCAGCGCCTCGGCCGCGAGCATGCGGTCGAGGTAGCCTGCGGCCTGGCGTTGCGCCGTCTTGAGCAGGTCGAGCACCTCCCAGTCGATATCGAAGGGCGCGCGTGGAGAGCTGAGCACGACGAACCCGATCAGGCGCTCGGCCGTCTGCAGCGGAATGACCAGCCAGGCGTCGTCGAGACGCGAGAGCCACTCCGGCAGCACGAGCCCCTCGTAGCGTCCGGGCTGCATGCGGTACTCCTCCAGGTCGACCACCCAGCCTCGACCGGCCAGAAAGGCGCACAGCGGCGACTCGAGGCTGTCGACGGCATCGACAACGGGGTGGTTGAAGCGCGAATGCAGCTTGCACTTGCCGTAGGCATCGGCAAGCCACAGCGCTCCCCCGGGACTCTCCACCATATCGGACAGGGCCTTGATGACCGACTGCCCGAGGTCGAGGCTGCGGTCGGCCGAAGACAGCGCCTGGGTGAAGCGCAGCCATTCGGCGCGGTAGTCGTAGCGGTAGGGGAAGAGATGCTTGCTGATGAAGACGCGTAGGCGGGCGCGCACCGCTCCCGAGAACAGCAGCGCCCCGAGCAGCACGAGCCCCGCGAAGAGCAGCGCCATCTGCAGCGCCCGTCCCCAGTCGCCACCGAAGTAGCGCACGTAATAGGCGGCGCCGGCGATGACCAGCAGATAGAGCCCCGCCCCGGCCAGCGCGGTCGAATGGAACACCACCTCGCGCGAGACCGACATGCGCAGCGTCCACGACGGGCTGCGTGTGCCCGCGATCGCGATCAGCGGGATCAGCAGGGCATGGGCGATGCCGCGAGCTGCCCAAACATCGGCATCGATGCGCGAGAACAGCAAGGCATCAGCGAACAGGTAGAGCTCGAAGATGTATCCCGCCGCGAGCGCGAGACAGAGCGGCTTGAGGCCCCAGCGCGAGACCGCGGGCATGCCCCGGTAGAGCTGCTCGACGAGCATCAGCCCCACAACCGCGTGCGTCAGCCACGCGCCAATCACGGGCGCGACCGGCAAGGCGGCCGACAGCCCCGCCAGCTCGAGCACCAGCGCCAGGACCTGCGCGGACACGACCGCCACCGCCGCATACGCGGGCCAGCGCGACCACGCCCCCCACAGGGGGCGCGACAGCACGATCAGGAACGCGTACCACGCCGCCACCCGCAATACATCGAGGAGAACCGCGAGGGCCCCGACCAGCGCCACGTCGCCGCGCGCGGCGACCGCCGAGCATGCGGCCCACAGGCTGGAAATGCCCACGGCGGCAAACAGCACGCCGCCCGGGAGCGCTCCTCTCCACGCGAAGAAGATGTAGAGCGCGAAGAAGGCGAAGGCCACGGCGGCAAGCCCGTAGCTCCAGACTGCAACCTCAGCCACGCCTCCCCCTTCGCCGCCTCAGTCGCAGCACACACCCATCCGAATCGCCTGCAGCTGCGGCCCGCGCGCTCAGTGCGCGCCCTCGCCCGTCAGGACCACCCGGACCGTCTCGAAGAGCACCAGCGTGTCCAGGATCAAGGAGTGATTCTTCACATAGTAGAGGTCGTACTGAAGCTTCTCGGCCGCATCATCGACCGAGGCGCCGTACTGGTAGCGCACCTGGGCCCACCCCGTCACACCTGGCTTGACGCAGTGCCGCACGGCGTAGAACGGGATCTGTTGGGTCAGCTGATCGACGAAATACGGACGCTCGGGGCGCGGACCGACCAGGCTCATGTCGCCGTTGAGGACGTTGAATAGCTGCGGAAGCTCGTCGATGCGCAGCTTGCGGATGAAGCGCCCCACGCGCGTCACGCGATCGTCGTTCGAACTGGCCCACCTCGGCTTGCCGTCCTTCTCGGCATCCCGACGCATGCTGCGGAACTTGATCACGCGGAAGGGCCGGCCGCCCCGCCCCACCCGCTCCTGCGAGTAGAAGATCGGCGCACCGTCCTCCAGGACGATCAACAAAGCGGTTACCAGCATCACCGGCATCGCGACGAGCAGGAGCGCCGTGCCCACCACGAGGTCGAAGCAGCGCTTGACGAAGGTCCGCGTCCAGCCCTGGCGAAAGCCGTCGCCGTAGATCAGCCAGCTCGCACGCAGCGAATCGAGCCTCACCTGCCCCTGGACACGCTCGAAGAAGGTCGACAGGTCGAGAATGCGCGTGCCGAGGAGCTTGCAATCGAGCAGTTCGCGCAAGGAAAGCACGCCACCGCGGCGCTCGCGTACCGCGACGATCACCTCGTCGATGCGAAGGTTGCGGACGACGTCGAGCAGGCTGCCGGGAGGAAGGACTTCACGCGGCTCGACCTCGATGCGTTCGCCGCCCCCCACCGGCAGGAAGCCGACCACATCGACACTGCGCTGCAGGGGCCGAGTCAGGTCCTGATGCACCATCCTTGCATCCCGCCCGGTCCCGACGATCAGCACCCTCGGCACGAACAGCGCCGACGCCTGGCGTTGATTCACCAGGCCGCGCGCAAGCAGCAGGAAGCATAGGAGCAGCAGCACGCTGACCTGGAGCGAATGCGGCGCGATCTCGGACCACGGCAGCAACCCGAACACGAGATACGCCACCGGCACGCTGACCGTAAGGGAGAGCGCCACGCGCGCGAAGGCTTGTCGATGCGAGCGTTGATAAACCGGCCGATACAAGCCCATGGCCGCGTTGAGTGCGATCATGGTAGCGGCGAACGTGAGCGCGGACGGGATGCAGACCGCCCAATCGACCGCACTCGTCGGAGTCACGAGCAACGCGACCGCCCCGAGCACAACCGCAAACAGCGTCACTGCGTCGAACAAGACCTGCTGCAGGGTGTGCGTGGGAAGGTAATGGCTGAACACCTTCAACATCGATGGGCCTCTGCACTGTTTTGGAAATCGGAGAAGTGATCGAGGACCCGAGGGCCTGGGTGGGTACAAGCACCCCCGGACACCCGGTCACGAATCCAGCTTAGACAATCGCCGGTCGGACACCCGTGACGCAGATCACGTCGCCGTCCCGTCAGCCACCCAATTCGAGTCTAATGAGCACCATGACACGCAAGCCGGCGCCCTCTACAGAGGAAATGTCGCAATGCAACATTCGAAGTTGATTTTAGCATGTGAAGGTTGTAGCGTCGGCACGTTACCGTAGGACGTTTTCACAAAAGGAGAAGTAGATGACTCAACCTCAACGCGATTTCACCGAAGTCTACGGGCTCGGATTCGAAGACCTGTTCGTCGGTCGCAACGCCTCCGTCTCGCGCACCGTGAGCGAAGCGGACATCCTGATGTTCGCCGGTGTTTCGGGCGACACCAACCCTGTCCACCTGGATGAAGAGTTCGCCGCCAGCACGATGTTCGGCGGACGAATTGCCCATGGCATGCTCTCCGCCGGCCTGATCTCAGCCGTTTTCGGCACCCGGCTTCCCGGCCCCGGCTGCATCTATCTGTCCCAGAGCCTGAAGTTCAAGGCCCCGGTGAAGATTGGCGACACGGTCGTGGCGCGTGTCACGGTCAAGGAGTTGAAGGCCGAGAAGCGTCGCGCAGTGTTCTCGACGGTCTGCACCGTCGGCGACAAGGTGGTGATGGACGGCGAAGCCGAGATCCTCGTCCCCGCGCGTAACTGATCCAGCGCGCCGGTCTTGCGCCCTGCGTGGTTCTTGCTCCGGAACGGAGGCGCGTTGTTTTCGTTCCTGAGCGGTGCGGACTGGGTGCAAGCGCGGGTGGTAGGCAGGCGTTTCTGGGCGCGTGTACGGCACAACGCCCCAAGCACGAAGAGGTGCGTGGG
>RRZU011268081.1_pt1 | contig 11069 bp, 7 predicted proteins | sample 2165561 | NCBI WGS metagenome assembly RRZU01 (sample SAMN10456909, study PRJNA506462) | wastewater metagenome | isolation source: wastewater sludge | place: USA: Moscow, Idaho | reverse complement strand
TGTTTTTTCGAATAGTAAGAATATATTCTCTACAGATCTTTTCTACTTCAAAGACACTACGATTAATCCGTATTATAATATCGATTTAAACTACTTTACCAATTATTTACCAGGTACATTTTCAATAGAAATTTCTGCGCTTAAAGTGGAAAACAATCCGGATTTTACGTATCAATTTGATGCTGTAAGCATTGCATCAACCTCATTAACAATTGACAGATAAGTCAATTGTTAATGGTAAATAATTATTTAAACTAATTTAGAATTTATTTAATTATCAATATTGCTTTTAGTATTTTAATACGAAAAAATAGATTAAAAAACATAATAATTTAAACCATGAATAAATTTGCAATTTTTCTATTATTGAATATTTTCCTTTTATCATCCTGTAAAAAAGAGCATATAGAGTTTGTTGAACGAAATAATGAACTTAAATCCGGGATGATGACAATGGGCTCAATTCCACTAATACCAATTTTGCCTGAAGTTCCTGTTTATATATCAAACAATTATGGTCGTTTATATGCATCTGGAAATAATGTCTATGTATCAACTAGTCAATCATCAACTAGTGCAATGTGGTATGTACAGAATCTGTATCCAAGCCTCTATTCTCCTGGCCCAGTTTTAACAAACGTTAACTCGTTAAAGTATTTAACAACGACTACTAAGGATGGAACTCTAACATTAAGCAATACCCCAAAATATTTTGCGACTTGCACGAACGACTATTTGAATTATGAAATCATTCCGTCCACTTTAAATTTGATTCTTACTGCTGACAAGCGCCTTTCAACTTCAAATAATAAAGTTTTAATTCAGACTTATAATTCAAGCAACATTTATCAAAAATGGAATATTGAAGTTGCTGGCGAGTGTGAAATAATCAACATAAATTATTCACTTATTGACAACAATAATATTGCAGATATTGAAACAGAAGTCATCGAAGGATATCTATCCAACTCAGTTGGATCAACCGCAACCTTATCTTTGGCCTTAACTTCGAAACTTGTCAATTCCTCATCATGGTCTAAAACTAGCGGATTTAGTTTATCGAGTAGTACTAAGTTCAATGTTAAAGTGCCTTTCATTAAAGAAACAATTGATTTGAGCCGGACATCGAGTGAGACTTACTCATATGGAGAGACAACGACAAAAGAAACAACAATAACACATAATGTAAGTGTTCCAGTACCTCCGTATACAACGTACAGAGTCAATCTTTTTAATAAGAAGTATACTGGAGATGTTCGTTACGTTGCAACTGTAAAAAGTAAAATAAACGGTGTAGTTTTTACTCAGAGTGGTATCTTACGAAGTGTCCAGAGCTACTCGTTTGGGTATAAAATATATGACCCAAATGAAAATGTCATCAAAGAGTTGATTTTCTAATTAAATTTTGAAACTGAGGTTGACTTTAGACTTTAAGCCAACCATAATTTTGCTCCGATTCGAAACTCAAATTTCACTCCGATTAACATGATCGGATTGGGAAAATTGTAACTTTACCCCATAAAATTGCAAACATCCTGAATCAAATCATCGCAGAATGAAAAATGTAACTATCAAAATGGCGTTACTTGTAATGGCCGTCATGACAATTCCGTCGGGTTGTTCCAAAACAGAATTTCAGGCCGAAGCTTTTGCCGATGTTTACACCAAAACAACGCTGGTCAACGGCACTTATCAGGAAAGCGTCGTACAGGTAGTTTTTAGCAGCGCAACAATCTCATCTGTCGAATCGACTGACGGGAGTGGCAATTTCGTGCTCGACAACAGTTTCGGTAAAGGGAATGCATTCGTGAGTGAGTCACCCCGACCAATCGACGATACGAGCTATTCGTATGTTGTCAATTTCGAGAACGGGAGCCAGCAGGAAATAACAGAAGCATCAACAACTGCGATTATTGACCCGGCAGGCAATTGTGTAGCCAATCTGAATGGCGACAAGATAGAATTGAGTTGGAATGTTGTAAATGGTGCCGATGCTTACAGCGTTATCCTCAAACGAGCTGAATCAGGATCATCTGCTGAAACGATTGTCCCTCTGTTAATTTCAGGATATATAACGGCAACAAGCTACCAGTTCCAGTACCAACCATTGCTCTTTGAACAAACAGGCGAAAATACGGTTACCCGATTCTATTTTGAGGTATATGCTTTCCAGTTTGAGGATAAAGTCGATCCCAACGACAATACTTTGACCGTTCAGGATTTCACCAAATACAAGGCAGTCAGTGTTTCAGTTGTCGACTGGAACCCAGTGGCACCTTAAGATTTAATCGTGCAACAACAAAGAAGGCATCTCCCGCGAGGTGCCTTCTTTGTTAAATTCCCCCTCCTTTTCGACCGATTGTTAATAAAAACATTTTTGATAAAGTTTGGTTGTATCTATCTTTATGGGGTAAGTAACCTGGTGCTTGCCTCCCACGTTAATACCTCAAAGTAAACGATTCAGCAAAATGATACCATTTACACATCTGCACGTGCACAGCCAATATTCGATTCTCGATGGCGCTGCAAGCATATCCGGACTGGTAAAAAAAGCCAAAATAGACGGTCAGGCTGCATTGGCCCTTACCGACCATGGTTCGATGTTCGGGATTAAAGAATTTTTCGACACTTGTAAGAAAAACGGCATCAAACCAATATTGGGCTGCGAAACCTATGTGGCCTCACGTGGTATTCATTTCAAAGACAAAAATGAAAAAGAAGACCGTTCGGGCGATCACCTGATTCTATTGGCCAAAAACGAGAAGGGATATCGCAATCTGCTGAAATTAATAACATTAGCCAACACAGAAGGCTTTTATTACAAAGCCCGTATCGATAAGCAATTGTTGGAACGCTTCCACGAGGGTCTTATTGTCTCCTCGGCCTGTCTGGGGGGCGAAATCCCGCAACTGATTATGAAAGGCGACACCAAAGGTGCTGACGAGGCCATTCAGTGGTACAAATCGATATTTGGCGATGATTATTACCTCGAAGTGCAGCGCCACAAAGCCGATGATCCGATTCTGCGGGCCGAAGTGTACGACAATCAAGTGATGGTCAATGCCAGAATATTGGAGTTGGCCGCTAAACATGGTGTAAAGGTGATTGCAACCAATGACGTCCACTTTATCAACGAAGAGGATGCCGAGGCCCATGACCTTTTGATTTGTTTGAATACCGGCAAGGATTTGGACGATCCAACAAGGATGCGCTATACCCGACAGGAATGGCTCAAAAGTACCGCTGAGATGAACGAGCTTTTTGCAGATATTCCCGAGGTATTGCTGACTACCAACGAAATTGCCGATAAAATTGAAAGCTATGATCTCGATGCCAAACCGATTATGCCCGAATTTCCCATTCCGCCCGATTTTGGAAATATCGACCGCTACCGCGAAAAGTATGACGAGCGATCGCTTCTTGCAGAATTTGGCGAAAGATATTCGAATATAGGCACATACGAAAATGTATTGCGGGTGAAATTCGAATCGGATTATCTGCAGATGTTGGTCTACAAAGGTGCTGAAGAACGTTACGGCAACAATTTCACCGGCGAGATTAAAGAGCGTATCGATTTCGAATTGGATACCATCAAGACGATGGGCTTCCCCGGATATTTTCTTATCGTTCAGGATTTCATTGCAGCAGCACGCAGCATGGGCGTTATTGTTGGGCCGGGGCGCGGATCGGCTGCCGGTTCTGCGGTGGCTTACACTACCGGAATTACCAACGTTGACCCGATAAAATTCGATCTGCTTTTCGAAAGGTTCCTCAACCCCGAACGTATCTCGATGCCTGATATCGATATCGACTTCGATGACGACGGCCGCCAAAAAGTGCTCGACTGGGTAAAGGAAAAATATGGTCGTGAAAAAGTAGCCCATATTTGTACCTTTGGAACCATGGCTGCAAAACTGGCTATCCGCGATGTGGCACGTGTACTTAGGCTCCCGCTCCCTGAAGCCGATCGTTTGGCCAAGATGGTACCCGAAACACCCAAAATCACTCTTGAATCGGCATACAAGGAAAATCCTGACCTATTCATCGAAAAAAAGTCGACCAACCCGCTAATCGTAAAAACATTACAATTGGCCGAAACGCTTGAAGGATGCGTAAGACAATTTGGGGTTCATGCCTGCGGTGTGTTGATTGGCCGCGACTCGCTCGACAATCACATCCCACTGATGCCTACAAAAGACGAAGATCTGCTCACTACCCAATATGATGGCCATTTTGTGGAATCGATTGGATTGCTGAAGATGGACTTCCTTGGGTTGAAAACCCTGTCGATTATCAAAGAGTGTCTCGAAAACATCAAGCTTTCAAGAAAGATCAATATCGATATCGACAAAATATCGCTCGACGATGAGGAGACCTTTAAACTCTTTAGTCGTGGTGATACAACCGCAATATTCCAGTTCGAATCGCCGGGCATGAAAAAATGGCTCAGGTTATTACAGCCCAACCGTTTCGAAGATTTGGTGGCGATGAATGCCCTCTACCGTCCCGGGCCAATGGAATATATTCCCAACTATGTTGAACGGAAGCACGGTAAACAGGAGATAATCTACGACCATCCGATGATGCAATCGTATTTAAAAGATACATATGGGATTACCGTCTTTCAGGAGCAAGTTATGTTGCTCTCGCGGTCGCTGGCCCATTTTACCCGCGGCGATTCTGATACCCTTCGTAAAGCAATGGGTAAAAAGAACATCCAACTGATGGAGAAACTCAAAACCCAATTTATATCAGGGTGCAAAGCAAATCCAGAGTTTATGGAGGGATGCAAGGCCATCGGCAAAGAAGAAGGGCCGCTAATCGATAAGATATGGAAAGATTGGGAAGCATTTGCCTCTTATGCTTTTAACAAATCGCATTCGGTCTGCTATGCCTATGTAGCTTACCAAACCGGTTATTTGAAAGCCCATTATCCCGCCGAGTTTATGGCTGCCGTGTTAAGTTGTAACCTGTCGAATTCCGATAAAATCTCAATCTTCATGGACGAGTGTACTCAAATGGGATTAAAAGTTTTGGGACCAGATGTAAACGAATCGCGCGATAAGTTCTTTGTAAACAAAAGCGGAGACCTTCGTTTCGGGATGGCTGCCATTAAAGGAGTCGGCGCAGGTGCCGTTGATGACATTGTCATCGAACGGGACAAAAAAGGGGAATTTAAGTCGGTTTTCGATTTTGTCGAACGTGTCAACCTTCAGTCTGTCAATAAGAAAAATATGGAAGCGCTGGCTATGGCCGGTGCATTCGATGGGTTTGGGGCTTTCCACCGGGCACAGTATTTTGCCGATAACGGCGAAGGGGTCACCTTTATTGAAGCATTGATGCGCTACGGCAACCGTATTCAGGCTGAAAAGGCGACTTCGATGGCTACCCTTTTTGGTGGCGGAATGGGGGTCGAGATCAAGCTGCCCGCCATTCCCAAAGTAGAGGAGTGGCCCCGAATTGTTATGCTCGATAAAGAAAAAAGCCTGATAGGAATTTACCTCTCAGCCCATCCACTCGACGATTACAAAATAGAAATCAATAGTTTATGTACAAAAGATGTTGTTTTGGCCGATTTAAATGAAAACATCAGGCGCTACACCAACCGTGATTTGACTTTTGCCGGCATTGTTACTGAAGCATCCGAAGGCACTTCAAAGAACGGCAAACCTTACGCGGTAATGGTGCTCACCGATTTTAACGGCTCGTACAAGATGATGTTTTTTGGCAACGATTTTATTAGCTATGCCAAGTACTGTCGTAAAGGGCTCTTCCTGATGGTTAAAGGCAGGGTAATGGAAAAGTGGAGAGGAAGTGACGAACTTGAATTTAAGCCATCAAAAATTGAGTTGCTTCAGGAGGTAGCCGAACATGCCGAACATGCTTCGATCGAAATTCATACCGATCTACTCTCAGGCGAATTAATTGAAGAACTCGACAAAGCAATGGCCAAAACACAGGGGCGCACCAATGTGAAGTTTGTCATCTTCGACCCGATAACAAACATCCGGTTGAAACTTTTTAGCCGGAACAGGCGTATCCTGATAACCAGCGAATTAAAAACATACCTGCAAAATCATTCCAATATAGCCTCGATAAGTATTAATTAATTTATATTTTTGTAGCTCGAAACAACCGACATTTATAAACATTAAAAAAATATTAATCATGACTATTGAAGTTACAGATGCAAATTTTGAAGAAGTTGTCCTTCAATCGGATAAACCGGTTTTGGTTGATTTCTGGGCAGAATGGTGCGGTCCGTGCCGTATGATTGGCCCACTTGTTTCGGAACTCTCGGATGATTACAAAGATCGTGCTGTTATAGCCAAAATGGATGTTGACAGTAATCCCGGAACAGCAGCCAAATTTGGAATTCGCAATATACCGACTATTCTTTTCTTTAAAGGCGGTGAAATTGCCGACAAACAGGTTGGTGCAGTGCCGAAAACCATTCTTGCTTCAAAAATTGATGCTCTTTTGTAGTTCATTCAAAACAAATTATAGAAAAGGTCCGGAACTCCGGGCCTTTTTTGTTTTCGGAATGGATGTGCCATAACATTAACCAGATTTATGGCTCGATAAGTGTACAGGAGATAGGGAAATGGTCGGAATATTTCACCTTGTAGCGCTTATAATTAACCGCTTCATACCTTTTATCGTGCAAAATATAGTCTATCCGCAGGGATGGGATAATGCCGTTGTAACTGCTTGATATTCCGAAACCCGATTCGGCAAATGCATCTTTTAATCCCTGACTTACAGTCGAATAGACATACGAAACAGGCGTATCGTTGAAATCTCCGCAAACAATCACCGGATATTTTGATTGCCTGATATGCGCTGCCACTTTTCGTGCCTGTTCGGCCCTGATCCTGTAGGCACGTCTCAGTTTCAAACCCAGCTCTTTTGCTTCGCCAATTTGCTTTCGCGAAAGTTCATCCTGCTCCGAATCAATCAGTGAATATTTTCCCGGCGCTATCATATTCGACTGGAAATGACAGTTATAAACCCGAATAATTTTACCATTTCCCATTTTGATATCGGAAAAAAGGACCATATTCGAACTGTTGCGAAACCGGATCTCGCCCAGGTTGATAATCGGATATTTGGAAAAAGTGACTGGCCCGGAAAAAGAAGAGCCGTGTGCCAACTGGTAAGAATTGATATTGGGCAACGCCGTTTTGATGGCTGCCGGACTGAGCCGTCCCTTTTGCGAAAGATTGGCTTCCTGCAAACAGATAATATCGGCATTGCTCTTCTTCAGAAAATCAAGCACCAGCAACGGCTCATCCTTTTTCTTACGCGAATCGGCCTTAAAATTCTGCACATTGTAACTGATTACTTTAATCCCTTTTGCTTCATCATGATTGTGGGGAAAGAGACTCAATACCGTTATCAGATGATTAAACCCTAACAATATGGCAACCAGTGGAATTACGATTTTTTTCGAACGGACAATCGCCAGTAGTACCAACAGAATAACATTGAGCAACAACAGAAAGGGATAAGCAAGTCCGAAAAAAGCCAACGGCCAGAACTTGTCGGGGGGCACAATTGGAGCAAGATAAGCAAGCGCCAGCACCAATGCTGCCGCAATACTGATGATCATCCCAAACTTCGACAAAAAGTTCTTCACCGTTAATTCTTTTTACCCACTTTGAACAACATCTCCTTTTCTTCGGCAGTGAGGCTGTCGTATCCCGATTGGCTGATCTTATCTAAAATCCGGTTAATCTCCTCCTGCTGAACCGTCTTCGCACGGTTATAACCATAATCCAGATTTGGGGCACTGTTGTATTTCACCTTCAGGTTTCGGCGTTTGCCCCGCTTCCAGACAAAAATTTTATCGACAATACGATTGAACCCTGCAGAGATATCGCGGCCGGCCATCAGTTGCGACATATAAATCCAACCCCACAAAGCTCCGCCCAAATGGGCAAAATTGCCACCTGCATTATCGCCTGAAAGACCAATGATATAGATGATTACCGACACAACAGCTATCCATTTAATTTTAACCGGCCCAATAAAAATCAAATGAATCAGGTGATTCGGAACATAAACCGAAATAGCTATCACAATGGCAATTACCGACGCCGAAGCCCCAAGCAATTGTGCTGTTTCAAGCGAATCGCGAAACAACGGGAAGAAATTGTAGGCCAGCATAAAAAATAGTCCGCCAAAAAAGCCGCCAATCAGGTAAAGGCTTAGCAACCTTCGCGGAGGGTTATATTCCAGGAAAATCTTGCCAAACCAATAGAGCCACAACACATTGGCCAAAATATGCAAGAAGCTGAAATGAAGAAACATGTAGGTGAAGATGGTCCATGGCCGGGTAATAAAGAGGTCGAACGATGCCGGCAACGAAAGCCATCCGAGCAGTGGAAGCGTATCGTAACCACTTAGTTTATACACTACAAAAACAATTCTTACCAGCAACCAAACTGCAACATTGATGTGAATCAGTTTAGTCAGGTACGAACCGTTCCGAAAAGAGAGCCTTATTTCGTCGACGATACTCATTTTAATAAAAGCTCCTTGTTGTTTTGTTCCAATATTTTATCAGGAAAAAGCCAAACACCATACCGCCCAGATGGGCAAAATGGGCCACATTACTGTCTGATTGGGTGATACCCAGATAGAGTTCAATCAACCCGTAGCCAATTACAAAATATTTGGCTTTGATAGGAATCGGAGGAAAAAGCAACATCAGTTCAGTATTGGGGAAAAGCATCCCGAAAGCCAGCAGTACACCAAAAACAGCTCCCGAGGCACCAACAGTAGGAACGTTGATTCGTTCGGCAACAATTCTTTGCATAATATCGGACGCCTGTTGGATGTAAGCCGGGCTATTAGGCGCTTCGTACCATCCATTGATAAAATCGTTCACCCAGCTGGCGGGGTTCTTGATATTGGCCTTGACAAAACTGGCCATCAAATCGGGCGATGGCGTATTAATAAAGGCTGAAACCGATTTCTGCATCGACGATATTTCGAGGTAATTGACAAAAAGATGCAACGCGGCAGCGCCCAGTCCGGTGACGAAGAAATAGAAGAGAAACCGTTTAGGCCCCCAAACCATTTCAAGCACCTTGCCGAACATATAAAGGGCAAACATATTAAATAACAAATGGGTAAAACCACCATGCATGAACATGTGGGTCAACAACTGGTAAGGTTCGAAGTTGGGCGAACCTGGATAGTAAAGCCCAAGTTTGGAAGTTAAATCGATGCCGATACGGCCCAATGCCCATGTAGCCACCAGCATCACTACATTAATCATAATCAGATTCTTGACCACAGGTGGCATCGAAAACAATGAGTTGGGACGATAAGGTATCATAATTGAAAATTGTAGTGACTGATTGCAAAAATAGGGATTCAGCGGAGATTCGCCACTATTTTATCAGTTTTTCCAAATCCTGCAACGCAATTATCGAAACTATTTTTTTGCCGGAAGGCGAGAAATTGGGCATCTGGCAGGCGAACAAATTATTGAACAGAGATGATATTTCATCTGGCTTTAGTGCAATACCATAATCGATTGCCGAAGTCTGGGCTAAAATTGCGGCCAGATGTTCGCGCATCTCGTCAACCACATCTACTGGTCTCGACTTGAATGCTTCCAGCAGTTTTTCGACCAGATTCCGCCCGTTGAGATGACTTAACGGTCCCGGAATACCCTCAATAAAGAAGATATTGGCACTGCTCTGCCTGATTTCAAACCCGAATTGTTTCAAATCGCTGTTGATAGCCTGTAAAACTTCGGCATCGGCAGCATTTAGCTCAAGTTCCTCGGGAAAGAGCACCCGCTGACTGATGGTGACGCTCGAGTCAAGAATTTGCATAAAATGCTCGAAAAGAATCCGTTCGTGCGCACGCCGCTGATCTATCAACATCAATCCCGATTTAACGGGCGTGATAATGTAGCGATTTTTCAGTTGCAGAAAATTATATGGTTCAACCTGATGGCCATTTTCGTGTGTTATCGTTTGCTGAACGGCCTCATCGGGCTCTTCCCAGTTGTCCGTTTCGCGAAAATCGGGAGACAGCCGAGGCTGCTCCAACCCAAGGTACAACTTCTCCCAGTGGTTCTGGTTTGCACTCTCCCTTGGCGAATTGTACGATTGGGCAAAACCAGCCGGAATCTGGTCGAAAGGATTATAGGCCGGATTGATACGGACTTCCGGTTGCAGAACATCATCATGGGTCACCGGAGCCAGCGGAATATCAATGGCTCCGGTCTGATCGAAATCAATCGAAGGCATCAAATTGAATTTTCCTATCGATTCGCGCAACGCTGCCATAATAATCTGCCAGGCAGCCCGTTCGTCTTCAAACTTGATTTCAGTTTTGGTAGGATGAATATTGATATCGATAGTCGAAGGGTCGACCTCAAAATAGAGAAAATAAGAAGGGAATGTTTCGGGGGGCAAGATGCGTTCGTAGGCTTGGATCACCGCTTTATGAAAAAAGGGATGCTTCATAAATCGATTGTTCACGAAGAAAAACTGCTCTCCGGGCATCTTTCGCGCAAACCGCGGCTGACCGATAAAACCCGATATATTGATAACTGATGTTTCGGTCTGGACCGGAATAAGGCTTTGATTGATGGCTTTCCCAAAAAGACTTACAATGCGTTTGCGGCGACTTTCAGATGGCAACTCGTAAATGGGCGAGCCGTTGTGAAAAAGCGAAATGGCCAACTCAGGATTGGCCAGCGCCACACGTTGTATTTCGGTAATAATGTGTTTAAGTTCAGTGCTGTTCGATTTCAGAAATTTACGGCGTGCCGGAACATTGAAAAACAAATTCTTTACCAGAAAATTGCATCCCTCAGGACAACTGTCGGGTTGCTGTTTTTGGAAAACGGCACCCAGAATATGAATATAACTTCCCAGTTCTTCGCCCCGTTTGCGGGTGCGCAACTCCACATCGGCTATCGAGGCTATCGAAGCGAGTGCTTCGCCACGAAACCCCATGGTACGAATGGCAAACAAATCATTGGCTTCCCTGATTTTAGACGTAGCATGGCGTTCGAACGACATCCGGGCATCGGTGGGCGA
>RRZU012310359.1_pt1 | contig 11071 bp, 10 predicted proteins | sample 2165561 | NCBI WGS metagenome assembly RRZU01 (sample SAMN10456909, study PRJNA506462) | wastewater metagenome | isolation source: wastewater sludge | place: USA: Moscow, Idaho | reverse complement strand
CCGAACGCCGATCGTCCGCTGTTCTTCTTCTACGCGATTATGATCATCCCGTTCACCGCGACCGTGCTGGCGATGGTGCTCGGCAAGATCCTCGGCCCGGCCGAGGCGGGCGCCAGGCGACGACGCGGCGCTCAGATCGTCGGGACCGTCGTCTTGGCGATCGTCGCGAACTTCTGGTTCATCTATCCGATCCTCACCGACCAGTTGATGACCCGGACGATGTGGAGCGCGCGCATGTGGTTCCCCAGCTGGATCTGACGCTGCCGGCTTGCAGCCGGCCGCATCTGCCGATTACAGGGCGGGAACCGCCACATAGGGCACGGTCAACGGCCCCTCCGGCAGCACGCAGGTCCGCGCGTCCGGCCCGATCCGGGTCACCAGCTCGCGGACGGTCGCGGCGATGTCGTCGGTCTGGGTCAGGTGCGCCGTCGCGAGTTGGGCGTCCGACAGATACGAGGTGTGCATGATGACGTTGGCGCCCGACTGGATCTTGGCCTGGATCTGCACCTGCCACTGGTCGGGAACGGTCTGCTCGCGCGCCGAGATGTCGGCAAACAATGCCTGCGGTGAGGACGCCGAGGCCAGCACCTCCCGATACGACCCGTGATCGGGGAAGCCGTCGCGGCATTCGGCGGCGCAGATGATCGTGCCGCCGGGCTTGACAACGGTGAAGGCCGCCGACATTCCCTGACCGCTTGGTAAAGGTTCTGGTCGAGCGGGAAACCCGAGTTCGTCGTGATCACGATGTCGAACAGGCCGTCGACCGGTGCCATCGCGATCTCGCGGGCGGCGGCTCGGGCTGCCTCGTGCATCTCGAACAGGTCCCCGGCGAAGCCCTTGACGATCTTCTTGTCGCGGTTGAGGATGACGTCGAAGGCGAAGGTGACCCCGGTTCCGGCGGCGATCGCGCGGATGTCGCTGTGCACGGGGTTGTCGTCGATCTCACCCCAGGTGGCCCGCTGGTCGCCGATCCGCGCGGCATTGTGCAGCGTCAAGACGGTGTCCAGACCGGCCAGGCCGGGCGCGACGAGCTTGGGGCCGCCGCTGAAACCTGCGAAGAAATGCGGCTCCACGAAACCGGTCGTCACCTTGATCTCGGCCTCGGCCCACAAGGTGTTCAGCCAGACCGGCACGCCGTTGCCGAACTCGCCCATCCAGGTCAGCGAGGCCTTGTCACGGGCGTCGTGGTTGACGATGTGCAGTCTTGCGGCCAGCTCGTCACCGAGCATCTGCCGGATCTCGTCGTCGGTATTGCCGCGGTGGGTTCCGGTGGCCACCAGCACGACGATGTCGTCCGGGTCGATGATGCCGGCCACCTCGTCGAGGATGGCCGGGATCATCAGGTCACGGGGCTGTGGACGCGTCAGATCGCACATCGAGATCGCCATGGTCTGCCCCGGTTTCACGCGATCACGCAGCCGGCGACCGGCGATCGGGTTGCTGAGCACCTCGCGCAGATAGGCGGCCTCGTCCGGCACGGCAGGATGATACGTCGGTTCGACCACGGTGACGTGTGCGTCGGCCGGGAGACTCACCGGCAACCATCCTTGGCCGTAGGCGAGTTCCACATTCACGGTGTTGTCCACAGATCCATCCAGGCACGCATCCGTGGGCGCCGCGGCGGTTCGCGGGTCACCCGGCCACAGGCACGAGTCCGGCAGCCGGCACTGGGCGTCCAGCGGCTGTCTCGTTCCCTGCCTGTAACCCGCGCCATCTAGACTCCCCTGCTGGAAAGGACGCCAATGGCCATCTGGAAGCTACACAACAACGGGGTTCTCGGACCCCACGACGTCGTCCGGCCGGACGAGCGACTGAGCTGGGGCAAGACGATCGGGCTGGGCGCTCAGCACGTCGTCGCCATGTTCGGCGCCACCTTCGTCTTCCCGCTGCTGATGGGCCTCAACCCGCAACTGGCGGTCATGATGAGCGGCATCGCCACCATCGTCTTCCTGATCGTTGTCAAGCATCGCGTACCCAGCTATCTGGGCAGCTCGGCGTCCTTCGTGGGCGTGGCGACCGCGATCTACGCCCAAGGCGGCAAACCCGACTCGGTCACCGGCGCGATGTTCTGGTGTGGTCTCGGCCTGTTCATCGTCGGGCTGATCATCCACTTCATGGGGTCGGGCATCATCCACAAGGCGCTGCCGCCGGCGGTCACGGGCGCCGTGGTCATGCTGATCGGTTTCAACCTGGCCCCGGTCGTCGCCCGGACCTACTGGCCGCAGGACCAGTGGATCGCCGCGATCGTCATGGTCATCGTGATCTGCCTGTCGGTGGGATTGCGCGGCTTCGCCGGACGCATCGCCATCTTCTTGTCGCTGATCATCGGCTATGTGCTCAGCTGGCTGGCCGACCTGACCCTCGGGCCGAAGTCGACCATCGCGTCCGACGGCACCGTCACCGAGGCCTTCCGCGTCGATTGGACGAAGGTGGCCAACGCCGACTGGTTCGGACTGCCTCCGGTGACCGACCTCGCCAACTGGCAGTTGGGTAACCCCAACAATGTCGTCGGCTTCCACCTGCCCAACTTCAACTTCGCGTTCGCGCTGATCGCCCTGCCTGTGGTGATCGCGCTGATCGCCGAGAACACCGGCCACGTCAAGGCGGTCGCCGAGATGACCGGCACCAACCTCGATGCCTACATGGGACGTGCGCTCGGGGCCGACGGCCTGACCTCGATGATGGCGACCTTCGTCGGTGCGGGTCCGACCACCACCTACGCCGAGAACATCGGCGTGATGGCGGCCACCCGCGTCTACTCGACGGCGGCCTATGCGGTGGCATCGGTGGTGGCGATCCTGTTCGGATTCTCACCCAAGTTCGGCGCGGTCATCTCGGCCACCCCGGGCGGTGTGCTCGGCGGCATCACCGTGGTGCTGTACGGCATGATCGGCCTGCTCGGCGCGAAGATCTGGAAAGAGAACAACGTCGATTTCGGCAATCCCCTCAACCTGGTGCCGCTGGCGGCGGGCATCATCATCGGCATCGGTGACGTCACCTTGCAGTTCACTGACGACTTCTCGCTGGGCGGCATCGCGCTGGGCACCATCGTCACCATCGCGATGTATCACATCGCCAAGGCGCTCGCGCCGAAGGAGATGGTCGATGCTGCCGAAGGTGCCACTTTGATCGTGGACGCCCCCGGCGCGTACGAGTCGGGACAGATCCCCGCGGTCGGCGGCAAGGGCGCGAAAAAGTAGCCCCTGGCCTCAACGCAAGATCGAGACCTGAGCGGTCCTTCAGCGGTCCTGCCCCCTCCCACGGGGCGGGGCCGCGTGCTTTCTGGTTACAATCACGCAGGTGAGCAAACGTCAGCGCGCAGTCAGCCTGCCAATCGTGGGGTTGATCGTCCTTGCCGTGATCACCGCCATCGTGTCGATCGTCGCATTGCTCCAATACCGCCCCGGAACACAAACCGCCATCCCACCGGCATCGTCAGCCACGCAGACCCCGCAGCAAACCGACGAAACCCCGACGCCCTCTGAACCCGCGACACCGGAGCCCACCCCGGCGACTGCGCTCGATCACTTCGCAACCGCTTTCGCACAAGGTCATTCGGTGCTCGTCTTCGGTGATGGCACCGGCAACGAGGACGACGAATGGGTCTCGATCTGGGCGCGCGACCACATTGCCCACGCTCGCGCTACCGAGTACGTGCTGTGGGACCGTGACGCGGCCGTGTGGGGCGCACCGCTGGCGCTGAGTTCCGTCGGCCAACCGATGACCGTGTGGAATGCGAGCATCCGCAGCCCGCAACTCGACTACGAGACGACCCGGGTGGCGCAGGCCTGGCAGAACGTGGACGCCGTGTTGCTCAGCTACGGGCATGTGCAGACCGCCGATGTCATCGCCGCCGACATGCAGGCGATCCTGGATGCGGTGCGTCTGCAGTCACCGACCGTTCCGGTCGCCGTGATCTTGCAGAACCCCGATCCTACGGCCAGCGCCGACCAGCAGCAGGCCACTGTCGCCGCGATCGCCGCCTGGGCACAGGCTCAGAGCCTGGCGACCATCGACGTGTACGCGGGATTCCCGCAGAACCAGGCCGAGCGGGATGCTCTGGTCGAACTGGATGGCAGCCCCAATGAGCAGGGCTCCCAGTTGTTCGCCAGGATCGTGGCGGACGCCCTTCCATTGGCCTGAGGCTGGCGTTTCCGCCCGCCTGAGGCTGACTTTCGGCCGCCTGAGCGCGTTGTTTTCTGGTATCGGGGTGCACCTCACGCTCGTCATCGGCGCTGAGCGTGCCTAATCTTCTTCAGTTCGGGCCTCCTGGCTGCCCGCCCACGCTCAGCACCCATCCGGGGGCGCCATTTGGAGAGCAGGTGAAGAAGATGAGGCACGCTGCCCAGCCCCAACTCCCGGGGCCCAGCAGGCTGGAGCCCCGTCGTCGGGGTATCCGGCATCACCGGGTCGGCTGATCGCTTCCAGATGCTGCGATCACTTCGGGCGCACTCCATTCGAGGAGCCTGACGACTGGCACAGGCGCCAAGGCACCCGGAAGCACATCTAGACTGATGCCATGAGTGTTTCGGGGGCTGCGCTGACTACCCCATTCGGCGCATCCGGAACCGCCATTCACGGTCTCGGCGGCTGCGTGCGCGTATTGTCCGACGGCCCCGACAGCAAGCAGCGGATGGCGACGCTGCGGCAACTATGGGCGCGCTGCCTGCAGCCTGAATCGTGCAACCAGGAGGCTCCCGTCATCAGTCTCGGGGCGATTCCCGATGATGGGCCGACCTTCTGGGAGCGCACCACCCAGCAGATCACCGCCGAGCTGATCGGCCAGCAGGCCGGCAAGCTGCTGATGCTTCACGCCGGCGGCCTGTGCAATCCCGAGACCGGCGCCAGTGTCGTCTACGTGGCGCCGAGTCGTACCGGCAAGACCACACTCACCTTGTCGCTGAGCGGCCGGTTCGGCTACTTATCCGATGAGACGATCGCCTTGGACGAGCAGCTCCACATCCTCGGCTAGCCGAAAGCCCGGCGTCATCACCAAATCTGAGCTAATCAGACCGGGGCCTCATCGCCCCTACGCACCAACTCAGTGAACAGCGTCCACGATCACGTCCACCGCATCGCGGATCATCACGAACGAGGACGTAAATACCTCGGGCCCACGCCGGAAGGGGTCCGGCACGTCATCGTCGACCACACCATCGGCTCCCAGCATCCGCCGCGGAGCCGCTTGTTGCACCATTTCCCGGAGACGATCCGAAACGGACTCCGTGGTCAGGGCAGGAAACGCCGGCGAGCCGACGATCCGCGCCAACTCCAAGAGGGTGAACGACCGCCGCACTGCAACCGGCGCCAGCCGCACCGCCTGACTACGATGAGCCGTCGTCAGCGCCAAGATCAGGTCTGCTGACTTCACCATCGCGGGCGTGAGCTGCCGCGCGGCGAACCCATCCACCGATGCTCCGGCGGCCTGCACCAGGGGCACCATGGCGGCGTCCATCGGATACCCGGACAGAGCCCCCGTCCCGGCGCTGGTTACCTGCGCCGCGTCGCCAAGACCGGCAGCGAGCAGTCGCTCAGCGGCGGGCGACCGGCAGATGTTCCCGGTGCACACCGTCAGGATGCGGATGGAGTCGGCGCTCACTGCACTGGCTGAATGGCTCGGGTCGGGCGCCGCCCTGTGCGGGCCCGGGCGGAGGAGATCGGCGCAGGCTCATTCTTGTCCCGGCTTGCGCGCGACGAGCTGTGCCCGTCCTGTCCGTAGACGTACTCGTAGTGATAGGCGCCGGCGTCGCCGCCCCGCACCCGCGTGAGCAGTAGACCAAGCACCCGGGCGTCAACCATCTCGAGCTTTTCGAGTGCCTTCTCGAGTTCCGGACGCCGAGCAACGCCGCTTCCGACTACAACCAATGTGCCGTCGGCGACTCGCGACAAGACTGCTGCATCCGTCACCGGCAGCAACGGCGGCGAGTCGATGATGACCGTGTCGTAGCGGCGGGACGCCTCGGCGATCAACTGCTGCATGTGCGGCAGGCCGAGCAGCTCGGCGGGATTGGGCGGAACGGGTCCAGAAGCCAGCACGTCCATCAACGAGTCATTGGTGGGCTGAATGACCTGCTCAAGCCGGGCCTCACCGATCAGCACGGTCGTTAGCCCGACGCTGCCTTCGAGTCTCATCAGCTTCGCCACCGTCGGACGCCGCAGATCGGCGTCAATCACCAGCACTCGCTCCCCCGAGGCGGCAATCGTGGACGCGATGTTGATCGCGGTGGTTGTCTTGCCCTCGCTGGGAACCGACGACGTGATGACGATCGCACGCTTGCCTCGGTCCAGCCCCAGGAACTGAAGGTTCGTGCGTAAGGAGCGATAGGCCTCGGCCCGTGCCGAGCGAGGGTCGGCGTCCAGGATCAGCGGATTCACCGCGGCGTCATCGTCGTTGGGCACCATGCCGATCACCGGGATCTCCGTGACGCGAGCCACGTCGCGCTCCGAACGGATGTCCAGGTTCAGCATGTCGCGCAGGATCGCCTGGCCGGCTCCGAGTAACAGCCCCAGCAACACCCCGAGCGCCAGATTCTGCATCGTCTTCGGAGTGGTGGGTGCTGTCGGCAGCTGGGCCGGACGAATGATCGTCGCGACGACGGGCTTCGTCCCATCAGGCGATGGCGGGGACAACTCGTCGACGGCGGAAACCAACTGCTCACTGATTGCCGCCGTTACTCGAGCAGCTTCTTCTGGGCTGCCCTGGACGACTGCGATGTCGAGGGTCGCCGTCCCCGTCGGGACGCTCACCGTCACCTGCTTGGCCAACTCGCTGGGCGTCGTAGCCAGCCCGAGGTTGTCGATCACGGGCTGCAGGACGATATCGGAGCGCGCCACCTTCGCGAACGACTGCACCTGGCTTTCCGCGTAGCTCGACCCGGCATTGAGATCGCCACCACTGGATGCCGTACGCACCGACAAGAACAGCGACGCATTGGACGTGTAGGTGGGTTTCGCAAGCATTGAGAATAACGCGGCGAACAAAACGGCGGCCAGCGTGACCGCTGTGGCGCTGCGCCAATACTTGCGCAAGATGCTCAAGTAGTCGGTTAACTCCATGCTGTGCTCTTCTCCCAGGGTGCCGTACTCGTTCTAAGCCTAAGCGAAAGCGCAGCCAAGCCGGTGATCGCGCCAGTTCCAGGGCCCTGAGCGGTGTTGAAGGACCCGTGTGCCGCCGCCCGGCAGGTCGCCGCGGGAGTGCTGGCTTGGGGAATGTACTCGGCGCCTGCCCAGAACGCGCCTCGCTTCGCCTACGACCGCCTCAGGAGCTTCTGACATCTCACTCGTGAGAGCCAGACGAGGCACCTCCGCTGACCTCGAGTGAGTTGACTACGTGCGTGCGCAGTTGATCCACATAGGAGTCCAAGGCCATGACCGCGAGTACGAGTACACCGCATTCTCGTTCCAACCACACGGCGGCGTTACCATGCGCGACTGCGATTTGGTCGAGGAACTGAGCGGCCAGCTGATTGTCGCCTAGCAGATGGTTGACAAGAGCGCGGTTTGCCAGGCTCAACGCCGGGTTACCCATCGGGAGTTGGGCGCCTCTCGCGAGCGGCCCGAGGGCCCGCACTGGCGAGACAGGAATTATGCAGAATCCCAGATTGTTCAAGGCGTCACCGTCCGCCGGATTCATGTATGCAAGCGCGGTGAACATCTCCTCCGCTGCTGCCTGGTTTCCCCTCCGAAGGTGAATCAGCGCCTGCTGGACGAAGTGCTTGGTGCTGAGGTCCGGGGCAGGCTGATTCCGGTGCGGGGTTTGACTGGCCAACTTATCGAGGGCAGCTGTCGCGACCACTTCTGCATCGACAACGCGCGCAGCCAACACTCGATCAGGGCACAGACCTGCACGCCTTCCTCTGGCGGTGTCCCACTCGAGGATCAGACTCTCAGTCGCCCACAGCTCGAGATGGGTAACGGTGAAACGATCCCAAATCCACTGAGCCTCCGGATCAGCCTGTGGTGGCGGCAGATTCACGAATACAGCCTTCTGGGGAACGCTCCAATTTAAGAAAGCCTTAATGTCAGAGGCCAGGAGACGAGTGAACCACTCCGTGACCTGCGCTTCGAACCACTGAGGATAGTCGGCGGTACTGCCCCGCCATGCGGCCTGGCAGCCATCCCGCAGTCCTCTCCAATCCATCAACAGGGCTGGCAGCTCAGCAGTCAGCAAAGACGCTATCGAGGCGGCGACGCGAGGAGCGGCGCCCACGCGCAGAACTCTCTCAACCGGCACTCCGCGCCTCGCCAGTTCAGCCCAAATCGCCAAAAACACATCATCGTCACTCATTCGCATGTCCGGCGGTGTCGAAACATGCTTGCTGGCTCGCAGCAGAAGAGTCGTTGTGCTGGCGTTCGGAATAGGCTCCCGCAACTCCCGCATGAAGATCTCGGTTGCGTCGAACGGCGTAAGTCCGGACGCCACCTCAAGCGGTCGCACGACTCCTGTCATGACGAGCCCATCAAGCACAGCGACGGACTCTGTGGGCCGATCCTCTCCATAGTCGACTAACAGCGCGCGGCACTCTTCGTTGCAGGTGCAGCCATCCCCAGCCAAGCGATAGAAGGGGCAACTCGGAGTCAACAACGGCAGGGTGCATGAGTCGCTGTAGGCCGCAAGAGCCCTTCCGTTCAGCTGCTCACGCGCACTCCGCATGCATGTAGCCTAATCAGTCGGGATGTGGCCCGATAGTCAGGATGGTGACAGTGTCCTCGCCCGGGCCGTACTGCCAGAAGATCCGCCAAGCCCCCGACGTGTGGTTCTCGACATAGGATTCCCACACGTCTGATCCATCCACGCCCCGGATGGACTTGTACTTGTGAGAGTTGAGGCCCGGATGCCGAGGATTCTGCTCAATAAGCGCAAGAGTCCTGCGCACCTTCCTCAGCTTCACCGCATACTGAGGCGAAGTGAGCTCATTGAGAACCCTCGCGGCTTCTTTGGTGAATCTCAGCACCATCACCGTCAGTCTTCAGCGTCGTCGAGGTACTCCGCGAAGCTGCCCAAGTCGACAGTTTCCCCTGCAGCCGCCTCAGCCAAGCCGCGCGCCAGTGATTCGCGGAGCAGCTGGTCCTCCCACACGATCAGCTCGCGCCGTGGAATCGAGACCAAGGGTGTCAGCAAGATCTGGCCATCGTCGTTCACGGCAACCGCGTACCGGTCATCCTTGCGGACGCCGCTCTTCCCCATCGGCAAGCGACCGCGTTCGTCGGCGACGGCTTCGCCCACGTTCTTGAAATCCGCGATCATTCTAAGTCCCTTCCGCTGCTGGGGTCCGATCAGACATCAGCGATACTCGATCTTGTCACCCCATGGGGGCAATACCCACGATACACACGAGTGGGGCAATGACACAACTGGACCGTGCATCTCGTCTCGTATCAAATCGGGACGCGCGGGCAGTCCCAAGCGCTCGCCAACCCCGGAACTCAGACCGCCTGACCGATCCTGACCTCGTTGCCCCAGGGGTCATACGTCGTGATGCGGTTGCCGTCGTCGCGGATCTCGTGCCCGGCGAATCGAAGCCGCTCGGCGATCCGATCCAGCTCTTCACGCGTGGGGACTGCGATGTCGAGCGAACCGAGACCCAGAGTCTTCGACCGCACGCCAGCCCCGCGGGAGTTCCACGTGTTCAGACCGATGTGATGGTGGTAGCCGCCCGCCGACACGAACAGCGCCCCGCGTCCCATCCGTGCCGTCTGGTCGAAACCGAGTGTGCCGACATAGAAGCGGTGGGCGGTCTCGATGTCACCGATCTGCAGGTGGGCGTGACCCAGTCGTCCGACCAGGCGCGACAGCCCAGAGGACGATTCCGCAGCGTTGCGGTCAAGATGGCTTGCGACGAAGCGGTTCGGGTCCAGCGGCAGTGAGTCCATGGCCACCTGGTCTCCGGTCCACCGCCACTGCTCGCGAGGACGGTCCACGTACAACTCGAGCCCGTTGCCCTCGGGATCGGTGAAGTAGAAGGCCTCGCTGACCAGGTGGTCGGCAGAGCCGATAAATGTCTGCGGGTACCGGGAGGCCATGCTGTGCAGGCTGGCCGCAAGATCGCTGCGGGTATCGAAGAGAACCGCAGTGTGATACAGCCCAGCCGAGCTGGATGGCGCCGGACGCAACTCGGGGGCGTGCACCAGCTCGAGCACCGCCCGATCTCCCAGCCCGAGCACAATGCGCCCGCTCCCCTCGGACAGCGGAACGAGTCCCACCCCATCGGTGTAGTAGGCGAGCAGGCCCGGCAGATCACGGACGCGCAAGCTCAGCATGTCCATGTGGGTGGCCGGATCCAGCCGCTCGGTTGGTGCGTTCATAGCTCGTCCACTCCTAAGTAGTTGAATACTCAACAAGTTAGGAATGGCGACTATTCCGCAGCTATACACCACTCACTAGTAAGAAGAAGAGGCGCGTACCTATGCCACAGACAGGCAGACGTCGCTGTACCTAGTCTTGTGCTTCCTCACTCTCGGTAGCTGCGGTTTGCGGCTCGTCCGCCTCCGACCCCTGCGCCGCTGAACCCCGCCCATTCCGCCCGAGGTAGGCCTCCTGGACGGCGGTGTCGTTGAGCAAGGTCTCGGCGCTGCCCTCCAGCACGATCCGGCCGTTGGCCAGCACATAGCCGCGGTCGGCGATGGACAACGCCAGCTCGGCCTGCTGTTCGACCATGAGCACCGCGATGCCCAGCTCGGCGCGCAGCCGGGCGATCTCCTCCAGCACCTGCTCGACCAGCAGCGGCGCGAGCCCCATCGTCGGCTCGTCCATGCAGATCAGCCGCGGCTTGCTCATCAGCGCCCGCCCGAAAGCGAGCATCTGCTGCTCGCCACCCGACATCGTCCCGGCGGCCTGATCGCGGCGCTCCGCCAGCCGCGGGAAATGGTCGAGGATGGCCTCCAGGTCGGTTCGGACGCCCGCCCGGTCGGACCTGGTGTAGGCGCCGGTCAGCAGGTTCTCCTGCACGGTCATCTCGGGGAATATCCGCCGCGCTTCGGGAACCGTGGCGATGCCGCTGCGCACTCGCAACGACGTGTCGACCGACCTGAGATCGCGGCCGTCGAACGCGACCTGCCCGTGCCGGGGCTG
>RRZU012462579.1_pt1 | contig 11072 bp, 9 predicted proteins | sample 2165561 | NCBI WGS metagenome assembly RRZU01 (sample SAMN10456909, study PRJNA506462) | wastewater metagenome | isolation source: wastewater sludge | place: USA: Moscow, Idaho | reverse complement strand
GACGACGTGTCGATGACCAGCCTCGACTCCCCGGGCTGGCTCGACGTCGAGTCGCGCGAGACGCTGCGGGCGGTGTTCTACGGCATCGGTTCGGACGGCACGGTCGGGGCGCACACGAACACGATCAAGATCCTCGGGTCGCGCAAGGGCACGTTCGCGCAGGTCTATTTCGTCTGTGACGCGAAGAAGTCGGGCTCCCGGACCGTGTCGCACCTGCGGTTCGGGCCGCGTCCGATCACCGCCCCCTACCTGGTGAACCAGGCGGGCTTCATCGGCTGCCACCACTGGTCGATCCTCGAGCGGGTCGACGTGCTGAAGACGGCCCGCGAGGGCACCGTCCTGTTGATCAACGCGCCCTACCCGCCCGACGAGCTGTTCGAGCGACTGCCGCGTCCGATGCAGCAGCGCATCATTGACCTCGGCGTCGAGCTGTACGCGATCGACGCCAACGCGGTCGCCCGGTCGGCCGGCATGGGCAACCGCACCAACACCGTCCTGCAGACGTGCTTCTTCGCGATCAGCAAAGTGATGCCGCGCGATGACGCGATCGCCGCGGTGAAGAAGTCGATCCGCAAGACCTATGGACGCCGCGGTCCCGACGTGGTCGCGAAGAACGAGGCTGCCGTGGACGCCTCGCTGGCGTCCCTGCACCGCATCGAGGTTCCGGACGCCGTGCGCGGCTCCGCCGACTTCATCAAGCCGGTGCCGCTCGGGGTGCCGCGGTTCGTCCGCGACGTGACGGCCAGGATGCTGCTCGACGAGGGCGACGACCTGCCGGTGTCGGCGCTGCCGGTCGACGGCACCTACCCCTCCGGCACGACGAAGTACGAGAAGCGCAACATCTCCGACATCGTGGCGGTGTGGGATCACAACGCCTGCATCCAGTGCGGCAACTGCGCGTTCGTGTGTCCGCACGCCGTGCTGCGCGCCAAGTACTACCCGGACGCCGCCCTCGAGGGCGCGCCGGCGTCCTTCGAGACCGCGCCGCTCAACGCGGCCGGCCTGCCGCCGAACGCCCGCTACACGCTGCAGGTGTACGCCGAGGACTGCACCGGCTGCGGCCTGTGCGTCGAGGCGTGCCCGGTGTCGGCCGACGGCGGCATCCGCAAGGCGATCAACCTGGAGCCGGTGCTGGAGCGGTCGACGCAGCGCGAGAACGTGGCGTTCTTCGAGACGATTCCGGTCAACCGCCGTAGTCGGGTCGACTTCGCGACGGTGCGCGGCACCCAGTTCCTCGAGCCGCTGTTCGAGTTCTCGGGGGCGTGCACGGGCTGCGGCGAGACGCCGTACCTGAAGCTGCTGAGCCAGCTCTTCGGCGGCCGGGCGTCGATCGCGAACGCGACCGGCTGCAGCTCGATCTACGGCGGCAACCTGCCGACGACGCCGTGGTCGTCGAACAAGTACGGACGCGGCCCGGCCTGGTCGAACTCGCTCTTCGAGGACAACGCCGAGTTCGGGCTGGGGCTGCGGCTGGCGGCCGACCTGCAGACCAATCTGGCGCGCACCCGGCTCGGCCAGCTCCGCGACGTGCTCGGCGACGAGCCGGTCGACGAGCTGCTGGACGCCCCGCAGCTTCACGAGTCGGAGCTGTCGCACCAGCGGGCACGTCTCGATCTGCTGAAGGTGCTGCTCGACGACCTGCTGCGCGGCGAGCACCGCGGGGCGTCCGGGTACCCGAGTGAGGGCCAGTACCCGACGTTGCTGTCCGGGTTCGCGACGCGTCCGCTGCCCGAGCTCTCGGACGCCCAGCGCGCCCTGGTGCACGACCTGCGGTCGGTGTGTGATCACCTGCTGCGCCGGTCGGTGTGGATCGTTGGCGGTGACGGTTGGGCCTACGACATCGGGTCGGGTGGCCTCGATCACGTGCTCGCGTCGGGGCGCAACATCAACGTGCTGGTGCTCGACACCGAGGTGTACTCCAACACCGGTGGTCAGTCGTCGAAGGCGACGCCGATGGGGGCGATCGCGAAGTTCGCCTCGGGCGGCAAGGAGACGATCAGCAAGGACCTGGCCCTGCAGGCCATCGCGTACGGCACGGTCTACGTGGCGCGGGTCGCGATGGGTGCGGACCCGCAGCAGACGTTGAAGGCGTTCCGCGAGGCGGAGGCCTACGACGGGCCGTCGCTGATCCTGGCCTACAGCCACTGCATCGCCCACGGCATCGACATGAGCAAGGGCCTCGACCAGCAGTATGCGGCGGTGAACTCGGGCCACTGGCCGCTGATGCGGTTCAACCCGATGCTGCGGCACGAGGGACGCAACCCGTTCCTGCTCGACTCGACCAAGCCGCGGATGCCGCTGCGTCAGTACCACGACAAGGAGCTGCGGTTCCGGATGCTGAAGTCGGCCGACCCGGAGGCTGCCGAGAAGATGGTGCGGCTCGGCCAGCAGCAGGTCGACCGGCGGTGGCGCGACTACGAACAGATGGCGATGCGTGCGGCGTCCGAGTTCGCCGCGGACGCGAGGGAGTGAGCGATGGACCTGACCACCACCTATCTGGGGCTCGACCTGCGGACGCCGCTGGTGGCGTCGGCGAGTCCCCTGTCGCAGAACGTCGACGGGGTGCGGCGTCTCGCCGACAGCGGGGTCGGCGCGGTCGTGCTGTTCTCGCTGTTCGAGGAGCAGCTGCGCGCCGAGGTCGCCCGCGAGACGGCACTGCTGGAGAGCCACGAGAACGCCTTCGCCGAGGCGCTCGACTACTTTCCGGCGACGCCGATCACGACCCGCTCGGCGGCCTACAGCTACCTGTCGCTGGTCGAGCGGGGGGCGAAGGCGATCGACGTGCCGCTGATCGCGTCGCTCAACGGCTCCGATCTGGGCGGGTGGACGCACTTTGCCGAGCAGCTCGAGGAGGCGGGGGCGTCGGCGCTGGAGCTGAACATCTACTTCACGCCCGGCGACCTCACGATGCCCGGTGATCGGGTGATCGCCCGGCACCTCGACATCGTGGCGGCGGTGCGGGGCACGGTGCGCATCCCGGTGTCGGTGAAGATGAGCCCGTTCTTCGCGAACCCGGGCAACGTCGCCTTGCAGATCGTAGACGCCGGCGCCGACGGCCTCGTGCTGTTCAACCGATGGCAGCAGCCCGACATCGACATCGACACGCTGCAGGTGGCGACGTCGGTGGAGCTGTCGCATCCGGCCGAGGGTCGGCTGCCGCGCACCTGGATCGCCGCGCTGCGCCACCACACGCGGGCGTCGCTGGCGGCGACGTCGGGCGTCGAGACCGCCGACGACATCGTGAAGTACCTGCTGGCCGGCGCCGATGTGGTGATGACCACGTCGTCGCTGTTGCGGCACGGGGTGAGCCACGTCGGCGTCCTGCTGGCCGGGTTGGAGGCGTGGATGACGCGCAAGGAGTTCACCAGCGTGGACGCCGTGCGCGGCCTGCTGGCCGTGCCGACCGAGATCCGGTCGGGGACGGTGCAGCGGGCGGGGTACGTCGCGGTGCTCGAGAAGGGCAAGGAGTTGTACGGGCCGTTCGCCTGAGAGTCGGATCGACGTGGGGCCGGGTGAGACGTTCGGCTGAACCTTCGACCGTGCCGGTGGGCCGGTTCGGTCGGCCCCGGTGGGGCTGGTTAGACTCGCGAGAGCGATCCCGTCCACAGGAGGACCCCCATGTTCGAGGACCCTTTCTTCCGGTCCCGGAACGACGAGCAACCCTCTCCCGCTGCCGAGCCTGCAGCACCGGAGCCTGCGGCGTCCGAAACGCCGGAGCCTGCCCCGGACCCGAACGCGCCGCGTCCCTTGCGCATCGCGCTGTTCACCGACAACTACGGCCCCAGCCCGAGCGGGCTGCTGTATGCGGTGCAGTTCCTCGAGGGTGAGCTGCTGAAGGCCGGCCACGAGGTGCTGGTCGTGGCGCCCGCGGCGGACGGGCCGAATCCGTATCGCGATCACCCGAAGCGCCGCGAGCTGCGGCTGCCGTCGATGCGCATCCCGGCGCTGCCGGCGTACGTCTGCGCGGGCAACGGTTTCGAGGCGGCGCTGGCGACGCTGAAGGCCGATCCGCCGGACATCATCCACGTCCACGGGCTCGGCTCGGTGGGCATGTTGGGCGTGTGGGCGGCCGACCAGTCGGATGTGCCGCTGATGGTCACCTGGCACACCGATTTCGAGGCGTACGCCGAGCACTACTCGGCGATGGGTCCGTTCATGGACGCCTACCTGCGGCTCCTCAAGGCGGCCACCACGGGCGTCACCCGGCCGCGGCTGGCCGACATGCGCAACTGGTTGAGCGTGAAGTGGTTCCGCAAGGGCATGTCGCGGCGCGCGCTGCTGAACGCGGCCCGCACGATGCTGGAGGCGGCCGACGTGGTGACCGCACCGTCGCCGAAGACGGCGGACCGCGTCCTCGAAGCGGCGCCGCGCGCCATCGTGCGCGTCGTGCCGAACGGGGCAGACGCCCTGCCGCCGGGTCCGCGCATCGGGCAGCCGGCGGGGCCGCGCATCATCTACATCGGCCGGATCGCTCCCGAGAAGGGCATTCCGCTGCTGCTGGAGGCGTTCGAGTGGGTCCGGGAGGATCTGCCGACGGCCCAGTTGATGATCGTCGGCGATTGGCGTCCGGCACCGCCGAGCCTGCGGCAGAAGCTGCTGCGGGCGTCCAGGAAGGGCGGCGTGATTCTCGCCGGGCATGTGAAGCGCGAGAATCTGGAGCCGTACTACGAGAGCGCGGATGTGTTCGCATTCCCGTCGATGACCGACACCCAGGCGTTGGTGCTGCACGAGGCGGCGCACGCGGGGCTGCCGATCGTGACGGTCGACCACGAGTTGCAGCTGGTGATCGATCCGGGCGTGAACGGGCTCATCGCGCGGCCGACGCCGGAGTCGTTGGCCCGCAACCTGGTGTCGATGATCAACCGAATGAACGAAGATCCGTCGTTCGCGATGCGTGCGCATGCCCGCAGCCGTGAGCTGGCCGACCAGTACACGATCGCCAACCAGTCGGCGGCGATCGAGACGCTGTACCAGGATCTGGCGGCGGGGCGTCCGATTTCGGATTGCCACAACGATTTCACCGACTGACTCAACCTTTTGGGCCTCTCGTTCGGTTAAGGGGTATGGACAGCAGACGTCAGCTCCGCGACGAGGCCTTCACGGCGTTCGTCAGTGAGTCGTGGGAGACGCTGTCCCGCCTCGCCGGCAACCGCTCCGGCGGCGAGGATCTGCTCCAGGACGCCCTGCTGCGCACGTATGCGAAGTGGGACGCCGTGGAGCCCGGCAAGGCCCGCGCGTTCACGCGCCGGGTCCTCACCGACGCCACGGGGACGCCGACGCCGACCGCGACGCCGAGCGTGGCGCCGTCGAGCCCGACCGCGACGCCGGGGACTGCGAGCCCGGTGGTGTCGCCGGCCGGCTTCGGGGTGTTCCGCCTCGGGGTGACGGCGGCGTCGCTGAAGGCGGAGGGGTGGACGTCGCCCACCGCCGACGAGTGCACGGGCAGCTGGGGGGCGTCCAGGAAGTTTCTTCTCGACCTACCCCGAGGTGTCGCCACTGTTCGACGGGCAGAGCGGCGAGCTCTACCACCTGTCGGTGTTCAACCCGGCGTTCACGACGGCCGAGGGGGTGGGTGCCGGTTCGACGCTGGCGCAGATCCAGGCGGCGTACGGGTCGCAGCTGAAGATGCTGCGGCCGTACACCATCCTCGCGGCGCCGGATCCCAGCGGACCGCCGTCGCCGGTGATCGTGGACGGCGACCGGTTCATGATGTTCTGGTTCAACGGTGGGACCAAGGCCGAGCGCATCGTGGTGAGCACGCTGTACGAGAACAACGGCGAGAAGATCCCGATCGTCGACCGGGTCTGCTAGCGGAACCACCTCAGCCGCAGGCTGTTGGCGACGACGAACACCGAGCTGAACGCCATGGCGGCGCCGGCGATCATCGGGGTCAGCAGGCCGAGCGCTGCGAGCGGGATGGCGGCCACGTTGTAGGCGAACGCCCAGAACAGGTTGCCCTTGATGGTGCCGAGCGTCGCCCGGGAGAGCCGGACGGCGTCGGCGGTCAGCAGCGGTTCGCCGCGCATCAGGGTGAGGTCGGCGGCCTCGATGGCCGCGTCAGTTCCGGTTCCCATGGCGAGTCCGAGGTCGGCCTGGGCGAGGGCGGCGGCGTCGTTGACGCCGTCGCCCACCATCGCGACGGTGAGCCCTTCGGCCTGGAGTGCCTTGACCTGGTCGACCTTGCCCTCGGGGCGGACGCCGGCGACGACCCGGTCGATGCCGACGGTTCGGGCGACGGCCCGGGCGGCGCGTTCGTTGTCGCCGGTGAGAAGCACCGGGGTGATGCCGAGCTTGCGGATACGGCTCACGGCTTCGGCCGCGGTGGGTTTGACGGTGTCGGAGACGGCGATCACCCCGACGGGTTCGCCGTCGGCGCTCACCAGCACTGCCGTGTGGCCTTGCTCCTCGGCCGCGTCGAACGCGGCCTGCACCGGCTCGGGGAGGTGACTGGGGCGTCCGACTTCGACGGGGACCCCGTCGACGAGCGCCCGGACGCCGTGGCCCGGCAGGTTCTCGAACCCGGTCATGGTGCCGAGGTCGGACGCCGCCGCGACGATCGCCCGGGCGATCGGGTGTTCAGAGCCGGACTCGGCGGTCGCCGCGAGGCGCAGCACGGCGTCCTTCTGGTGGCCGTTGAGCGGGGTGACGGAGGCGACGGCCATGGTTCCGGTGGTGACGGTGCCGGTCTTGTCGAGCAGGAGCACGTCGATGCGCTGGGTGCGTTCGAGCACTTCGGGGCCCTTGATCACGATGCCCAGTTGGGCGCCGCGTCCGGTGCCGACGAGCAGCGCGGTGGGGGTGGCGAGGCCGAGGGCGCAGGGGCAGGCGATGATCAGTACGGCCACCGCGGCGGTGGCCGCGAAGGTGACGGGCTCGCCGAGCACCAGCCAGGTGAGGAAGGTCAGCAGGGCGAGCACGAGCACGACGGGCACGAAGATGCCCGAGATGCGGTCGGCGAGCGCCTGGACGGGGGCCTTGCCGGTCTGGGCCTCTTCGACCATGCGGGCGAGTTGCGCGAGTTGGGTGTCGGAGCCGACGCGGGTGGCGCGGACGACGAGGCGTCCGTTGGTGTTGATGGTGGCGCCGACGACGGCGTCGCCGGGTGCCTTGTCGACCGGCAGCGATTCGCCGGTCACCATCGATTCGTCGACCGCCGAGGTGCCGTCGACCACCTCGCCGTCGGTGGCGATCTTCTCGCCGGGGCGGACGACGAACTCGTCGCCGACGGCGATCTGGTCGACCGGCACGCGGTGTTCGCGGCCGTCGCGCAGCAGGGTGGCCTCGGTGGCGCCCATGGTGAGCAGGGCGCGGATGGCTTCGCTGGCTCGGGTCTTGGAGCGGGCTTCGAACCAGCGTCCGGCAAGCAGGAAGGTGATGATGCCGACGACGGCCTCGAAGTAGACGGCGGCCTCGCCCATGCCACGGTGGAGCTGGAACTCGAAGCCGTGGGTGTAGCCGATGCGGCCGGCGTCGGTGAAGAACAGGGCGTACAGCGACCACAGGAAGCCGGCGGTGGTGCCGAGCGAGATGAGCGTGTCCATGGTGGTGGCGCCGTGGCGCAGGTTCACCAGGGCCGACTTGTGGAACCGCCAGCCGGCCCACGCGTAGACGGGCACGGTGAGCGCGAGGGACGCCCACTGCCAGCCGGGGAACTGCAGCGGCGGGATCATCGCGAGCGCGATGACGGGCACGGCCAGGATCGCGCTGACGATGAGGGCGCGGCGGAGTTCGCCGGCGCGGTCAGGTTCGGGGAGCTTCGGGTCGGGCAGGGTGGCGCCGTAGCCGGTCTTCTCGACGACACCGATCAGGTCGGACGCGGTGACGAACGGCGGGTGCAGGATCTTCGCCTTCTCGGTGGCGTAGTTGACCGAGGCGGTCACGCCGTCGACCTTGTTGAGCTTCTTCTCGATGCGGGCGGCGCAGGAGGCGCAGGTCATGCCCGAGATGTCGAGTTCGAGCGACTCGCGGCGGAGGTCGCTGGCGGTTTCAGTGTCGGGTTGTGCGGTGGGGTTCACGGGTTCTCCTGTGGTGTGAGGACGCGGTGTGGTCGCCCGGGGGCGAGGACTGTCGGGTCCTGACGGAGTGATGAGGTGCTGGTGGTGGAACGCCGGCGCCGGCCGGGCGCCGGCGTCCACCGGTCAGCTGACGGTGTAGTCGCCGGCCTCAGCGACGGCTTCGACGATGCGGTCGAAGTCGACCGGGGCGTCGGAGATGACGACGAGCTGGCCCGATTCGAGGTCGACGGTGGCCGACGTCACGCCGGGCAGCGCCTCGACCTCTTCGGTGACGGCGTTGACGCAGTGGTTGCAGGTCATGCCTTCGACCGTGTAGGTCATCGTGGTGCCGGACGCCGGCGCGCCGGCGCCTTCGCTCGTGGACGCCTTGTCGTGGCCGCAGCCGCAACCGCAGCCTCCGCTGCCGGAGGCGGCGGCGTCCTTGATGTTCAGGTCAACCATGGGGTTCTCCTTCGGTGTGGGTGTGCTCGGGTGGGGTGGTGGACAGGTTCAGCTTCGCACGAGACGGGCGACGGCCTCGTGGGCCTCGGCGATCTTGAGCTCGGCCTCCTCGCCGCCGGCCGCGACGGCCTGGCGGACGCAGTGGCTCATGTGGTCGTCGAGCAGTTCGAGGGCGAGGGACTGCAACGCCTTGGTCATCGCGGAGATCTGGGGGAGGATGTCGATGCAGTACTGGTCTTCTTCGACCATGCGCTGCAGACCGCGCGCCTGGCCCTCGATGCGCCGCAGTCGACGCTGGTAGGCCTCCTTCGCGGTGAGGTAGCCGTGCCCCGTGCCGGTGAACGCCGTCAACTCGGCCGTGTCGACCTCGACGGGGGTGTGCGATACGTCTGTCATGTCCCCTCCTCCACCGACCACTATACCCTACCGGGGTATCCCACCCAAGGGCTGGAACTGTGGACGAAGTGTGGACAACGGGCCAGCCAGGGGATCCATACCACCCCCTCATGGTGCCGTGTCAAGCGGCAGTGTTCACCCGGAAGTCACGCAAAGATATCTTTTCGTCCACATGTCGCGAAGACTAAAGAGCCTTGTCGGAGCGCGAATGGCGCCGGGAGCGCTTCGCCCTGGGGGTAACGCTCGGCGTGTCATGCACAGGGGCCACGGCGTCCACCCACAGCCATCCACATGTTGTCCACAAGGGGTGTTGATGTCGTGGTTTGGGTGGGGTCGCCAAGGGGTCTAGCGTGGCTCCACCAGGCACTCCCCGGAGGGCCGGACAGCGTCGTTCGCGGCCTCAGTTTTTTGTCGGAGGCGGCCTCTAGCGTGCTGGGTGACGGGTTGGCAGAGGGCGTGGAGGGAAAGAGATGTCGGCAGAGAACGTGGTGGCTTTCGAGTCCCGGGGCTACGCCGACCGCACTCCCCCGCAGGACGTGCCGGCCGAGCAGAGCGTGCTGGGAGCGATGCTGCTCAGCAAGGATGCGATCGGCGAGGTGACCGAGCTGATCAAGGGTCGTGACTTCTATCGGCCGGCGCACGAGTACATCTACGACGCGATCATGGATCAGTACGGCCGCGGCGAACCGGCTGACGCGATCACGGTGGCCGATCAGCTCGGCAAGCGGGGCCAGTTGGGCCAGGTGGGCGGGCACATCTACCTGCACGAGTTGGTGTCGAGCGTGTCGGTGACGGCGAACGCCGGCTATTACGCGCAGATCGTGCGCGACAAGGCGGTGCTGCGGCGGCTGGTGGACGCGTCGATGAAGATCAGCCAGCTCGGCTACCAGGCCGAGGGCGACGTCAACGGCATCGTCGACCGGGCGCAGCAGGCGATCTACGAGGTGGCCGAGGGCAAGACGTCGGAGGATTATCAGCCGCTGTCGGAGCTCGTCGAGATCACGCTCGACGAGATCGAGTCGCTGAGCCAGCACGGCGTGATGGCGGGGGTGCCGACGGGGTTCACCGACCTCGATCACCTCACCAACGGCCTGCATGCCGGCCAGATGGTGATCGTGGCGGCGCGTCCGGGCATGGGCAAGTCGACGCTCGGGCTCGACTTCGCGCGGGCGGCGTCCATCACGCACGGCCTGTGCAGCGTGTTCTTCAGCCTGGAAATGACGAAGTCCGAGATCGTGATGCGTCTCATGTCCGCCGAGTCGGGGGTGCCGCTGAACAACATCCGCAAGGGGCAGATGAAGGAAGACGACTGGGTCCGCATCGCCAACAAGACTGCGGCCGTGTCGCGGGCGCCGCTGTTCATCGACGACTCCCCCAACCTGACGATGATGGAGATCCGGTCGAAGGCGCGGCGGCTGAAGCAGCGCAACGACCTGAAGCTCGTGATCATCGACTACATGCAGCTGATGTCGTCGGGTAAGAAGGTCGAGAGCCGCCAGCTGGAGGTGTCGGAGTTCAGCCGCCAGATCAAGCTGCTCGCCAAGGAGCTCGAGGTGCCGGTCGTGGCGCTGAGCCAGTTGAACCGTGGGCCTGAGACCCGCCAGGACAAGAAGCCGATGCTGTCCGACCTGCGCGAGTCGGGCTCTCTTGAGCAGGACGCCGACGTGGTCATCCTCCTGCACCGCGAGGACGCCTACGACCGCAACTCCGCACGAGCCGGTGAGGCCGACTTCATCATCGCCAAGCACCGCAACGGCGCCACCGACACCATCGGCGTCGTGTTCCAGGGTCCGTACTCCCGGTTCAAGGATATGCAGCGAGGGTAGGGCGATGGCGTCTGACGCGGTGGTGGGTAGTTCAGCCGTGGAAGGCGAACCGACGCTGATCATCCTCTGCGGGTTGCCGGGCAGCGGGAAGTCCACGCTCGCCAGGCGGCTCGCGAACGAGCGGCCGGGGGTTCGTTTCTGCCCCGACGACTGGATGGAAGCGCTCGGCGTCGACCTCTGGGATGAGGCGTTCCGGTGCCGGATCGAGCAGCTGCCCAAACTGTTTAGAGTAGCTTCGAGTGCATCCATGCTGGCCAGTCAGCTGCAGCAAGCGGCAGCATGACTGGTCGACCCAACCTCCCCGCACGCGCGGGGGTGATCCCGTAGTTGGTGGTATGCCCCGCTGGCCAACGACCGCTCCCCGCCTTTGCGGGGGTGGGTCCAATCGAAGCCG
>RRZU011107354.1_pt1 | contig 11073 bp, 11 predicted proteins | sample 2165561 | NCBI WGS metagenome assembly RRZU01 (sample SAMN10456909, study PRJNA506462) | wastewater metagenome | isolation source: wastewater sludge | place: USA: Moscow, Idaho | reverse complement strand
CTGGCGTGCCCAGAAGCGGACTGAAGTGGCGGAGGAGGTGGGATTCGAACCCACGGTAGGCTTCCACCTACGTCGGTTTTCAAGACCGGTGCATTAAACCGCTCTGCCACTCCTCCGACCGCACCCGACTAGCCCGAGCCGCGTCCGCCTGCAAGCCCGGCTTGCCGTAGGCACCTCGCTTCGTTACGACATCCCCAGCCCGCAGGACGTGAACCGACAGGAGCCGTATATGGACGACCGCATCAATTCCCTCAGCCAGGGCCCGGACGAACAGGGGCGCTTTGGCATTTTCGGCGGCCGTTTCGTCAGCGAGACGCTGATGCCGCTGATCCTGGATCTTCAGGCAGAATATGAACGCGCCCAAAAAGACCCCGCCTTCCAGGCCGAGATGGAGGACCTGTGGACTCATTATGTCGGCCGGCCCAGCCCGCTGTATTACGCGCCGCGCCTGACCGAGGAGCTGGGCGGGGCCAAGATCTATCTGAAGCGGGAAGAGCTGAACCATACCGGCAGCCACAAGATCAACAACGTGCTGGGCCAGATCCTGCTGGCGCGGCGCATGGGCAAGTCGCGCATCATCGCTGAGACCGGGGCCGGCCAGCACGGCGTGGCCACCGCCACCGTCTGCGCGCGCTTCGGGCTGAAATGCATCGTCTATATGGGCGCAACCGACGTGGAACGTCAGGCGCCCAACGTCTTCCGCATGCGCCTGCTCGGGGCCGAAGTCGTGTCGGTCACCTCGGGCAAGGGGACGCTGAAGGACGCCATGAATGACGCCATGCGCGACTGGGTCACCAATGTGGCCGACACCTTCTATTGCATCGGCACGGTCGCGGGTCCGCATCCCTATCCGGCCATGGTCCGCGATTTCCAGTCCATTATCGGCCGTGAGACCAAGGCCCAGCTGATGGCCGCCGAGGGCCGGTTGCCCGACAGCGTCGTCGCCTGCATTGGCGGCGGGTCAAACGCCATGGGGCTGTTTCACCCCTTCATCGACGATCCCAGCGTCCGCATCATCGGGGTCGAGGCTGGCGGTCACGGCGTGGATGAGCGGATGGAGCATTGCGCCTCGTTGACGGGGGGGCGTCCGGGCGTGCTGCATGGCAACCGCACCTATCTGCTGCAGGATGAGAACGGCCAGATCCTCGACGGGCATTCGATCAGCGCGGGGCTGGATTATCCGGGCATCGGGCCGGAACATGCCTGGCTGCACGATCAGGGCCGCGCCGAATATGTCTATGTCACCGACACCGAGGCGCTGGAGGCCTTCCAGCTGCTGTGCCGGACCGAGGGCATCATCCCCGCGCTGGAGCCCAGCCACGCGCTTGCCCATATCGCCAAGATCGCGCCGTCGCTGCCGAAGGATCACCTGATGGTGGTCAACCTGTCAGGCCGTGGCGACAAGGATATCTTCACTGTGGCCAAGCATCTGGGTGTCAAGGTCGACGCGGGCGGCTGAGCCTCGGGCGTGATGCTGCGCCTCACCCTTATGGCCGTCCCGGTATTCGGGGCGGCTTTTTTATGCGCGTCCCACACGGATCCGCGCCGCAAGCCTGGCGCAAGCTGCGCGTGCGATTCGAAGGGAGGAGGCTTGGCGGAGGGCAGCGGATGGATGACCAAAGACGGGGGCGTATCGGCGAACTGATCGGATGCCACCACGTTCCCACGCATAAACTTTCGTTTAAACGCCCCGGATCGACCCTTGGTTGAATGGCGTTCGGGCGGCGGACAGGGCTAGCTGGTCTCATGCCGGGGAAACCGGCCTGATCACAGAAAGGATACGGAAATGCGGAACGAATTGACTTTGGCAGGCGTATTTATCGTGCTCGGCATGTCCGCCGCCTCGGCGCAGGTCAGCACGGATGCAGCGGTCAAATCGCTGGCCGATCAGGGCTTCACCAATATTGAGGTGGATCGCGATCGCGGCGACAATGAGCTGAGCATTGAAGGCTGGCGCGGCGACGAGAAGGTCGAGATCACCTATGATACCCGCACCGGCTCGGTCGTGAACCGAGAGACGGAAACCGTGCGCGGTGGCCGTGCCGCTGAAATCGCCGATGATCGGGACGACGACGATGGCAGCGATGACAATGGCGGCGACCGTGGTGACGGCGGCAGCGACGACAATGGTGGCAGCAGCGACGATGACGGCGGCAGCGACGACAATGGCGGTGATCGTGGTGACGGCGGCAGCGATGACAATGGCGGCGGCAGCGACGATGATGGCGGCAGCGATGACAATGGCGGCGGCAGCGATGATGACGGCGGTAGCGACGACAATGGCGGCGATGATGACTGAGGCCGCTGCGGGTTTCAGCCGGCTGCCGGCTCTGATCGGCAACGGGCTTGAGTTGACTCGCAACTGCGCAGACAACGAACAGGGGGCGGCACAGTCCGTCCCCTGCTTCGTCGATATGAGGACGCGACCGTGACGACCCTTCGTTCCCTCGTTCCGGGCCTGTTGCTCGGGCTTGCGCTTGCGGCGCCCTTGCCGGCGTTGGCAGGGGGCGGAGACGTGGCGGGTCAGGTCACCCGGCAGCTGATGGATCAGGGCTATGATCGGGTCGAGATGCACCGCACCTTGCTGGGCAAGATCGTGGTGACCGCCATCGGCCGCGGACACGAGCGTGAGATCGTGATCGACCCCCGCAATGGCGCGCTGCTGCGGGATCTGGTGCGCGACGCCGATGGCGGCACCGAACGCGTCGGCTTGGCTGTTGTGGATGATAATGACAGTCGCAGCGGATCGCGGTCAGGATCGGGATCAGGGTCCTCGGGCGGCGGAAGCTCGGACGATCGCGGCGACGATTCTGGCAGCGATGATTCCGATAGCGATGATTCCGACGACAGCTCGGATGACGATTCGGATCATGATTCCGACAACGATTCAGGCAGCAACTCGGGCAGTGGCTCCGGCAGCAATTCCGGCAGCGATGATGATGACTGATGCCCGGCTGGCCGAAACGGGCAGGGCCGCGCCCCGATCCGGCAGCTTGGTGTTGCGCCACGCGCCCCTGGTGGCCATTCTGGCGCTGCAGACGATCTGCGCCATCTACCTGGTGCGCGACATGGTCAGCTCGATCCTGGGGATCGAATACGAGCCGCTGGCTTGGCAATATACCGAATATCTCGATATCGGCGCGGCCATCGGGTTGATCGCGGGCATCGGGCTGGGCGGACGAATGCTGGCGCTGTCGGTGCGTGCCGGGCGCGAAGCGCAGGAAAAGCTGGCCCGCGCCAGATCGGCCTTCGTGGACCTGATCGAGCAGCGATTTGCCGATTGGGCGCTGTCCCCGGCCGAGCGCGACGTGGCGCTGTTTTCGATCAAGGGCATGTCGGTGGCCGAGATCGCGGCGCTGCGGGGGACCTCGGAAGGGACGATCAAGGCGCAGGCGGCGGCGGTTTATCGCAAGGCCGGGGTCGGTAATCGCCACCAGTTGCTGAGCCTGTTCATCGAAGATCTGTTCGATCCCGCCGCACCGGTCAGCGCCGATAATCCGCGCTAGGCGCGCTCAGCGGCTTGGCGTCTCGCCGGGGTTGACGGCGTGGGCACGCAGCAGCGCCAACGGGACGATCTCGATCGCCTTGGCATGGGTGGCCTCCAGCACGACTTGCGGGGCGGCGAATTCCTGTGCGGCCTGCAGAAAACGCGCCGCGCACAGGCACCAACGGTCACCTGGCTTCAGCCCGGCGAAGCGGTATTCCGGGCGCGGTGTGCTCAGGTCATTGCCCAGATATTTGGACAGCGCCAGAAATTCGGCATTCACAACCACGCAGACGGTATGGCTGCCGCGATCCTCGGGGCCGGTATTGCAGCAGCCGTCGCGGTAAAACCCGGTCAGCGGGTCCATCGAGCAGGGCTGAAGCGGCCCGCCCAGCACGTTCAGCGATGGCGCCATGATGCGTTTCCTTTGCGTGTTGCGATCCTTGGGCTTCTGCCCATGCTAGCGGTCGGCGATGGCGGTCCGCAAGCCATGCGGCCATCCGGTTTAGATGGCTTCGGGCCGCCAGTCGATCCAGCGGCCATGGAAATCGGCCCGCCCCAACCGCCAGCGCCGGTGCTGGCCATCCCACAGGTCCAGTTCCAGCGCCGCATTGCCGGGGGTGTCGTCCGCCTCCATCGCCAGTCGGGCGAGCGGCGCGTCGGCGGTGGCCTGCCGGCCCGTCTCGGACAGGCGGCGGGCGATCCGGGCCTGCACCTCGGGCGGGAAATACTGATGCGCGATGGTGTGATAGACCAGCGTCAGAAGGCCGGGATGGGCCAAGCGCTGCTGGTCCAGCCACGCTCCCGCATCGCCTTCGTCGACCTGTGGCGGATGGGTGCGCGCGTGGGCAAGGGCCGCATCGAGGCGCGCCAGCCGTTGCGGCTGATCGGGCCAGATATAGGCGCGCAGGCGGGTCGGGTCCGTGATATCGACCGGGTGCAGATCGACGCCCCGCCGGTTGGGCGCGACCAGAGCGATCTGCGGTGGAACCTCGCCCCGCCAATCCGGCGACAGCATTGCCGGAGGTTCGGAACTGCCATGACAATCAATCGTATAATCGGGAAAGTTCAGGTTCAGTCCGGCGCTTGCCCCCAGCTCGCGCAGCGCCAGCGGCAAGGGTGTGCCGAGCTGCACCAGCGCGAAACGCGCCCCCGCGATCAGCGCGGCCGCGCGCCCAACCTCGTTGGTTTGCGGGGTCTGGTTCAGCCATGCGAGAATCTCGGCCTCATGCGCCGCGATGGTCTGCAGCAGCAATGCGGCGGGGGCCTCGCCCTTGGCATAGGCCGCTGCCAATGCGGGCGCCTGACTCAGCAACACCTGCGCGTGCAGCGCCCCTGCCAGCCGCAGCGGCACCGACGCCCCGCGCGAGCTGGTATCGCCGGGCCAGTCCAGCACGCGACGCGCAACCGCGCCCTGATCCGCCTGCAACGCCGTCCCCAGCGTCTCCATGATCTGCGCCGTCAGCACCGATCCAAGGTCGCGGCAAGAGCGGGCCTGATCGGAAAGCGCCGCGCGCACGCCGCCGAGGTCATCCGCGCTCATTTGAACCGGGCCGCCAGCGATTGCAGCTTTTCGCCGAGGCTTTGCGGCGCGGCGGGGGGCGCTGGCTTGACCGGCTGGGCGGGTTTCGGCGCGGGCTTCGGCGCGGGTTTTTCGGCCGTCTCGGGTGCCCCCTGATTGCGGCTCGGCGCCACGCGCCGCGCGACGACGTTCTGGAAGCCGGGACCGTCGCCCGCCGCCCGCGCCACCGCCCCGTCCGAGATCCCGCGCAGCAGGTCATCCAGCCAGTCGGCATCGGCCTTGGCGAAGTCCGACAGCACATAGCCCGCGACCCGGTCCTTGTGGCCGGGATGGCCGATGCCCAGCCGGACGCGGTGGTAATTCTCGCCAATATGTTGGTGGATCGAGCGCAACCCGTTATGCCCGGCATGGCCGCCACCCAGCTTGACCCGGCATTTTCCGGGGGCGAGATCCAGCTCGTCATGGATGACGATAACGTCCTCGGGCGTCAGTTTCAGATAGCGCGTCGCCTCGCCGACCGACTGGCCGGACAGGTTCATGAAGGTCAGCGGCTTCAGCAACACAACCTTTTCCGACCCAAGGCGGCCTTCGGACATCTCGGCCTGAAAACGCTGGCGCCAGGGGGAAAAGCCGTGATCCGCCGCGATCCGGTCCACCGCCATGAAGCCGATATTGTGCCGGTTGGCCGCATATTTCGCCCCCGGATTGCCCAGGCCCACGATCAGTTTCATCGTTCTTCCTTCGTCCCATTCGGTTCAAATGCGCCGCATCCCTTGCGGATGAGATCGGGCGTTACTAAGACTCTGTCAACCTTTCGCAGGTAGAACATTGCGCTGACGGGGTCTCGAATCGGGACATGTGCGGCAGGGCAGACAATCGGGCAGGAATGATTGATGAGCGATCCGGCAGAATTCTACATGAACACGCTTGTTCCCATGGTGGTCGAACAGACCTCACGCGGGGAACGGGCTTACGACATCTTCTCGCGGCTGCTGAAGGAACGGATCATCTTCGTCTCTGGCCCCGTCCATGACGGGATGGCGACGCTGATCTGTGCGCAGCTGCTGTTTCTGGAAGCGGAAAACCCGTCCAAGGAAATCTCGATGTATATCAACAGCCCCGGCGGTGTCGTGACCGCGGGCCTGTCGATCTATGACACCATGCAGTATATCCGCCCCCGCGTCTCGACGCTGGTGGTGGGGCAGGCGGCCTCGATGGGGTCCTTGCTGCTGTGCGCAGGCGAAAAGGGCCAGCGTTACTCGCTGCCCAACAGCCGCATCATGGTGCACCAGCCCTCGGGCGGGTTCCAGGGGCAAGCCACGGATATCCTGATCCATGCGCGCGAAACCGAAAAGCTGAAGCGCCGCCTGAATGAGATCTATGTCCACCACACCGGGCAATCGCTGGCCGACGTGGAAGCAGCGCTGGAACGCGACCGCTTCATGTCGCCCGAGGAAGCCAAGGACTGGGGCCTGATCGACGAGGTTCTGACCCCGCGCGGCAAGGCCGAGCCCGAGAAGAAGTAACCCAGAGATCGCAGCAAATACGCTGCGGTTTGGGGATTGAGACCGGGGGCCGCCGCCCCTAACATGGGCAGCAACCCGATGGACCCGCCGTCCGGCGGGACTGCTCTGGACGTAAGGACGTAGCATGGCGACAGAGAACGACAGCAAGAACACGCTCTATTGCAGCTTCTGCGGCAAGAGCCAGCATGAGGTCCGCAAGCTGATTGCGGGTCCGACCGTGTTCATCTGCGACGAATGCGTCGAGCTGTGCATGGACATCATCCGCGAGGAGACCAAATCCTCGGGGCTGAAATCGGGCGAAGGCGTGCCGACGCCGCAGGAAATCTGCGCGGTTCTGGACGATTACGTCATCGGGCAGGAACGCGCCAAGCGCGTGCTGTCGGTGGCCGTTCACAACCATTACAAGCGGCTGAACCACGGCGCCAAGTCGGATATCGAATTGGCGAAGTCGAACATCCTGCTGATCGGCCCGACCGGCTGCGGCAAGACGCTGCTGGCGCAGACGCTGGCGCGGATCCTGGATGTGCCCTTCACCATGGCCGACGCGACCACCCTGACCGAGGCCGGTTACGTGGGCGAGGATGTCGAAAACATCATCCTGAAACTGCTGCAGGCCGCCGACTACAATGTCGAGAAGGCGCAGCGCGGCATCGTCTATATCGACGAGGTCGACAAGATCACCCGCAAGTCCGACAACCCCTCGATCACCCGCGATGTCTCGGGCGAGGGCGTGCAGCAGGCGCTTCTGAAGATCATGGAAGGCACCGTAGCTTCCGTGCCTCCGCAAGGCGGCCGCAAGCATCCGCAGCAGGAATTCCTGCAGGTAGACACGACGAACATCCTGTTCGTTTGTGGCGGTGCTTTTGCGGGCCTCGACCGGATCATTGCCGCGCGCAACAAGGGCACGGCGATGGGCTTCGGGGCGGCGGTCAAGGAAAACGATGATCGCGGCGTGGGCGAGCTGTTCAAGGAGCTGGAGCCGGAAGATCTGCTGAAATTCGGCCTGATCCCCGAATTCGTCGGCCGTCTGCCGGTGATCGCGACCCTGACCGACCTGGACGAGGAAGCGCTGATCATCATCCTGACCAAGCCGAAGAATGCCTTGGTCAAGCAGTATCAGCGCCTGTTCGAGCTGGAAGGTGTCAAGCTGACCTTCACGGAAGATGCGCTCTCGGCCATTGCCAAGCGGGCGATCAAACGCAAGACCGGCGCGCGCGGGCTGCGCTCGATCATGGAAGATATCCTGCTGGATACCATGTTCGAACTGCCCGGCCTGGAAAGCGTCGAGGAAGTGGTGGTCAACGAGGAAGCGGTGGACAACGCCGCCGCCAAGCCGCTGATCATCCATGTCGAAGCGAAGAAAGAGCCGGCGAAAACCGCAGGTTAAGCGCGGTTCCGGATGGAATTCGAAGGCCTCGAGCGTATCTTCGCTCGGGGCCTTTTTTGCATGGAAGGATGGCTGTGAGCCATGCATTGAGGGATAGCCGTGAGCCTTGCATCGAAGGAGGGCCGTGAAGCCTTGCATTGAAAGGGGGGCCGTGAAGCCAGCAAGTGTTGGGGGCAACTGGGCCAAAGCCCTCATAGGGATTTCGGCAAGCGATGGTCTGGAAGGGGGATGAGTTCGCCGAAGGTCGTGTCGGTGCTGACTGATCTCCCCATGCTGTGAGCACTGGGCAAACTTGGCCTGAGGTGCAGCGGTGGCTTGCATCCGAGGACAGACGTTAGCGGTCGCCTTCGTCCTGTCCTTCCATCCACGACGGCCTCAAATCCACAGTGCCGCCTTCCGTTGGGTGCATGGCAACTTCAGGCTTACCTGATGATGCCTGCACCATTAGACAGTCATCATGCCCGCCTGCGCTGGATCGAGGAGAGGAGAGCCGGATGAGAACCGCCACCATGCTATGCGCCATGGCGCTTGCGCTGCCCGCCGCAGCTGATCCGTTCGAGAATTTCGGCACCGCGATGAAATATGGGCTGCCACTGGCGGCGGCGGCCTGCGCCGTGGATCAGGACCGGATTGAGGATTTCGCGGTGCGCGGTGTTCTGCAGGCGGTTATCGTGTTGGGGATGAAGCATTATTTCGACGGCCAACCCATCTCTCGGCGGCCCTCGGGCGAGGGCGAGGGGTTTCCGTCAGGCCATACGGCGGCGGCGTTCTTTGGTGCCGCCGATCTGGCCGGCAAGTGCTTTGAGGATCAGCCCGAGGCGGGCGCGCTGGCTTACGGCGCCGCCGGCCTGACCGGGTGGAGCCGCGTTCACGCGGGCGAACATACGCCGCAGCAGGTCTGGGCCGGTGCGCTGATCGGCTTCAGCCTTGGTGCGGCGAATTTCGGGATCGGGACCGACGGCGCATCCTTCAGCGTCGGGATGAAATTCTGACGGTTTATCGGGCTGAAAAACTGTCGATCTCGGCCGCGACCAGATCCTGCAATTCCCAGATATAGGGGTCGCGGATCCCGGCGGCCTCCAGCCCTTGTGCGGTGCGCAGCAGGTATTCGCTGCCCGATCCCGCAGCGCCATTGGCGCGTGACAGCATGCGGGCCTGCTCTTCGACCGGCCGGTCGACCAGCGGCACGTCGATGGGGCCTGCGTAAAACGTCAGCGCCTCGCTGCGCTTGCCATCAATCTCGACCTCGATCCAGCGGGTGTTGCCCGCCAGCTCCTGCGCGACCAGTTCGCGTTTCAGCACCGCGCGCATCGACTCCGCCTCGGTCCCCGGCCGGATTTCCAGAACCAGACCTTCGCAGCTGTCGCCCGACGACAAGGCCAGCATGAGGCCGGGGTTTTCGGGCGTCCCCCGGAAATGGTCGAGCGGGATGCTGAACTGCCGATGCCAGCCGATCGCGGTGGCGCGGTACCGCCCCGCTACCGCAAAGCCCGGATTCCAGATCAACGAGCCATAGGCGAAAATCGGGATGGGGCGCGGGCGCTCGCGCGTCAGATCCACCGCCATCTGGTCCAGTTCGGCATCGCTCAGAAAGGTCCAGTTCTCGGGGTACAGCGGCCCGTCCACGATGTGAGTCGCGCGGCGGATGTGATCCTCGGTCAGGCGCAGCGCGCCACGCGGCGCCTGGGTCGTGGGATCAGACATCCAGACCTTCTTCTTCGACGAAGCGGGCATTTTCCTGAATATATTCAAAGCGCAGCTCGGGCTTTTTGCCCATCAGACGCTCGACCAGATCGCCGGTTTCGCCCGCCGCGTCTTCGTCGATGGTCACTCGGATCAGCTTGCGCGTCGCCGGGTTCATCGTCGTGTCCTTCAGGTCCTTGGCGTCCATTTCGCCCAAGCCCTTGAATCGCTGCACGTCGATCTTGCCCTTGCCGCCGATGCCCTTGGCCAGCAGCCGTTCCTTTTCCACGTCATCCGCGACATAGACCCGATGCGAGCCCTGCGTCAGCCGATACAGCGGCGGGCAGGCCAGATACAGGTGCCCCTTGTCGATCATCGGGCGCATCTGGGTGAAGAAGAAGGTCATCAGCAGGCTGGCGATATGCGCGCCGTCGACATCGGCGTCAGTCATGATGATGACCTTGTCATAGCGCAGATCGTCGACGTTGAACTTGGTCCCCATGCCGACGCCAAGCGCCTGACACAGATCGGAAATTTCGGCATTCGAGCCCAGCTTGCCCGAGGCCGCGCCGAGCACGTTCAGGATCTTGCCCTTCAAGGGCAGCAGCGCCTGCGTGGTGCGGTCGCGCGCCTGCTTGGCCGAGCCACCAGCCGAGTCGCCCTCGACGATGAACAGCTCGGTGCCGGCGCGGTTCTTGGCCGAACAATCGACCAGCTTGCCCGGCAGGCGCAGCTTTTGCGTGGCCGTCTTACGCTGCGTTTCCTTTTCCTGACGGCGGCGCAGGCGCTCCTCTGCCCGCAGAATCAGGAAATCGAGGATAGATCCCGCCGATTTCGGATCCGCCGCCAGCCAGTTGTCGAAATGGTCGCGCACCGCGCCTTCGACCAGCCGGTGCGCCTCGACCGTAGCCAGACGGTCCTTGGTCTGGCCCACGAATTCCGGCTCGCGGATGAAGCAGGACACCAGCGCACAGCCGCCGGTCAGCAGATCCTCACGGGTGATCTGGGCGGCTTTCTTGTTGTTCGCCAGCTCGCCGTAGGCGCGCACGCCTTTCAACACGGCCGACCAGAACCCGGCCTCATGGGTGCCGCCTTCGGGTGTGGGCACGGTGTTACAGTAGGACTGGATGAAGCCGTCGCGCGAGGGCGTCCAGTTGATCGCCCAGTCGACCTTGCCGGGCACGCCGAAGCGGCCCTGAAAATCCACGCTTCCGGCGAAGGGGCGTTCGGCATAGGTGGTCACGCCGTCCAGCGTTTCCGACAGGTAATCGGCCAAGCCGCCGGGGAAGTGGAAGACCGCCTCCATCGGGGTTTCGCCGTCGTCGATCTCGGTTTTCCAGCGGATTTCGACGCCCGAGAACAGATAGGCCTTGGACTTCACCATCTTCAGAAGCCGCGCGGGCTTGAAGCGGTGATGGCCGAAGATCTCCTCGTCGGCATGGAAGGTCACGGTGGTGCCGCGCCGGTTCGG
>RRZU012693605.1_pt1 | contig 11075 bp, 1 predicted proteins | sample 2165561 | NCBI WGS metagenome assembly RRZU01 (sample SAMN10456909, study PRJNA506462) | wastewater metagenome | isolation source: wastewater sludge | place: USA: Moscow, Idaho | reverse complement strand
GGTAGTAGGGAAATAACAATGTTTGCTCCTTACGATAAGGAAATGAATGTCCCTTTCGAGTCTATTAAAATAAGAAAAGAAGAGCAATATAAAAAACCAATTTTAAACAGTGATATTGTTGTGATAATGGATAACGGTGTTCCAGAAGGCTCGCAAACTGCATTTAGCGACTCTAAGAATAGAGATGTTTTTGACTTAGCAATGGCTGAGAAAAAAGACATCATTGTATATACAAATAGACCTTTGTATTATAGAGACGGTAAAGAAGTTAATGAAGCATTTGACTTAGCTAAGTATAATAATGTTTACTTAAAAACTGGTTCTAACTATAAAAGAAGTGGGTTCTTAGAAACTGTAGGAGCAGACTTAAAAAAAGATTTATCAGATACTCTTATCGGTTTTGGCAGAACAAACCCTAAGAATAGAATTGAAATCAACAAAAGTATTTTAGGTAAAGAAAACGCTTTATACCTAAATATATTTGATGTTTTAAATGATGGAGTCGAAGATGAGTCTGGAAAAAGCTTTGAGTCTGTGCTAAAAAATACAAGAGATAAAAACAAACTAAGAAAAACATTTGAACATATTTTTTCATTAGATATGCAAAACAAAAAAACAATAGAAACGTTGAAATTCTTGCAGGGCAAAAATCTTACTTATCATGGTAACGAAGCTGTTGCTGAAGTTTTATCTGAATATCTAAATGAAAAGATAGAGCACGCTGGAATTAAAAAAGAAAATAAATCTTTAAAGTTTATTATTGATGATGAAGTAATAGCAAAGAATGTAACAATAACAAAGAGTCCTGACAATTTTGCTAAAAAAATTCAATTAGATGAGTTCAATCTTTATTCAACAAATATATACGGGGTTGAAAAACCTGGTTATGCAAAAGGTGGATTGAAAAAGTTTTTAGATACAACCGCAATACTTGATAAACAAATAGAACATTACTCTTCTAGTTTAAATGCAACCAGGGATGAATGGAATTTGAAAATAATAGAAGATGATTTTGAACTGTTCGATAGGCTTAAGAAAGAAGAAAATTTCTTTAGCTTAAGCAAAAAAGAAAAATCAAAAGTTATAGAAAAAATAGCTTCCGAAATGTTAACCAAGGATGTTGAAAAAGCTACATCTGAGGCAACTTCTGTACTAGGTGATGAACTTATAGTTTTCAGAGATAGAAAGTATATAGATGCTTCCGATGACTTAACTATGCTCGCCGAGACAATAGTTAAAAAAAATACAGCTCTTAAAGAAAATACAGATAAGCTTGTAAAAAGTATTGTTGAAAACATTGAAAAAGGAAAAGTCTCTGAATTAGAGTTAGAAAAATTAGATATTATTAGCAAAAGAAGTCCTCTTGAATATAAAAGAATAAGAGAAACTGTATATAAAAATACTGGTTTTGATATTGGAACTAAGCAATCAAAACAAACTAGTTCGTTGTTTATAACAAAAGAAAGTGTTGAAAACGGAACTTTAAGGGACATAATAAAAAAAGGTATAGCAGAAAACAAACCTGTTGTTATTAGCCCAGAAATTCAAAAAGATATTACGTTAAATAAAAAGTTAAATGAAAGTTTGAATGCCGTTGGGTTTAAGTCACTAGATTTTAGGATAGACAATAATAATGTAAATATCCCGGAAGAATTTAAAGCTGACTTTTTAAAAGGAATTTATGATAACAAGCATAAAAATCAACAATTCAAGTCTGAAAAGATAATAACACTTGAGGCAATAACATCTGTAAGAGGCATAGAAAAAGTTTACGATGAATTTGATAAAGAAAATTCGAAATTAAATAACTTTGCAAAAGACGAAATGATGTCTTCTAGGGTAATGTATAATCCAAGACTTAATATATCTATGGAATATGAAGATACAACTGACGGAGCTTCTAATGCAAAATTTAAAACAGGAATGTTTTTTGAAGGGTCTTATCATGAAATAGAAATTAAAACTAAATTCACAAATGCTGATGCTTCTAAAGCTGTAATTGAAGAAGCTAAAAGAAATACATTTATAGATTCTGAAGAAAGCATTTCTAAAATGAGAAATTTTCAAAAAGCTAAAGTTATGCTTGGACTTTTAGAAGATAGAATTTCAACTGAAAGTAGAAAAGGTTATATTAATTTTTATAAAAAAAGTCCCAAAGAATTGGAAAAAATAGCTGAGGAAATATACAACGAGCAGGCTGAGGGTTATGAGCAAGAGCTTAAAAAAATAGAAGATGTTCGTATTAGTCGTGGGATTAGATCTATGATTTTAAATGCTGACGGAGCTAAAATGATAAACGCTAAAGTGGATAAAGAAGGCCGTATCAAAAACAGTAACAATAATATGTTTAAAGCTTTTGAACTTGCCGTTAGTAGAAACTTGGAGCAAATAGAAAGACCAGATGTTTTATCTGAATTAGATTTAGAAATAAAACTTGAAGGCGGAAGATTTGTTAAAAACGATAGGGGTGGAACCACCCCCAAAGGTGGGAAATCGAGATACAGTTATACTCCCGACCAATACATAAAAAGCATTTCCCCATTAATAGAAATAACAGGAACGGCGAATAAAACTAAAGCTGAAAAAGTTGAAATAATAACTAATCAGATAATAGACTCCGACCTGGACGATAAGACGAAAAGGTCTTTGTTGTACTTTACGCCTAGCCCAGATGGTGACGTTAATAGAGAACTTTATAAACAAACTGCATTTTTGTTGTCAGCTGAGAGCGGTACTTTTGCAAATAATTTGAACCAAACTACAGTTTATGAATATATGAAGTTCCTTACAAAAACTGAAGGCGGGAAAAGAACGGCTGAGTCTGCTATGGGAACAACTCAATTAAACAAAAGAGTGTTTTTAAGTGACGAGTTCAGCGAACATTTAAAAAGGGCATTCTTAACTGGTGATGATTTATCAACAACATCACTGATTAATAAACAACAAAATACGATAGCTGGTAAATTTTTCATGACAGTTATGGATTCTATTTCCCAAGGGAATTTCTTAAATGCTTTAGGGCAAAGAACATTCCAAGCTGCCGATTTAAGAGGAGACCTGGTTGTAAGGCAAAACGGAGTTAATAAGAACTTAAATGTTTTAATGTCTGAAGTTTCCAGTTCTATGGATTCCCAATCTTCGATTTCTAAAAATGTTGTTAACAACAAAAACGCTATTGATACTTTTAATATAATTGAAAATGTGAATAAGCAAGAAATAGAAGAGATAGTTCGTTATGAAAATAATAAAGTAAGACATGCCGTATTGGTTGGGGATTTGAATGATATAAATATAGACAGAAGTATTTATGGATATTCAGCTGCATTCCAGGAGGGTTCTCTAGTTTCTAAAGAAAGTGCAGCGGCTGCTAACTCCGTAACTTTGCAAAAGCATAAGTTTAGTATTTATAAAAATATTAATTACGAGAAGTTTAGCAAAAAAGTCGGAGTAGAAATAAAAGATAGTGAAAGCCTTTATCAATTCTTTAAAGCTAATCCCGAAAAGATAAATGAATTGTTTTCTTCTGAACTTAAGAAAAATAAAGCTAATCAAAAGCTTTTGGTAGAAGGTCTCGAATACATAAAAAACATGAACGGTTCAAATGTTGACAAGCTTTACGAGCTTGCGAAACTTAGAGTTGCGGGAGAAATAAATAAAAAAGTTTCTGTTGATGTTGATACCAAGAATGTAGAAAATGTATTAAGTCATATGTTTTATACAATTCAAAACTTAGACGCTGATAAGCAAAAAGAACTTGAGTATGTAATTAAAAATTATGTCCTACTAAAAGATATAAAAGATGGAAAATATATAACAGATAATGAAATTAAAACACAAAAGAGTAAGTTGATGTACGGAATGGCTAGTGCCTTTTTCGGTGGTTCTCTGAAAGAAGAAAAAACATTGGTCCTTGATAAAGATTTATTCACTGATACTTTTGGGGATTCGTATATGTATAGAAAAGTAAGTAGTGGGATAACTCTTGAAAGTATTACACTTACAAGAGACGGCCTTGAATTAATTACAGGGGATGTTTCAGAAGTAACGAAAGCTAGTAAAATGTATTCTTCTGGACAAAAATACACAGCTTCTGTAATGCCTGATTATATAAAAGTTGTAGATACTAAAGGTGTAGAGTCTGGTATATCCGCCATAATAAATATGAAGCTTGAAAAAAGAGGGCAAGTCGGTTCTATGTTAATAGATGCTATTAATACTAGCTTGACTATGGTATATGATACTGATAAAACAAAAGTTTCTGAATTTGCAACTGGTATGAAAGATATTTATGACATCCTAATGCTAGATGTTAATACTAGTTCCCCAGATGGGATATATCACTCTTTCAGGCATATCGAGAAGTTAATAAAAGATACAAACGGGGATTATAACCTTATGAAAGATATAATCCGAAATCCAGAAAAAGCTACTGAATATCATTTTGCAAATAAAAAAATCAAAGAAGATATCATTGCGAAATATGGAAATGTATTCCAAGATGATGATAAAGCACACTTTGCTTTAATGCTAGATATTGCTAAAAGATATGACAAGTTTAATAAAGAGCAACTTGGTGGTCGTGGGGACAGCATGGTTATGAGAAACCATGCTATTAAACTAGGCGTAGGTGGCGAAGAAATAGAGGTTGGTTCTGGTGATATATTTATAAAGACATATACTAATATGGCTAAATCAGCTGCTACAGAAAGCAAGAAAAGTCATGACGGAATGAAGCTAAACTATATAATGGAAAAAATGTTCGGTATTCAAGGGTATAAAATTCTTCAAGAAGAAATAGATAGAAATGGAATGAAAGAAGGAACGGAAGTTCTTGTAAAAACTTTAACATCATTACATGACGAATTTTCAATAGGTAGAAATGTAAATATTGATCAACTAGCAAGTGTTAAATACCAGGATAAACTTATAAGCAGTTTGGCTGAAAGCTTTAACGAAACATTCGGAAAAACTGTTGACTCTTACGATGGTTCTAGCGCCCATATACTTGGTAAAGAAGACAGCGTAGACGGTTCATTTAAAAGAGCTGTTGCTGTAATTGACTTAGCTAAAGTTTCGGATAAGGAATACTTTATAAGAGACCTTGGGGAAAATGGAAAAAGCATTACGGAATTGGCGAATTTTGATGTTATTCAAAATGGTTCAAAAGAAAAACAATATAACATTGTTAAGGAAAGTTTAGAGCATAAGATTGTGGTTGATTTTAATGAAACAAAAGACATTTCGGTGTTGGAAAAATACATAGGAGAAGCTAGAAACGAAAGGCTAGATTTGGGAGGAGTAGCTAAAAAACTTTTAGACTCTGAAACTCAAATTAATGTTTTTGATTCTTATATTGGAAAATCTCTTGTTGAAGCAGGGATAATAAATAAAAGTGGAATAGCTCAAGGGAAAATAAAAGGAGAGGTTATAATAACCGATTCGAAAGCTTTTGAGAAATATGCTGACCTTAAATCTTCATCTGATTATATTAAAGAGATTGTACAAAAAAATCTAATTCTTAGTGATGATGAAATAGCTGATACTATAAAAAAGGTTGATTTAATGTTCCAGGGTAAATTAACAAATAGTTCTGATTTCTATTTTTTAACTGATGTTAAAAACGCAATGGAAAAAGCCAAAGAAGACTTAATATTCCAAACTCCGAAAGGTAGTTATAAAATAGAGTCTATTGAAGAGCTTACAGCTAAGACCTTGAAGACTATAGATTTCATAGAAAAAAATGTAGGGAATAAAGAAGTAATGAACTCATTTGCTAATTTCTATAAAAACTTTGGTATAAGAGCTGATGTTATTAATCTTGATTTTGATTTAGAGTCTGCAAATCTTGAAAAAATTGTTACCTCTGATTCTACAAGAATGATAGAAGATGCTATTAAAAACTACATAGATATAGATAATAGCAAAAAATATATAGAAGTTCTTAAAGGTAGAAAAAGCTCAAACATATTTGATGAGATAAATGATGTCTTTAAAATAATAGAAACAAATGATGAAAAAGTTCTTACTGTGGATTTTTCTTTAAGATTGCATAACTTAACAGAAGTTATGAAAATGTTGAAAAACAATTTTGAAGAAGAAAAATATTTGGACTCTGTGTCTAAAGACTTTGATAAGTTAAAAACCACAGCATTTGATTTTATAGCAAACACGAATACATACATGAAGAATAAAAGTTTATTAGCTATGTCCGTTAAGAATGAGGCAGAATTAGAAGCAACTTTTAAAAATGTGGTTTCTGATTTGCTTGATATTAGAGAAACAATGAAAGCTCAAGCTAAAGAAGTTAAAGAAAACTTTGACATTTTGATAGATGGTGATATGAAAACTAGATTGTTTGAAATGGACGAAGCTAACAAGATCATGAATAATGCACATATAAAAGCTGAGATAGAGTCTTTAACGGAAAAACAATTTAAAAACTTCGAACTTAATTTACAGGAAAGCACTTTAAGTAGTAAAAAAAGTGAATTGTTCCAATCTATGAGGTTCAATATGGGTACTGACTCTAGGGTTGTAAAGCCTCTTGAGGGTTCATTGGTTGAAGAACTTATAGGAAATAAATTAATAAATTCTAAAGATAAAACAGTGGATGCTATAAGCGTTAAGGAACTTGAAGAACTTATAGGTAAAAAAATAGTTAGGGAATCTTTATTAAATAGCTCCAACGACTCTCTTCACGAGAGAAGGGTAACTATTGATTACTTAGATATGGCAGTTAAGAAAAAGAATAAAACAATTCTTAATAGATATTTTGATTCTTCTGAGGTTGAAGATATCTTATCCGGGAAAAGAAATCTTGTTGAAGAAGTTAGTAATAATATGAATTATTCAAAAAATTTAGAGCTTACTGTAGGGCAGAAATTTAAAAATGGGGTGGAACATGCTATTGCTGACATTGTTATGAAAAACAGAATTGCGGAATTATCAGAAATTGCAATTTACGATGCTTCAATAGATAAGAGTTTTGACTATAGTAGTACAAGAAATGGCTTTGCAAGAACTCAAATATTCTTTTCAAGACATCCTCAACAAACGCAATACCATACTTCAGGTATGACTTCTATTGCCCTTAATACAAAACAAAGTACTAAAAATACTTTGTTAGCTGAAATAACCGAATTACTAGCTAGGTCTGGAAATAATGAAGCTGGTGTAATGTTGATTGGTAAAAAGACTTTTAAAAATAAAAGAGGGGATTTCGATGGAGATGCCGGAGCTGTTGCATTTTTAAAAGACCAGTCTACAAAAAACATGGCACTATTTCATTCTAATTCTATGAACTATGTATTTGAAAACGAAAACCAAGCTATAGAATTTGTTGATAAAAAGAACAGAATAATTGATGTTTCTGATTATGGAAACTATACATTTAGAAAGTTTATAGATAAGTTTGCTGATAAAAAAACAGCAAAACTTATATTATCGGAAAATGAATTTGACCTTGATAGTAAATTAGGCTCTGATTGGGGAACGACAAATAGAATTTTATTAGGTCTTAAAGATTATGAATATAAAACTATATTGGAAATAAACAAGTCTAATAACTTTTATATCAAAGGAAGAATTGAAGATGAGTTTGTTAAGCATAGAAATGCTTATAAAGAGTTTCTTTATCATGTAACTGAAAATAAAGAGTTCGCTGAATTTTTAGATGTGCAGCAGGAAAGGCTTAGTAAAAATGAAATAAGCAAATCTGAATTCAATGAGATTATTTCATCTGAGTATAAAGCTCAAACCGGAGAAAGCGGAAAAGATTTCGAAAAGCTTATTGCTAAACCTGAGCTTTCTAAATTCTTTGACCCTAAAGAAAATGTATCTACTTATAACAAAGCAGTTAATATTAAAAATACGGGTATAGTATTTGAGGAAACAGCTAAGTATAGAGTTCCTGGTTTAAGTATGTATAACTTTGATATTAACAAATTTATGAGCGATAATAATTATTTGGAAAATGTTTTTGTTGGTGAAACATTAAAAAACAATTTAAAAAATGAGTTTGAAGGATACGCTAAGAAACAATTCTTATTCTCCAAATTGGCCGATATCTATTACGATAATGCCAACGAAGCGGCTATCTCTGCTAAACACGGATTGTCTCTTGATGGATTAAAAGATGTAAGAGATAAAATAAGTTTATTCCAGGGAGATAAAAACCTGAGCGATATTGCTGTAGAAGTAGCTGAAAAAATTACTTCTAACAACTTAAGTGAGAAACAAACAATCGCTGTTTCAAAAGCATTCCAGGAAAGTTATTACAACAAAGGGTTTGGATATGAATTTATAGATAATGCTGACAAAGATTTTACTTCTACATTCGGAAGTAAAAAAATACAATTTGAATCTTGGAACAGCTCTAGGCTTGGGAAAAGTGAAGTTGATGAGTTAAGAACAGAACTTAAAGATTTGAAAGGTAGAAGTGAGGAAGCTCTCTCTGTGTTCAAAAAAGCATTTATAGCCAATGAAGTTCAATTTGATAAATTCTTAGAAGGTGAAAACTTTGATTACAAGATGTTTAAAATCCAAGATAGGCAAACTGATATAAACTTCTCAGGTATTAAAAAGAATGTTAATTATAAAATTATCGGTTCTGAAAAAGAAGGCTCAAAAGTATTTGATGAAATGCTTAGTTTACTTGGTAATGAAAAAAAATCAACAAGCGACTTATCAAATCTTTTAGGAGTTATGCAGCACATTAACAGAACTTATAACATTGATAGTAAAGTAGATGTTGTTGGGGAATCTCTTAAGGGCTTTGCAAAAGAATTTGGGATAACCGAAATGAAAGATGCTAAAGCTTTAATAGAATCTTTTTCATCTATCCTGGTTGTGTTTAGTCAAAACGAAAGAAATGCAGATTTAAAGATGGAAACATTTGATAAAGCTATTTCTCAAATTGGGAAAATAGCAAAAACTGATGAGGATTTTGTGGAATTAAAGCAGGTACAAAATGTTTTAAAAACCGTGTCATCTATTATGGCTGATGTTTCTATAACAAGTAAATTCTTCGATTTGTACGGAATAAAAGTTAAAAATGATTTTATGGAACTGGCTATTGCTGAAACAAAGATTGAGGATAAAACATTTAATAAGTATTTAGCCGAGGTTGCTTATAAATTAGATAACGAACTTGAGAAGGTTTCTGTAGATGGGTATATGAATTACTTAAATAGAAATGGGATGAACTACAAAGAACATCTTACCGTTATTGATAAACTTGATGAGTCAGCTTCTGAAAATATAAACTATTTAGCAGAAAAAACAATGAAGGAAATAAATGCTTCCCGTAACAGGTTTGATATGAACCCTTCAGCTGAGATATCCAGAATAATTAATTTTGGAACTACTTCTACAAATGCAGGTGTCTCAGATTTTCAAGGTTACTTATCTAAGCTTATGGACTCAATAAGAACTGGAAGGCCTATAGATATATCCGAAAGTTCGATATCATTGGCTGCTTCAAAGACAAAAATTTTGCTAAAAGAAATAGAATATAATACTACTCTAAAATTTTTCCAAAATGAAGAGATTATAAACTATTATGAAAACAATCTTAAGTTCCTTAGAACTGAAGAAGGTAAAAGTTTTGTTGAAGCAATTAATAAAAGCGAAGTAGAAGCTTTGGAAAATATAAAAGTAAATTTCTCCGGACTTGGTGAGAACAATATAGGTAATGACTTTTTCAAACAAATTTCCGGAAGAACTAATGTTCACGAAGTAAAAGACATAATAGCTGATTACAAAACAGAAGTTAATGCTTTGAACGAGCTCCTTGAAAACAAAGGCGACGAAGCTATAGATTTCATAAAAAATAGAGGAATTGACTCTATAGAAATTCTTAAAGTTTATGGACTCTACAAAGATGGAAAAGTATCTTTAAAAGAATTAAGAAACTTAAAGACTATTGAAATTAATAAAATATTAGAAGCTGTTGACTCTGCAATCAGTGAGAAAATCTCTACAGGTGTTAATTTGCAAATTGCTAATAGGAATTTAAGTATTGAACAATTATTTGGAGATAGTATAGGAATTTTTGATAAGAAGCTTTCTGATGAAGAAAGGATAATGAAAATAGTTTCTAGTTATTCTGAGTATGACACTAATGTTTCTAAGGTTTTCTTAAGCGAATTTGTTCAAGAAAAATTAGATAGTGTTATTCCTAGTGAGGAGAAAATTAAGTGGACTGTTCTTGAAAAATTAATAAGGCACGGTCAGGATAAAAACAGAAGTGCTATATTAAACAGCATACAAGATGCAAATATGTCTATTGAAGAAAAGATAGGTAAAGTGTCTACAATAGTTAAAAATACAGAAAAAATAATGAATGAATTATTTGAATCTAAATATTTTGAAAGTGAATTTGCTACTTTGAAGGCTATAGGCCCTGGCGAGGACTTCTTAAAAGCTTTGGGGAATGATTACAAAGTAACCAAAGTAGTTAATTTAGCGATAGGACAGCAAGTCCTTAGCGAATTTACGGATGAAAGTTCAAAGCGTAAAATTAGGGATTTTGCGAAGCGTAGCGGTGAAAGTTTTTTCCAAAAATATGGAAGTTACATAAACCTTGAAGAATACAAAATGAGTAAAAATATTTTTATCAAAAGTTTAGAAGCTGATTTTGCAATGAGGGTTTCTGAAAAGATAGAACAGCTTGCAGGACAAGATTATAAAATGGATGATGTTTTAAATGACCTTAGAAAACATTACAAAACAAATATGAAAAACTATGGAAAAACTTTGATTGGTGATAGTGATAAAACTATGAAGGAATTAGAGTTTATTATGAATAAAGCTGATTTTAAGAAAAGCGCTATTAAAGGCGGAATTGCTTTTGCTTCCATAGCTGCAACTATGTTCGGGCTTAGTCAAATAAGGAAGGTCTTTTCTGTTACTGAAACTACAGTGCCTGAAGAAAAGAAAAAAGAATTTGATAATGAAGCTTCAAAAATGGATTCTCAAAAAGTTCAGTATTATGATTTAAACTTCAGATTTAAATAGGGGGGAGGAAGCCACCCCTCTAAAAAACAAAAAAGACCAACAATTAAGTTCGCCTTCTT
>RRZU013041332.1_pt1 | contig 11078 bp, 9 predicted proteins | sample 2165561 | NCBI WGS metagenome assembly RRZU01 (sample SAMN10456909, study PRJNA506462) | wastewater metagenome | isolation source: wastewater sludge | place: USA: Moscow, Idaho | reverse complement strand
GGGGGGCGGGTGTGGCTGGGTGGGGGGGGCGGGCAGGGGCGGCCGGGGGGCGGAGGCGGGGGCGGGGGGGAGGGTGGGGGGGGGGGGTGGGGGGCGGGGGGGGGGGGTGGGGGGGGGGGGGGGCGGGCGGGGCGGGGCGGGGGGGGGGGGGCGGGGCGGGGTGGCGCGGGGGGGGGGCGGCGGGGGGGGGGGGTGGGGGGGGGGGGGGGCGGGCGGGGGGGGGGGGGGGGCGGTGGGGGCGGCGTGGTGCGGCGGGGGGCGCCCTGCTCGGAGCGGGCCGACCATGCCTGCGCCAGCAGCATGTTGGCGTGCCAGCACCTGTGCCAACCACCAAGCTGTGCTGGTTTTGCCATTGGTACCTGTTACGGCAATCACGTCCATTGCTTGCGATGGATGGCGGTAAAACTCGGCTGCAATCAGTGCTGTAGCTTCGCGCAAGCCTTGGTACAGAGCCACTTTGCCTGCATTGCTCGCGGTTGCCTGCGGCTGGGCAAAGGCAAATGCACTGGCTCCATCAGCCTCTGCCAGACAGGCTGTTGCGCCACGCTGCAACGCGGCTTCCACATGCACGCGGGCATCGTGCGCGGCGCCTGGCCATGCAATAAAGGCTTGCCCTGCTTGCAACTGGCGGCTGTCCGTTTGCAGCGCTGTGGCGTGCTGGCGCAACCAATCGGCAGCAGCTTGTACGTTAGGTAAAAGCGGTAAAGCGTATGGCTGCGTCATAGTGACTCCTGTGCGGCATCAACAACAATGCCTGGCTGCACCGACATATCAGGCGAAACGCCCAGCAAACGCAGGGTTTGTTGCGTTACATCGCTAAATACGGGTACTGCCACTGTGCCGCCATAAATGCTGCCCTGCGGCTCATCAATCATCACGCCAATGACTACGCGTGGCGCTTCAATCGGCGCAATGCCTACAAACGAGGCTCTGTATTTGCCGCCTGCATAGCTTTTACCTACCTGCTTGCGTGCTGTGCCTGTTTTGCCGCCTACCGAATAGCCCGTAGTTTGTGCCTGCTGCGCCGTGCCGCCTGGCAAGGTTACGTTGTGCAGCATATGGAGCACGTCTTTGGCTACTGTGCTGCTGAAAATGCGCGTGCCTTGCTGCGCGGCAAGGGGCTGTATTTTTCCTGTTTTATCGGCCTGCCCTTCACGCACCAGCGTAACGGGCATCAAGATGCCATCGCGTGCAAAAACCGAGTACATGCGCGTGAGCTGGAACAAGCTGGTCGATAGCCCATAACCATACGACATAGTGGCATGCTCGATAGGGCGCCAGCTTTTCCAGGGCCGCAAGCGCCCGCTGGCCATGCCTGGGAACGGCAAATCGGGCTTTTGCCCCAGGCCAACGCTGTGAAAGCTCTCCCACATATCACGCGCAGACAGGCGCTGGGCAATTTTCACCACGCCCACGTTGCTCGACTTTTGGATAACGCCACCTACTGTTAAGACGCCATAGTTATGCACATCGCCAATGGTGGCGCCATTGATGGTCATCTTGCCTGGCGCAGTGATGATTTGCGTATTGGGCGTTACTTTCTTTTGCTCAAGCGCCAATGCCACTGTTAAGGGCTTGATGGTAGAGCCTGGCTCGTAAATATCGGTTAAGGCGCGATTGCGAAGCTGCTCGCCGCTTAAGTTTTTGCGTTTGGCAGGGTCGTAGCTGGGGTAGTTGGCCAGCGCCAAAACTTCGCCCGTTTGCACATCAAGCACCACTACGCTGCCGCCCTTGGCGTTTTGCGCCTCTACCGCATCGCGCAGCTTTTGCCAGGCAAAATACTGCACTTTGCTGTCGATAGTCAGGTGGATGTCTTTACCGTCCATGGGTGGCACTTCATCGCCTATGCTTTCAACCACGCGCCCGAGCCTATCGCGAATAACGCGCCGCGAGCCTGTGCGGCCTGCCAGTTGCGCATTAAAAGTGCGCTCCATGCCTTCTTGGCCCTTATCTTCCACGTCAGTAAAGCCAACAATGTGCGCTACGGCACTGCCTTCTGGGTATTGGCGCAAATACTCCTTGCGCTGATAAATGCCCTTTATGCCCAAAGCTGCAATTTTTTTAGACGTATCTTCATCCACCTGGCGCTTGATATAGACGAAGTTTTTCTCGTCTTTAGACAGCCTGCTTTTCACCTCTTTAAGCGGCATCTCCAGCAACTGCGCCATTTTCACAATCTTGTCGTGGTCGGCCTGCTGCGCAACCTCTTCAGGAAAAGCCCAAATCGCCTGCGCCGGAACACTGGAAGCCAAAATCAGGCCATTGCGATCAAGAATACGCCCCCGATTGGCGGGCAGCTCAAGCGTGCGAACAAAGCGCACTTCGCCTTGGCGGATAAAAAAGTCGTTACCAATAATCTGCACATAAGCTGCACGCGCCGCAAGCCCCAAAAAGCCCAGCGCCAAGCAAGCCAGCATCAACTGGCTGCGCCACACGGGCGTATGACTGGCAAGCAACGGATTAACGCCTAAAGAGATGTTTTTCACCCCCTTGACGCTGGTAACTCCGCGCAGGCTTTTTTGCAAAGCCTTGTCTTGCCGACTTTGCTTGCGCTTTTCTGAACGCAACCACTGCATCATGGCTTTTTCTCCACCGATGCAGGCACAGGTGCGGGTGCAGCGCCCTCTTGCACAACATTGCCACGAATAGACACATACTGCGTAATGGCAGGTGTTGCCTCGCGCATTTCCAACTTGGTGCGCGCCATACTCTCCACCCGCAAAGCAGCCGCTTGCGCCCTCTTTTGCACCTTGAGTGTTTCGCGCTCCGTCTCCAGCCTGCGCGTTGCCGCCTGCGCCCTATCGGTAGCGGTATACAAAGTACGCGACTGGTACTGCAAGCGCACCAAATAAAAGGCGCTTGCCAGCACTGCACCAAGTAGCAAAAGACTGATGCGCGTCATACCCGTACCTCACTGCGTGGCATGTTACGGACTGCCACGCGCAAAATGGCGCTACGCGCACGCGGGTTTTGCTGCACCTCATCGCTGCTGGGGCGCAAGCGCACCACATCGCGCAGCGGCATAGGCACAGGCGCTTGCGCAAAAGCGGCAGGCAAACGCCTATCGAAAACTTCGCGCGAATGCTGCACCATGAATTGCTTGACTATGCGGTCTTCCAGCGAATGGAAAGTAATCACCGCCAAGCGCCCTTCGGGTTTGAGCACGGTGAGCGCCGACTCTAGCGCCTGCCGCAACTCCTCAAGCTCGGCGTTGATGTAAATCCTAAAAGCCTGAAATGTCCGCGTTGCAGGGTCCTTACCCGGCTCGCGGGTTTTGACCGCACCAGCCACGATGCTGGCCAGTTCGGCTGTGCTTGTAATAGCGCCCCGCTCTTGTCGGCGAGCATCAATCGCCTTTGCAATTTGTGTAGCAAACCGTTCTTCGCCATAGTCACGTATCACCTCCGCAATGTGTTCAGTTTTCGCCGTCGCCAGCCAGTCGGCCACGCTCACGCCGCGCGTGGTATCCATGCGCATATCGAGCGGGCCGTCGTGCCTGAAAGAAAAACCCCGCTCTGGCGTATCAATTTGCGGGGAGCTAACTCCCAAATCCAGCAGCACGCCATCTACGCTGTGCGCTGGCAAGGCGGCAAGGGCTGTAAAGCTTTCGTGCCGAATGGAAAAACGGGTGTCTTCAATCGCATTGGCGCAAGCAATCGCTTGCGGGTCTTTGTCAAAAGCAATCAAGCGCCCGCCAAGCTCCAGCCTGCCCAAAATGGCACGACTATGCCCGCCACGGCCAAAAGTACCATCCACATAGCAGCCCGAAGCGGTATGCACCAACGCATCAACCGCCTCATTGAGCAGTACGGGAATGTGGCTTGTTTCCAGATTCATGGCAGCCACTCCTAAAACACGAAATTGGCCAATGTTTCAGGCAAGGGCTGCTGGCGTGCCAGTGCTTCTTTGGCTGCGTAGACTTGCTTGTCCCACAACTCGAAATGGCTGCCGTTGCCAAGCAGCATGGCATCTTTGCCCAGCATGCAGGCCTCACGCAGCTCAGGCGATATCAAAATGCGGCCGCTGCTCTGGTCCATATCCAGCCCCACTGCGTTGCCTAGCACGATGCGCTTTTGCCAACTGGCAGACATGGGCCATGCGGCAACGCGGTCGCGGAATGTTTCCCACTCCACTTCAGGGAAAAGCAGCAAGCAATCTTCTTGAAAATGCCGCGTGATGTGCAGGCGGCCGCCACCCATCGCAAGCAATGCTTCGCGGTAGCGGGTCGGGATAGATACCCGGCCTTTAACATCAACAGAAAGAGCGGTTGCGCCTTCAAACACGACTGTTCCGATCAAAGAGGTTCAAGAATGGAGTTAAAAATTAACAAAAATGGCTATTTTTGCCACTTCTCTCCACCTTTCGCCACTTTACCAGCAAAGAAGGCTCAATACAACCTTATCAAGAAAAAAATTTAATGAAATCAAGGCATTAGTCACGCTTGGACAAGCCGACTAGCAAGCACTGCAAACAAATAAACCCGCTAAAAATAACAACTTAGGCAACACTATCAAAGTGCTGCCTTAAACATATTTGTCATATTTACAAGATGTAGCGCGACAGGTCTTCGTTGCAACTGAGCTCCGCCAGCCGTGCATCAACATAGGCAGCATCAATCACCATGGTTTGCCCCTGCAAGTTGCTGGCGGTGAAGCTGATGTCATCAAGCAAGCGCTCCATTACGGTAGCTAGCCGCCTGGCTCCAATGTTTTCGGTGCGCTCGTTTACCGAAAATGCAATATGCGCCAATCTGGTAATGCCTTCTGGCTCAAACTGAAGCGTCACACCTTCGGTTGCAAGCAAGGCTTGGTATTGCTTGACCAGCGAAGCATGGGTTTGCGTGAGAATGGCCTCGAAGTCTTGCACCGACAGGCTTTGCAGCTCCACCCGTATCGGGAAGCGCCCTTGCAGCTCGGGTATCAGGTCGCTGGGTTTGCTCAAATGGAAAGCGCCCGAGGCCACGAACAGGATGTGGTCGGTCTTGATCATGCCGTATTTGGTGCTTACCGTAGTGCCTTCAACCAGCGGCAGCAAGTCACGTTGCACGCCTTGGCGCGATACATCTGCGCCGCTGCGCTCGTTGCTGCCTGCTACTTTGTCGATTTCGTCAATAAAAACGATGCCGTTTTGCTCGGCATTTTCTAGCGCGTGGCTGCGTATTTCTTCTTCATTGACCAGTTTGGCGGCTTCTTCGTCGGCGAGTTGGCGCAAAGCCTCGGCCACCTTGATGCGGCGCGTTTTGCGCTTGTCTTGCCCCATGCTGCTAAACATGCCACGCAATTGCTCGGCCATTTCTTCCATGCCCGCTGGACCCATGATTTGCATGGCTGGCGCGGCATCTGCCAAGTCAATTTCAATGTCTTTGTCATCAAGCTGGCCTTCGCGCAGTTTTTTGCGGAATATCTGGCGCGTATTGCTCTCGCTACTGCCTTCGCTGGCAGGCGCGTCTTCGGCCGTGCGTGCGCCTGGCAGCAGTGCATCAAGTATGCGCTCTTCAGCAGCGGCTTCAGCCTTGGTGCGCACTTCGCGCATGGCTACTTCGCGGGTTTGCTTGACAGCCACTTCGGCCAAATCGCGAATGATGGCATCGACATCTTTGCCCACATAGCCCACTTCGGTAAACTTGGTAGCCTCAACCTTGATAAAGGGCGCATCGGCCAAGCGTGCCAGCCGACGCGCAATTTCTGTTTTGCCAACGCCTGTGGGGCCAATCATCAAGATATTTTTAGGCGTAATTTCAGGGCGTAATTTTTCATCCACCTGCTGCCTGCGCCAGCGGTTACGCAAAGCAATGGCTACAGCGCGTTTGGCTTGTTGTTGGCCAACAATGTGGCGGTCGAGTTCGGAGACGATTTCCTGCGGGGTCATGGAAGACATGGCTATGTGTGGCGTGCTAAGGGTTAAAGGTACAACGGGCATTTAGGCCGCAAAGAGCCCAATGCGCGACTTACAGAAAAAAGATGGGGTGGCTTGGGCTTGCCAGCCGTTACAGCGTTTCTATCGTGTGCTGCATATTGGTGTAAATACACAGCTCGCCAGCTATGGCAAGCGATTTGCGCACGATTTCTTCGGCTGAAAGCTCGGTGTTATCGAGTAGCGCCTTGGCAGCAGATTGGGCATAAGCGCCGCCCGAGCCGATGGCAACAATGCCGTTTTCAGGCTCAAGCACGTCACCATTGCCTGTGATGATGAGGGAGGCATCTTTGTTGGCTACGGCCAGCATGGCTTCGAGCTTGCGCAGTACGCGGTCGGTACGCCAGTCTTTGGTCAGCTCAATGGCTGCGCGGACAAGATGCCCTTGGTGCTTTTCGAGCTTGGCCTCAAAGCGCTCAAACAGGGTAAAAGCATCGGCCGTAGCGCCCGCAAAACCAGCCAAAACCTGGTCTTTGTAGAGTTTGCGCACTTTACGTGCCGTGCCTTTAACAACGATATTGCCCAGCGTAACCTGCCCGTCGCCACCTATGGCAAGTTGCAAGCCTTGTGGTGTGTTGCGGCGCACGCTGATGATTGTGGTTCCGTGGTACTGTTCCATATCTGCTTGAAGTTTCTGTTTTTTAAAAGATTTCTAAAAGATGGGGTGCTTGCCAGATTTTGCAAGTGGCGCGGCCTATGTCTGCAATAGCATTGGCTACAAAACGGCGATAAAACCCATTATCTTTTTCAATATATAGCCTAGCCTACTCACGGCATAGTTCAGGCAAGCGCTTGCGGCAGGCCAAAAACCCTGTCAAAAATCCAAGTAAAAACGATGGTATAGACAAAGAAGAAGACAAATATCCCCAATTCAAGCAAAAACGCATCAAACAGCGACACCTTCATCCACCACGCCATAACAGGAACCAGTATAAAAACCAGCCCGCCTTCAAAACCCAAGCCATGCACGGCGCGGCGCAAGAAGGTGCGGTTTTTGTCTGCCTGGCGGCTTTCCCAACGCTCGAACAAGGTGTTAAATACATAATTCCACGCCAGCGCAATGCCCGAAATGGCAGCCGAAAAACCCAGTGCCGACAGCATAGGCTTGCCGCTCAGGTGCGCCATAACAGGCCCCATCCCCAAAATCGCAACAATTTCATACAGCACCGCATAAACAACGCGGCGGGTTTTGGGCGACATGCGGATGTGAATCAGGGCTTGCTTGGGCATAACTGTTTTATTCAGAAAGAAAAACGCACCAGTCTAACAAACAACAAAAAACAGAAGTTTTTTGCCAAAGCCGCCTATTTTTTAGCACTTCGCATGCCATATGCTGCTATCTTTGGTTCTGCTCTTGTTTGCAGCTCTTGTTTACAGCCCTTGCATTGGCAGCGCCACCCACCACCACTTTGCCCCAAAAAACCCGATGAGCCGACCTTCAACCCCAAAGCCACGCACAGCCAGCAGCGCCCGCAATAGCCAGTCGCGCCAGCCGCGCACCCACGCGCACGGCAGCACCAGCATACGCAACGACTCTCCCCGCGCTCTGTGGCAACAGTTGCAACAAGTGGCAGCTTTGGTGCAGGCGGTGCAAGCGGGCAGCAGCGCCACCGCCGTGCTTGAACAAATGGATGCGGCGCATCGCCCAGGCGTGCAGGCATTGGGCTATGCCGTGTTGCGTAATTTGGGCGTGGCGCAATGGCTGCTTGGGCAACTGGTGCAACGCAAACCACCCGCCCCAGTGCAGGCGCTACTTTGCTCGGCACTGGCTCTGGCATGGCAAAGCCCAGTGCACAAGCCCGCAGAGCCAGAAGCATGCACTAACACTGGCAGCGGCAATGGCAAGCAGCTAGCCCAACCCGCCGCTGCCGCGCCATCTGCCACCACACCCACCGCACATGCCAGCCCCGCCACCAGCGCCCTGCCAGAGTACACCGACTTTACGCTGGTCAGCCAAGCGGTTGAAGCCGCCAAGCGCCACCCACAAATGCAGCACCAAGCCAGTTTAGTGAATGCCTGCCTGCGCCGCTTTTTGCGCGAGCGCGCGCTTTGGCTGCAACGCTGCCAGCAAGCCAGCCCACAGGGGCAAACCGCCTTGCTCAACCTGCCCAACTGGTGGCTCAAGCAACTGCAACATGACCACCCCAGCAACGCAACCGAAATCGCTCTGGCAGGCCAACAGCAAGCACCCATGACGCTGCGCGTTAATGCGCGGCATATGTCAGCCCACACTTACTTGCACACGCATTTGCAAGCCGCTGGCCTGTCTGGCACATTAACGGGCAGTGCAGGCATTGTGTTGCACCAGCCTTGCCCAGTACAGCACTTGCCAGGCTTTGCGCAAGGCTGGGTCTCAGTCCAAGACGCTGGCGCACAGCTCGCAGCCCCGTTGCTGCTTGATGCCCTTAGCGCCCGCACCAGCCAGCACGCTGCCCAACAAGCCCCGCTGCGCCTGCTTGATGCCTGCGCCGCCCCAGGCGGCAAAACCGCGCACCTGCTCGAACTGGCCAACCACGCCGTTACCGCGCTGGATGTAGATGCCCAGCGCTGCCAGCGCATAGCCGAAACCTTGCAACGCTTGGGGCTACAAGCCAGTCTGCGCACGGCAGATGCAGCCGCACCGCAAGACTGGTGGGATGGCAAGCCATTTGACGGCATTTTGCTTGATGCCCCCTGCACCGCTTCAGGCATTGTGCGCCGCCACCCCGATATTGTCTGGCTACGCAGACCGCAAGACATTGCAGGCTTGGCCGCCCAGCAGCACCGCTTGCTTGAGGCGCTATGGCCGCTGCTGGCTGTGGGCGGCGTTATGCTGTACTGCACTTGCTCGGTATTCAAGGCCGAAGGCGAAACGCAGATACAGGCATTTTGCGCGCGCCACCGCAACGCCAAGCGCCTGCCTGCCCCTGGGCACTTGTTACCCGCTTTGCGCTTCACCCATAAAATAACGCCAGAAAATCATGCGCTTAACGCCGATAATTCAGCAAGCTCGGCAAATACGGCACAATCACCCAGTATTACGCACACCTTCGAGCATGACGGTTTTTTCTATGCCCTACTTGCCAAAACCGACTGATTACCTGCAAGCCTTCAAGCGCCTGCGGCACGGCTGGCGCAGCTATCTTTGCGTGGCTGCATGCTTGCTGGCCGTCTTTTTCTGCCTGCCCGCACGCAACGCTTACGCACAAGCCAGCACCAACACCATCACCGACGTGCGTTTTGAGGGCATAGATGATGCCGTGCGCATGAGTGGCAACGTGCGCTTTACCTTGTCTGATTCGCTTCATGGCACGCTTGACAAAGGAGTGCCCGTTTACTTCCTGTTTGAAACCAGCACATCGCGCAGCCGCTGGTATTGGGCAGACAAGGTAATTCATAGCAGCAAGCGCCATATTCGCCTGATGTACCAGCCGCTAACACGGCGCTGGCGCGTCAATGTGAGCAGCGAGCCATTTAGCCGTGGGCTGGTTGGTGTGGTACTCAACCAAAATTACGACTCGCTAGACGCTGCACTGAGCTCTATCCAGCGCATATCCAACTGGCAAGTGCTCGACGCGCCAGACTGGTCGGGCGACGGCAGCTACACTGTACGCGCCCGCTTTCGGCTGGATTTATCGCAACTCCAGCGCCCGCTGCAACTGGGCACTGTAGGGCAATCGGAGTGGAAGCTCGATATAGAGCGCAGCTTTCGCCTGACTCAACAAGATTTGGGCAAGGCTTTTGCAGGTAACTAGCGCCATGCCCATACATAGCTTCTTGACAACACCTTGCACCCGCAGCGTAGCTTGCTCTCCCGCCAGCTATTGCGTGCGCCAATTGCCATGATTGCCACATTCAAACGCCTTTGGCAAAACTCTCGCGCCCTGCGCTGGTCTACGGCTGGCTGGGTCGCGATATTGGGCATGATTGCTCTGGCCATGATTTATTTGCTGACGCAAGCAACCACCAATAACAGCGCCATTTACGAACGCAATTACCAACGTTTGCTCATTGCCAATCTGGTCGTAGTAGCTGCACTGCTTGCTGTACTTTTCTGGCTGGCATGGCATATGTGGCAGCGCCTGCGCAAGGGCAAATTCGGCAGCCGTTTGCTGCTCAAACTGGCCATGGTCTTTGTACTGGTTGCCAGCGTGCCAGGGGCGCTGCTGTATCTGGTGTCATACCAGTTCGTCACACGCTCTATCGAAAGCTGGTTTGACGTAAAAGTAGAAACCGCCTTGAATGCAGGCCTGAGCCTTGGGCGCAGCGTGCTTGATACGCTCACCACAGACGCCTCTAACAAAACCCGCGCCATCGCGCAGGAAATGGGCAATCAAACGGTATTTGATATGGGGCTTACGCTAGAGCGCCTGCGTAGCCAGCAAAATGCCGATAGGCTGGTTATCTGGAGCCAGACTGGTACGCAGATTGCTTCTTCATCCGTAGTGCGTTTTTTGCCTGCAAACACCCCCCCTTCGGCTGACGTATTTGAAACCCTTAAAACCCAACCAGTCATTGCGTTTATCGAGGGGCTTGATGATGCGCTCGACCCAGCCACAAGCAGCACTGGCAACCACACACAAGCCAAGCCACTCACGCCTACCCGCATCGTGGTCTACAGCTTGGTGCGCCCTGCACAATTCGGGCTGCAAAGTCAGGCATGGGTATTGCAGCTAGAGCAATCTATACCGCCAGAGCTGCTGCAAAACGCCATCATGGTGCAAGAAGCCAACCGCGACTACCAAGAACGCGCACTAGCCCGCCTTGGCCTGCAACGCATGTTCATCGGCACACTTACGCTCACCTTGTTTTTAGCCGTATTTGGCGCAGTGCTGCTGGCTTCACTGCTGGCTGCACAACTCGCACGCCCCTTGCTGTATCTGGCCGAAGGCGTGCGCCAAGTCGCCGCTGGCGACCTCAGCCCCAAAAATATCGACACCGCACAAGACGAGCTGGGCGGCCTCACGCGCTCTTTTGCCCAAATGACGCAGCAATTAGCCGACACCCGCCAGGCGCTCACCAGCAGCATGAGCGATCTTGACGCATCGCGCTTTGAGCTACAAACCATTTTGGACAACCTCACCTCGGGCGTACTCGTGCTGCAAGCCAATGGCACCATCTTGTCTGCCAACCCGGGTGCCAGCCGTATTTTGGGCATTACACAAGCACAGCTACAAGGGCAAATG
>RRZU010428168.1_pt1 | contig 11080 bp, 10 predicted proteins | sample 2165561 | NCBI WGS metagenome assembly RRZU01 (sample SAMN10456909, study PRJNA506462) | wastewater metagenome | isolation source: wastewater sludge | place: USA: Moscow, Idaho | reverse complement strand
CAGACTTTACGTATGTAGTCCCTGATTTTCGATTGAATAAACAATTAGAAAAGTTGAATTCACTATCTGAAGTATATAAACCAAAGGTAGAATTTTTATGTAACGAATGTTGCTGGTATGGATGTAAAGATCGTAAGGAATGTTATAAATCGGTTTCTAGACAAAATCTAGGTATTGATTGTATGGATCATGTATGTAAGGCCCCTTTTTCAAAGGAAGGGTATCGTTTTTCTAGAGTGATGGAAAATCCTGCATTTATTAGTTTAGAGGATATTTTAAATATCTATGTTCCTATGGGCTATTCAAATTTTAAAATCGAAGGAAGAGATTTAGGAAGTGCCCTATTATTAGAATTTATTCTTTACTATATGGTAAAACCACAATACCAAATTCATGTTCGTGAAGCAATGTATTTAGATGCAATGTTAGACTTATTTTAGGAGAAAATGATGATTGAAAAAAGACACACAGTACGGAAATATTTAGATAAACCATTAGATGTTGATTTAATAAGTTTATTAAATGCACGTATTGAACAAAACAATGAATTGTATGATTTGACATTGAAACTCGTGATGAACAACTCCGATGGTATTTCTAGTTTGGCTAGACTCATGTCGAATAATACAGTACAAAACTATATCATTCTTGCAGGTAAAGAATGTTCAAGTTTAGATGAAAAGATAGGCTATTGTGGCGCTGACTTAATTTTGTATGCCCAAAGCCTTGGGCTAAATACATGGTGGTGTGGAGGTATGTTTAATGGCAAGAATGCTCTTAAACATTTATATGATAAAGATGTTAGAGTCAATGGTGTCATTGCGATTGGATATGGAAAAACACAGGGTGTACCGCACAAATCAAAGACAGCTGATCAAATTAGCCATTACCAAGGAGTAGTTCCAGATTGGTTTAACGCGGGTATCAAAGCTTTATTATTGGCACCAAGTGCTTTAAATAGACAGCCGTATATAGTAAATGGTGTGGGAAATAAAGTGAGTTTTAAAGTGAAAAATGGACCTCTATCACAAATCGATTTAGGCATAGGAAAATATTTCTTTGAGCTTGGTGCAGGTAAATCAAATTTTGAATGGAGTTAATATGATACATATTGAGGATGAAATCTTTTTAAAGAAGAAATTTGATTTTGATAAGCTAAAAAGTTTTGACTTTTCAATAGTGGATAATAAATATATCTATACAGAAGACTTTATGGATTCAAATTTTAAAGCTATAATTGAAATATCGGATGTTTTAAAAGGTAAAGTCATTGATAATTTCAGTAATGAAGAATATATGCCACTACGCATAGAATCCTTTGATGGGGATTTTGTTTGTAGAGTTCGTGATGCTTATAAGGACATATTAAAAAGAATTGCGGATATATGTTGTACAGACGTATTCTTTGCGGATGATCAAGCGAATCGCATTACGAATCGGATTTTTCAAACTTATGGAGTAAAACCAGATTTTCCATGGAAGGATGACAATGGTGTTTTTCGTCATTTAGACAATAATAAGTGGTTTTCCCTTATTATGTATGTGAAGTGGAACGCTCTTTTAAAAGATGGAAATACCCGTATGGTAAACATTATGAATCTAAAAAGTGAAGAACACTATGATATTGATGGAATTTATCCGGCTTATCACATGAATCACAAGAGTTGGATATCTTTGGCTTTAGATGATACATTATCTGATTCATTAATTATGGAATTGGTTTCAAAAAGTTACAATTTAACAAGAAAGAAAAGGCGCAAATAATGCGTCTTTCATACTTTTTAGCCAATTGGCTGATGATAAAACTTGCCATAAAAATGATTCGTCTTATATGAGTTAATGATGACATTTGGCGCTACATTTAATACACAATCAATCACATCAGCTTCTTCATAGCTCGAAATAACTGTTTTACAAATATAGAATTTCTTATTACTGTAAGCCCCATACGCATCAATAACACTCATACCATGTTTGAAGTTTTCTGTATAAGCCTTTGTGATAATGTCTGGATTTTCGGTTGTGATTTCAACAGTAATCTGGGCATATCTGTGATAGAAACGAGAAATAGTTTGGGTTGAAATAAATTGGAAGATAATTGAATATCCCGCATGTACCCATCCAAAGAAAAGACCGAAAATAATTAAAATAATCGTATTAAAAATAAAGACATAATCCCACAAGCTTTTATGAATCTTATTAGAAATGTACAGGGCTATAAAGTCTGTACCGCCAGTAGATCCATCTGCCTTTAAAGCGAGTGTAATACCAATTCCATATAAGAATCCACCAAATAATACGTTTAGGACTAGATCATCAAAGAAGGGAGTAAAAGAGAAAATATTTAAAAAGAATGATACAAGTCCAAACTGTAGGCAACTCAAGAATACAAATCGTTTTGAAACAGATTTATAACACATTAATGCTGCCGGAATATTTAACATAAGAATTCCTAATGAAATAGAAAAATGGATGTTAAATAAATTACAGATTTTATGAATTAATATCGCAACTCCGGTAAATCCACTAGACAATAAATTGCACGGATTCATAAAGACTTGAATTACATATACTTGAATAAAAGCACTTAATATGGTCATGATAACTGAAAGTATTAAGTGTAGATTTTTGTTTTTTGAAAAATGTCGAATTTCTTTTGTCATGCGAATCACCATGGATAATTATATTGGAAAAGATTTTTAATTCTTTGAAGCTTCCTTCCTTGTACTAGGAAATTTCCTAATATTAGGAAAAAATGCATGTTAATAATGAGGTAAAATCATATAAAATATAAATATGGGGGTGTACTAAAAGTGAATAAAAGACAAGAGAAAATTGTTCTATTGTTGAATGATACAAAGGCGTGGATGACAGGAAAAGAAATCTCTAAGCTTATGCAGGTATCGGATCGAACAATTCGTAGTGATATCGATGCGATCAACCGCTATTATGAACAGCCAATTATTGAATCCAACTTACGAAGTGGATATCATATTCGAGATGAAATTAATGTTACATTGCCTACAGCACAAAAATTTATAATACCTCAAACACCTCAAGAAAGATGTGTGTATATTATACGTGTGTTATTGTTTGAGAAAAAAGAATTAAACTTGATGGATCTACAAGATCAAGTGTTTATTAGTGGTTATTCAATTGATAATGACATCAAAAGAATTAAGAAAATATTAGAGAATTATAACGATTTAAAATTGATTCGCTCTAAAAATCACATTCATTTAGAGGGTAGCGAAGATGAAATGCGCAAACTCTATAAAGATTTACTTACGGAAGAGACGCAAGGAAATTTCTTGAACCTAAATAAGCTTTCGAGTATGTTTAAAGGTTTTGATTTATTAAAAGTCAAAGATATCATGGAAAATCTTTTAAAAGAATATAATTATCGCATTCGTGAAATGGCAATTCCTATGTTGATGATACATATTGGTGTGGCGATTGAAAGGATGTTGCACCACAATTACATCAAAACAAGTCGTGGAACAGATCTTGAAAACACAAAAGAATATCAGATTGCCAAAGAATTCTTTAATCGTGTATCTAAAATTGTGCGTATTGATATCAATGAAAACGAAGTTGAATTATTAGCCTTATTATTGATGGGCAAAAATTCAATGAACCTTCAAAATGATTTGGTTTCTGCTTATAGTAAACATGGCTACAATGTGAATGAATTGGTTTCGCAAATTATCGAATCTATTAAATCAGACTATGATATAGACTTTTCAAAAGATGTAGATTTACGTTCTGGTATCGCACTACATTTACAAGGGTTGGTTGAAAGAAAGAATAAAAATATTCATATCGATAATATGTATCTTCAAGAATTGAAGAAAAAGTACCCATTAGTTTTTGAATTGTCTATTCGTGTTGGTGAGATTTTAAATGAAGAATTAGGAATCGATATTTCTGAAAATGAGCTAGGCTTTTTGGCTCTTCATTTAGGTGCTGCCTATGAAAGAACGCATAATCATCAACATTATAAAGCCATTATGATTTATCCTGTGGATCAGGCTTTTGGTGATATTTTACTTAAGAAAGTGGATTTCTTATTTAACGAACGCATGGATGTGATTCAAAGTGTGAGTTATTTTGAAGAAAAGACAATAAAAGAATTAGATCCAGATTTGATTCTAACAACGTCACCACTACAACATAATTTAGATATTCCAACGGTTCAAATTTCTGTGTTTATCACAACAGAAGATGAGAGTCGTATTTTCCAAACGTTAAATGCGTTGGATAAAAAGAGATTTCAAAATGAGTTTAAAGCTCAAATCATTGATTTGATTGAACCTGAAACTTTCCATTTGAATTTAAAAACAGAAACACCAGAAGAAACAATTGAATATATGTGTGACCACTTGAAAAAACTTGGTTACAGTGATGATGCGTTTAAAAAATCAGTTCTTCAAAGGGAAAAAATGGCATCCACAAGTTTTGTGTATTCATTTGCGGTACCACACTCATTGAATGTGGCAAGTTTTCGATCTTCGATTTCTGTTGCGTTTTTAGAAAAACCAATCAAATGGGGAGAATTTGAAGTGAAGATGGTTATGTTACTGGCAATTAATGAAGTATACAAAGATACTTTGGTTATGTTCTTTGATTGGTTAAGCAGTATGATCAATAACGCAAATCATTTTGTGGCTTTATTAGAAAGTCAAAGCTATGAAGAATTTATATCAAAAATAATCGAATAGAAAGGTTGTGCAAATATGGATAAAACACATCGTTATGGAGTAAAACTGAAGAAAAGTTCAGTAAATAGTTTTTATAGAGGCGTTGCCTATCTGATTGATTGGTATGTGGCAACAATGTTTGCCGGAATCCCTATTGTCTTAATTGGAAGCATTGTAAATCATACAACTTCCGTATCGCAAGACTTATCTAAAATTCCGGCCCCATACAATATTTTGGTAGCTTTGTTGGCGATTGTATTCTATTTAGGATATTTTGTGATTCTTGAATTGTATGTATATAAAGGACAAACCTTTGGTAAACGCATTATGAAATTAAAGGTTGTGAAAAACGATGAATCGGATGTAGATTTTAAAACAATTTTAATGCGCGAAGGACTAGGAATCATGATCGTTGAAGGCTATATTGCGAATAGTTCAAGTTATTTGCGTCAATTGATTCAAATCGTTACAGGCATTCCAATTATGGATATGGCGGTATATGTATTTGGAATTATTAGTGCTGTTTCTATTCTAATGGGTATGGCAAGTCCATCAAGAAAAATGCTTCATGACCGTATTGCGAATACACATATTATTAGTGTGGCAGATACGGAAAAGTAATTTCCTAGATGTAGGAAAACATTTAGTGAATTCATTATCAATAGCTGTGATAAAGTAAAGACAGCTAATAAAGGAGAGTGTTTATGGACAAGCTAGAAAAAATTTTAATGCCTATGGCAGATGTTCTAACTAAAAATCGAGTGTTAATCGCAATTCGTGATGGTTTCTTGATTTCTACACCATTATTAATTGTTGGTTCAGTCTTCTTGTTGATTGCAAACTTCCCAATTCCAGGATGGGATGCTGCAGTATCATCAGTACTTGGTGCAGGTTGGACAGACTGGTTCAAGGCGGTATCTCGTGCATCATTTAACTGTACAGGTTTATTAACTGCATTAGGTACAGGATATGCGATGGCAAGAGAATTTAAAGCAGACAAGATTCAAGGTGCTGCCGTTGCATTGGTTTCTTATTTTATTTTAATGCCAACAATTCACACAGCTGTTAGAGATTCAGGTGAAGTTGTTAAAGATGCTGTTTTCGCAGGTTTAGATTTTGATTATATCGGACCAAACGGAATCTTTATGGCCTTGATTTGTGCAACTCTTGGAGTATGGTTATTTGCCTTCGCTTATAAAAAGGGATGGACAATTAAAATGCCTAAAGGTGTACCTCCTGCAGTTGCAGATTCATTCGCTGCATTAGTGCCAAGTGCTCTAGTTATGGGAGTTGCATTCTTAGTACGTATTGTTTTCTCATTCACAGAATTTGGATACTTCCAAGACTTTGTAGTAGCTATTCTACAAACACCATTGGAAGGTTTAGGAGATACATTAGGAGCTAACGCATTATATTCATTCATGTGTACTTTCTTCTGGTTCTTTGGTATCAACGGACCAGCTGTATGTAACTCAGTATTCTTCATTGGTAACGTATTAACTGCAAAACAATTAATCGCATTCGAAGCTGGTGAAGCATTACCATATATCTTCACAAACCCATTCAGTAACTTCTTCTGTAACTTCGGTGGTGGAGGATCTACTCTATCATTAGTAATCTTGATGGTTACAGTATGTAAGTCTGAACGTATTAAACAATTAGGAAAATTATCTATTGTCCCAGGATTCTTTGGAATCAACGAACCAATTATCTTCGGTTTACCAGTTGTATTAAACCCAGTTATTGCGATTCCATTTATTTTAGTTCCAATGATGAACTTGATCCTATCATATTTCGCAACTTTATGGGGTATTATTCCACGAACAACAGGTGTAAACTTACCTTGGACAACTCCAATTGGATTCTCAGGATGGTTGGCTACAGGATCTTGGAGAGCAAGTGTATGGCAAATCTTCTTGTTGGTATTAGGAATGATGATTTATTATCCATTCATTAAAACATTAGATAAAAAATATTTAGCAGAAGAAGCTGCTGCTGCAAATGAGTCAAGCGAAGAAGACGATATCTCATTTGACGATTTAGATTTAGATAATCTATAAGATTAGGAGGATAACACAATGAAAGTTATGATGATTTTTGACCAGACACAAGCTGGTTTAGGAGGAAAAGAAAGTCCTGATTTACCTATGGGCGGAAAAGCAATGGGGATTGGTTCTTGTGAAATGTTTACTCGATTCTTGGATCAACAAGGAGGGAAAGTCATCGCTACTTTATATTGTGGAGACGGTACTTTTTTAGCCGAGCCAGAACTTAACGCAAAGAAGTTTGCGGCTATGGCAAAAAAATTTAATCCAGATGTAGTTATCTGTGGACCATGTTTCAACTATGCAAATTATGGTATCATGGCTGCTAAATCAGCTGAAGCAATTTCAGAACTAACAAATATTCCTGCTTTTGCGATCATGTCACAAGAGTGTGAAAAGGCTATTGAAACATACAAAGATAAAGTTACAATTTTAAAAATGCCTAAAAAAGGTGGAATCGGATTGAATGAATCATTAAGCGCTATGTGTGAATACGCTAAAATGTTAGTCGACAAAAAAGATACTGCTGAATTCTTAGAAAAACATGCTTATTAATAATGACCAGCTCGATTGAGCTGGTTTTCTTTATGTTCCTAACAATAGGAAATACATTTGGAATCTAGTGAAACAAAATAGGTCTATACTGCTTTATATAAGGAGGACATAATCATGTCAGAAACATTAAAAATACTTAATACTTTAACACAAACAATTTCAATTTCAGGAGATGAAAAAAATGTTGGCAAATGTATGGCACAATACTTAGAGCCATATTGTGATGAAATTGTATATGATAATTTAGGCTCTGTATTTGGCGTAAAGAAAAGTAAAAAGGAAAACGCAAAGCGCGTATTAGTAATTACACACATGGATGAATCAGGATTAATGATCACAAAAATTAATGATAATGGAAGTGCTGAATTTATTGAAATAGGTAAAATCAATAAACAATACTTACCAGGAAGTCGTTTGCGTGTAAAAACAAAAACAGGTGAAGTCAATGCCTTTGTGGTAGGCACAGAAAAAATGGTTATCGATTTTGGAACGTATTCAAAAGAAGAAACATTAGCACTTGGTGTATTTGTAGGAGATAGTGCCGTTGTAGACGGTCCATTTGTCAAAGTACAAAAACAATGTATTTCAAAAGCATTAGAATCAAGAGTTGGATGTTTAATGGCTTTTGAATTATTAAAAGCTGTTAGAGATAAAGAATTTGATTTTGATTTATATGTTGGAGCTTGCGTTATGGAAGAAGTAGGACAGCGAGGCGCTACAACAGCTACAGGACTAGTAAAACCTGATCTAGGTGTTGTACTTGGTTGTAAGATAGCTAAAACATTAGATGAAAAAGACCAAAGCGTAGGAGAGCTAGGGAAAGGCTTATTAGTATCTTTCTACGATAAAGGAATGATGCCAAACCGCGGTTTATTAGATGCATTAGTACAAATCTGTAAAGAGGAAGATATCGCATATCAGCACTACTATAGTATGGATCTAAATGAAGGGGCATGGGTACACAAATTGTTTGCTGGATGTCCAACACTCAATGTATCGATTGCGATTCAAAATGCATATAGCGCAATTGAAAGTATGGATCTAAATGATTATGACTGTGCAAAAAAAGCTTTGACTGTATTTGTTGAACATTTAAATGAAGAAAAGATTCAAGAATTTAAGGAATCAAATCGATAGGTGATACTATGGAACAAGCAATTGGTGATATTAATTTAGAAATGCTGAAAGAATTAAGTGAGGCTCATGGCATTAGTGGAAACGAAAAAGAAGTGAGTCGCATGATGAAAAAGTGGATGAGTCCCTATGCGGATGAAATCACATATGATAATTTAGGATCCATCATTGGACTTCAAAAAGGAGAAGAAGACCAGCCTACTTTAATGATTTGTGGACACATGGATGAAGTTGGTTTTCTAGTGCGCGAAATTGATGAACAAGGCTACATTCGTATGCTCCCAGTTGGAGGATGGTGGGGACATGTACTACCTAGTCAGACGCTTGTAGTGACAACACATGAAGGGAAAAGATATCAAGGTGTTGTAGGATCAAGTGCGCCTCATGGATTGAGTAAGGAAGTCAAAGAAAAAGTTATTCATCCCTTAGATTTATTTTTAGATTTGGGTGTCGCAAACCGTGCTGAAGTTGAAGAATTAGGAATTCAAATTGGCGATATGATTACGCCAGATACAGAATTTACAGTTATGAACAACCCAAACTATTTAATGGGAAAAGCCTGGGATGATCGTTTATGTGCAGCTATGGTTGTAGATGTAATGCGTCTTTTAAGTCAAGATAAGCATAAATGTAATTTATATGGTGTTGGTACGGTACAAGAAGAAGTTGGTTTACGAGGAGCAAGAACAGCCGCAAATATGTTACATCCAGATGTTGCGATTGCCTTAGACGTAACAACAAGTATGGATACACCAATGGATAAAGGAATCAATGGCTTAGGAAAAGGTGTTGTATTAAGTGTAATGGATGCGGGAATTATCGCAAATAAAAATTTTATCGCAAAGATGGAAGAAATCTGTAAAGATTTAGATTTAGACATCAATTATGACATGATGACATGTGGTGGAACAGATGCCGATAATATTCATAAAGCACATGATGGTGTTGTCACAATGACATTATCTATTCCTACACGTTATATGCATTCTCATCGATTGATCATTCATCGTAAGGATTATTGGCAAACTGTATTATTAATGGCTGAATTTGCTCGTCGATTAGATAATGAATTGTTGCAGATATTGAAAGGATAAAACAATGAAAGTATTAGTTGGAAGATTTAGTTCAGAATCCAATGAACACTCTAGATCTTTAATGAGTCTAGATAAATTTATTTTGAAATATGGAGAAGACTGTATCGACTCTATGTATTGTCGAGATATTTTTGAAAAAAATGGCATTGAATTGATTCCAAGTATTGGTGCGATTGGACATCCCCATGGACCTGTAACTTTACAGGCTTATGAATTTATTGTGGATAAGTTCAAACAAAGTGTGAAAGAACATCTACACGAAATTGATGGAATCTTCTTGTTTCTTCATGGTGCTAGTAAGGTGATTGGTTTACAAGGAGGTTCAGCAGAACATGCGATTCTACGCGAAATTCGTGCTATTGTTGGACCATATATGCCTATTGCCCTAGTTATGGATCCACACGGAAATTTATCGGAAGAATTAGTTTCAAATGTAAATCTATTAAGATGTTATAGACACTCACCACACATTGATACAAAGGAAACGTATCAATTTATGGCTAAAGATTTTATTGATCTATTAAATCATAGAGAAGATATTCATCCAATTTATTATCGTGTTCCCATTATTATTGGTGGAGAAAAAAGTGTATCTTTTGATGAACCTATGGTGTCTATCAACAATATGTTAGAAGAAGCTGAAAAGACAGGTCGCATTCGTTCAGCCTCTTTCCACATTGGTTATTTAAGACATGATGGACCAAACTTAGGATGTTCTGTTGTCGTATGTCCAAAGACAAAAAAAGACACAGAATTTGCGGATATGTGGGCAAGAAAAATTCGTGAATTTGCCTATTCAAAACGTCATGAATTCCACTATCATGGAAATGTAGCTTCTTTAGAAGATGCAATCAAACAAGTTGTTTATCATGATCAAGGAACATGCTTTATTACCGATTCTGGAGATAATGTAGGATCTGGTGCGGATGGCTTTAATAATTATGTTTTAAGACAAATTATGAATTTAGATGATTTTAATCATAAGAAATACTTAGTTTCGGGAATCGTTGATTTTAATGCACATGCTTTCTTAATGAACAAAAAGGTTGGCGACAATGTCGAATTTGATTTGGGTATGGACTATGATGAACTATGTCAGAAAATCCATATTAAAGGTAGTGTTGTAGCCAAAGGCTTAGCTGAAGAAATGTATGTTGGTAAAGAAGATATTGGTACAGTAATTACTGTAAAGGTAGAAAACATGCCTGTGTATGTTGTGGTTGAAAATGATGCCATTCAATATTATGAGCCAGCCCAATATGTGACAAGCGGCCTAAATCTAGATGATTATGATGTCGTTGTTGTTAAACAAGGTTATATCTCAGCTGAATTTGATGCATATGCATCGTATTGTGTTATGGCACTAACGGATGGGCCTACAAATCAAGCGAGTGAAAAGCTTGTATTTAGACAAATTCATAGACCAATGTATCCATATGATGATCGTGAATTAGACGAAATTTAATGAAAAAATAAATCCACCGCTCGGTGGATTTTATCTTTTATAAATAGTTTTGCATAAATGAATATGCATTGTTGAAACAAATCGCAT
>RRZU010239139.1_pt1 | contig 11080 bp, 9 predicted proteins | sample 2165561 | NCBI WGS metagenome assembly RRZU01 (sample SAMN10456909, study PRJNA506462) | wastewater metagenome | isolation source: wastewater sludge | place: USA: Moscow, Idaho | reverse complement strand
GAAGGAGAATTCCGGGTGGATGGTCGACCATTGGCGGATGATCTCGCACCACGGACGCGGGTCTTCGATCTCGTCGGCGGCGACGCCCGCGACGACATCGGTCGTGACGTTGCGGATGCAGTTGCCGGAGGTCTGGATCGCGTGCAGGCCCACATCGGCCAGCGCGTCCAGCATGTCGGGAATATCGACCAGCTTCGGCCAGTTGAACTGGATGTTCTGGCGCGTGGTCCAGTGGCCGTAACCCTTGTCCCATTTCTCGGCCAGCAGCGCCAGCGTGCGCATCTGGTCGGGGCTGATGGTGCCGTAGGGGATCGCCACACGCAGCATATAGGCGTGCAGTTGCAGATAGACGCCGTTCATCAGGCGCAGCGGGCGGAACTCGTCCTCGGTCAGGCTGCCGCTCAGCCGGCGCTCGACCTGCTGGCGGAACTGGGCCGAGCGGTGGCGCAGATATTCGTTGTGCTGGGGACGGGCATCAAACATTGCTGGCCTCGATATCGGCTTGCTTGCCATGGAAGTAGTTGGAGGGGCCACGGCGGCGGAAGGCCTCGCGGAAATGCGTGGGCTCGGGGCGGCCGTCGGCGCCGCGCTTCGCCTCGGCCAGGTAGGGGCCGACGACGATATTGCCCTGGGCCACGGCATCCAGCAGCGCCAGATCGGCGATGGCCTCGTCCTCGAACAGCTCGGCCTCGCGCGGGTCGGCGGTCCAGCCACCGTCGCGCATCCAGACGCAATGGCCCATGCGCAGGTCATTGGCGGTAATGACGGCGGGGGTTGCGGCGGAGGGGGTGAAGCCTTTGGACATGGCCTTTGCCTTTCGTTTTCTCGTCTGGGAATATAGGAAAAAATCCCCCTTATTGACGAGTGGGGTGAAAAAATAAGAAACATCTTCCACGCGAATGCCGCCAGAACAGGAACAAATTTCACAATGGGCGCAGACCGACAAACACCGATCCGGCTGGATGAGACCGACCGGAAAATCCTGTCCCTGCTGCAAGAGGACGCGACCCTGTCGCTGGACGATATCGCCGCCCGCGTGGGGGCCTCGAAGACGCCGGTCTGGAACCGGATTCGCAAGCTGCGCGAGGCCGGCGTGATCCGCGCGCAGGTGGCGCTGCTGGACCCTGACGCGCTGGGGCTGGATGCCTGTTTCTTTGTGCTGATCCGCACCAGCGAGCACGATCCCGACTGGGCACGCCGCTTTCTGGGCGCCGTGCGCGCCCGCCCCGAGGTGCTGGAGGCGCACCGGCTGGCGGGCGATATCGACTATATCCTGAAGGTGCGGGTCAGCAATGCCCGCGCCTATGACCGCTTCTATCAGGCGCTGATTTCCGAGGTGAAGATTCACAATGTCACCGCGCTGCTGTCCATGGAGGAGCTGAAGGCGACCACCATGCTGCCTTTGGGCTGACGGCGCGGTTGCATGGATATTTGCATGAAGAAGAAAGGGATGCGCCGCGCCTAAAGGATGGTGCGCAGCGCCCGCGGCAGCGCCTCGGCGAAGGCGGCGAGCTCCGGCGCCGGTCCGCAGGAGACGCGGATGCAGCGGTCCATGGGGGCGGTGCCGGGCATGCGGGCGAAGATGCCCTCGTCGGCCAGCGCGGCCAGCAGGCGGCGGGCGAAGGCGCCGTCGCGGCCGCAGTCGATGGCGACGAAATTCGTGGCCGAGGGCAGCGGCGTCAGGCCGTTATCCTGCGCGATCTGGCCGATGCGGATGCGGGCGGCGGCGACCTCGGTCAGGATGTGGTCGAGCCAGTCCCGATCGTTCAGCGCCGCCAGCGCGCCGGCCTGAGCGATGCGGTTGATGCCGAAATGGTTGCGGATACGGTCGAAGCCGGCGATCAGCTCGGCCGGGCCGATGGCATAGCCGATGCGGGCGCCGGCCATGGCATAGGCTTTCGAGAAGGTGCGGAAGCGGATGACGCGGGCATCTTCCGGGTCGATGGCGGGGATGGCGTCGGCGGGGGCGAATTCGGCGTAAGCCTCGTCAAGGACCAGCAGGCAGTCCGGGGGCAGATCGTCCAGCATCGCGTTGATGCGCGCGCCCTTGTGCCAGCTTCCCATCGGGTTGTCGGGATTGGCAAGATAGACCAGCCGCGCGCCGGTTTGGTGGGCGGCACGGGCCAGCGCCTGCGGGTCCTCGGCATCGTCGCGATAGGGGACCTTTTCCAGCACGCCGCCGAAGCCCGCGACATGGTAGTTGAAGGTCGGATATGCCCCGTCCGAGGTCACCACCCGGTCGCCCGGCGCGATCATCAGCCGCACCAGAAGGCCCAGAAGCCCGTCGATCCCTTCGCCCGGCATGATGTTTTCGGGCCGGACATGGTGATGGGCGGCCAGCGCGTGGCGCAGGTCGTGGCTGTCCGGGTCGCCGTATTTCCAGACCTCGGAGGCGGCGCGGGCCATGGCCTCGATCGCGCGGGGCGAGGGGCCGAAGCCGTTCTCATTCGCGCCAAGCCGGGCGCCGAAGGGCGCGCCGCGCCGCGCCTCAAGGGTTTCGGGGCCGGTAAAGGGAACCGTCGCCGGCAGCGCGGCAGGGATCGGGGCGAAGCGAAAGCGGGTCATGCGCCGATCCAAAACCCATTCGGGCGCATCGCGCAAGCCCCTGCGTTCGTGGGGTCTGGGCGTTCTGGCTCAGGGTTTGGGCCCAAGGCTCGGGCCCAGGGTTCCGGCCTAGGGTTCGGGATCCCTGCCCTGCATCATGCGCCGGTCCTCGTCCAGCTCCAGCCACATCGCGTTCAGCACCGCGAAACCCGCCGCCAGCGGCAATCCCAGGATCCAGGCGAAATACCACATGGGCGTGTCCTTTCAGTAGGCGTGGTTGTCGGGGTTTTCGACCTCGTCCGGGGTGACCTTGCCCCACAGCACGCGATAGACCCAGACCGTATAGATCATGATCAGCGGCAGGAAGATCGCGCAGCCGACCAGCATCACGAACAGCGTCTGATGCGAGGACGAGGCGTCCCAGACCGAAAGCGAGCTGTCGGGATGGGTGTTCGAGGGCAGGATGAACGGAAACATCACCAGCCCGACCGAGGAGATGATGCCGAAAACCGCCGCCTGCGACCAGCCCAGCGGCGACAGATCGCCCCGCCCGCCCATGGCGCGCCACGACATGACCGTGCCAAGGATGCCAAGCACCGGGGCAATGACGATCCAGGGCCGGTCCGCAAAGGCGATCAGCCAGCTGTCGGTGCGCATCACCTGGTAAAGCAGCGGGTTCGAGGGGCCGTCATGGGGCGGCTCGGTCACGAAGCCATAGCCCTGGATGCCGAAGGCAAGCCAGAGGCCCGCCAGCGCATAGCCCGCCAGCACCGCCAGCGCCGCCGGGCGGCCGATGGCGCGGGCGCGGGCCTGAATGGCGCCCTCGGTCTTCAGGACCAGCCAGCCGGCGCCCAGCATCACCGCCATGGCCAGCGAGACGAGGCCGCACAGCAGCGCGAAGGGCCGCAGAAGGCCGAAGAACTTGCTGAAAAGGCCGCCCTCATAGACCGGCATCAGGTCGGGGGTCAGGTGGAACGGCACGCCCAGAAGCACGTTCCCGACCGCCACGCCGAACAGCAGCGCCGGCACGAAGCCGCCGATGAACAGCGCGCGGTCCCACATCGCCCGCCAGCCCGGATCGGGGCGCTTGCTGCGATATTTGAAGGCCACCGGCCGCAGGATCAGCGCGGCAAGGATCAGGAACATCGCCATGTAGAAGCCGGAAAAGCTGATGGCGTAAAGCGGCGGCCATGCGGCAAAGATCGAGCCGCCGCCAAGGACGAACCAGACCTGATTGCCCTCCCATACCGGGCCGACGGTATTGATGATGACGCGCCGCTCGGTATCGTCTTGGCCGATGAAGGGCAAAAGGATGCCCACGCCCATGTCGAAGCCGTCGCTGGCGGCAAAGGCGATCAGCATGACCCCGATCAGCAGCCACCAGACGACGCGCAGGAACTCGAACGGGACAAGCTCGAACAGGATCATTTCGCCACCTCCGCCCGGCCCGAGAGCCGGCTTTCATGCTGCGCCATCCATGCCTCGGTCAGGGCGACGTCCTCTTGCGGACCCTTGCCGATGGCCTTGAACATCAGCCCCATCTCGACCACCAGCAGCGCCGTATAAAGCAGGAAGAAGCCGGTCAGCGTCACCGCCACCTCGGCAAAGGTCAGGTTGCTGACCGACAGTGCCGTGGGCAGAACGCCCGCCACGGTCCATGGCTGGCGGCCATATTCGGCGACGATCCAGCCCATTTCGATGGCGATCCATGGCGCGGGCGTGGCGATGACCGCCAGCCACAGCGCCCATCGCGGAAAGCTCATCCGGCAGAAGGACGCGCGCCAGAAGAAATAGGCCATGACGCCGATAAGGCCGAAGCCCATGCCGACCATGATGCGGAAGCCCCAGAAAATCGGCCAGACATGGGGCACGGTATCGTTGGCGGCCTGTTCGATCTGCGCCTCGGTCGCGCTGCGCGGATCCTCGACGCGTGCCTTCAGCAGCAGGGCATAGCCAAGGTCCTGTTCGTACTGGCGAAACTGCGCCAGCAGGGCGGGATCGACGCCCGCCGCGCGCTGCGCCTGGATCTGCATCATCAGGTCATAGGCCGTGATGCCATTGCGCACCCGGTCGCGCGCCCGCGCCACAAGCTGGTCGATGCCCAGAATTTCCTGCGTCAGCGAGCGGGTGCCGATCAGCCCCATCACATAGGGGATATGGATGGCCCATTTCGTTTCGTGTGTCGCCTGATCGGGAAAACCGAACAGGGTAAAGCTGGCGGGCGCCGGTTCGGTTTCCCACATGGCCTCGATCGCGGCCATCTTCATCTTCTGGTTTTCGCTGGCGTCATAGCCGGATTCGTCGCCCAGCACGATCGCCGACAGGATCCCCGCCAGCCCGAAAGCCGACGCGACCGCGATCGAGCGCCGCGCAAGCTGGATATGCCGCCCCTTGAGCAGATACCACGCCGAGACCCCCAGCACGAAGGCCGAGCCGCAGACATAGCCCGCGCTGACGGTATGGACGAATTTCGCCTGCGCCACCGGGTTCAGCGCCACGTCGTAAAAGCTGGTCAGTTCCATCCGCATGGTGATCGGGTTGAACCGGCCGCCGACCGGATATTGCATCCAGCCATTCGCGATCAGGATCCACAGCGCCGAGAAGTTGGTGGCAATCGCCATCAGCCAGCCCACCATCAGATGCGCGCGCTTGCTGAGCCGTTCCCAGCCAAAGAACCACAGGCCGATGAACGTCGCCTCCATGAAGAAGGCCATCAGCCCCTCCATCGCGAGGGGGGCGCCGAAGATGTCGCCGACGTAATGCGAATAATAGGCCCAGTTCATGCCGAACTGGAATTCCATGGTGATGCCGGTGGCGACGCCGATGGCGAAGTTGATGCCGAACAGCGTGCCCCAGAACTTGGTCATCTGCCGCCAGATCGGGCGGTCGGTCATGACGTAGACCGTCTCCATGATGGCGACGATGATCGACAGGCCCAGCGTCAGCGGCACGAACAGAAAATGGAACAGCGCCGTCGATGCGAATTGCAGACGCGACAGCTCGACAACACCGATGTCCATGATTCACCCCACCTGTTCGCCCCCCGAGTCTAGCGCAGCTCGAAGCGTATGCCACCCCGGTTAAGATCGGATGAACGATGCGAGGCGACGACAAGCGCCATCTGTGGAGTTCTTGCCATGATTTCGTCCATGACCTGCCGGGCGGTGGCCTCGTCCAGACCCTCGGTCGGCTCGTCCAGCAGCAGGATCTGCGGCGCGCGCAGCAGGGCGCGGGCCAGGGCCACGCGCCGCGACTCGCCCCCCGAAAGCCCGGCGCCGCCGTCGCCCAGCCGCAGGTCGAGGCCGCCGCGCAGGTGATCCAGCCGCATCGCGCGCAGGACATCGTGCATCTGCGCATCGCTGGCGTCCGGGTTGGCCAGCGCAAGGTTTTCGCGCAGCGTGCCCGCGATCAGCGCCACCCGCTGCGGCACCAGCACCAGCGAGGCGCGCAGCCCGGCCTCGGGCCAGTCCTGCACGGGACGCCCGGCCAGCATGATCGGCTGCTCTGGCGCGGGCGGGATCAATCCCGCGATGCGCGCCAGCAGCGTCGATTTACCCGCGCCGCTGGGGCCGGCCACCGTCAGCACCTGCCCGGCCCCAAGCCGCGCCGCGCCGATCTGCAAGGGCAGCGCCGGGGGCGGCGCGGTGGGCGCGGGCATCGCATGACCCAGCATCGGCGCCACGCGCGCGGCGGCGTCGCGGATACGGCCCCAGTCCGACACGGCGCGGCGCAGGGGCGCGGTCGCCTCGGCCAGCGCCATGGCGGCGAAAAAGCACATGGCGGCAATGGCGGGGCCGAAATGGCCCAGCCGGATGCCGGTCGCGCCCAGCCCCAGCACCCCCGCCATGGCGGCGATGCGGGCCAGGTCCTGCACCAGCGCGACCGCGCGCTCGGTCGTCTCAAGCGCGGCGGTCAGGTCGGCGACGCGGGCCTCGGCCGCCATGGCGCGGGCGATCTGCGCGGGCAGGTGGCCATGCATCGCCAGATCGTCGCGCGCCGCCACAAGGTCCAGTGCATCGCTGCGAAAGTCGCGCTCGGCCGCCGCCGCCAGCCGCGCCTGCCGGGCCGAGCGGCGCAGCCCCCACACCCCCGCGGCCAGCGCCGGACCCAGATGCGCACCGCAGACCCAGACGGCCATCTGCCAGCCCGCCAGCCACGCGATCAGCGCGAACGCCCCAAGAAACGCCGCCAGACCGCCGCAGGCCGGCAGCACGACGCGCAGCGGCAGACCGTCCAGCGCGTCGGTATCGGCCACGATCCGCGCCGTCGCCGGTCCGCGCCGCAGCCGCTGCATCTGCGGCCATGGCAGCGTGGCCAGCCCGGCAAGCACCGCGCCGCGCAGGCCAGCGACGGCGCGCAGCGTCGCGTCATGGCCCAGCATCCGTTCGCCATAGCGCGCGGCGGTGCGGATCAGCGCCAGCCCGCGCACCGCCGCCGCCGGGCGGAACACGTCGAACATGCCCAGCGACGCCAGCCCCGCCAGCGCCGAGGCGGTGATGAACCAGCCCGACAGCGCCAGCAGCCCCGCCCCCGCCAGCAGCACCAGCGCCGCCAGCGCCGCGGCGCGCGCCATGCCGCCCCCGGCAGCCATGATCCTCCAGACGTGCCGCATCAGGGACGCTCCAGCCGGTATTCGCGCCCGATGGCCGCGACCAGCGCCGGGTCGTGGGTGGCGACGATCAGCCCCGCGCCGGCGCGATGCGCTGCCAGCAGGCCGCGCGTGACATCGGCCGCGGTCGCCGCGTCCAGATCGGCGGTCGGCTCGTCGGCAAGGATCAGGCGCGGCGCACCATGCAGCGCGCGGGCCAGCGTCAGCCGCCGCCCCTCGCCGCCCGAAAGCCCGGCGCCGCGTTCGCCCAACCGCGTCGCAAGGCCCTGCGGCAGCGCGGCGACCAGATGCGCGGCGGCGGCATGGGTCAGGGCGGGGCCAAGGTCGCCGCCCCGGCCCATGCGCAGGTTGGCCTCAAGCGTGTCGTCGATGAAATGCACGCCCTGCGGCATCCAGCCCAGCCCCGCGCGCCACGCATCGGCATTGGCATCGGTCAGGGGCACGCCGTCCAGCATGACCGCGCCGGCCTCGGGACGCTCAAGCCCGGCGATCAGCCGCAGCAGCGTCGATTTGCCCGCGCCGCTGGCGCCCGTGACGGCCAGCGCGGCGCCCGGGGCCAGGTCGAGGTCGGGGCAGGTCATGCCATGATGAACCACTCCGCGCAGGGCAACGGCGGCGGGTGCCATCGCCGGGGCGGGCGCACCCTGCCCCGGCATCCGCCCTTGCGGCGCCGTCGCCCGATCCAGCGCCAGCGCCGCCGCATCGGCCGAGGCGCGGTCGTGCCACGCCGCCGCAAGATCCCGCAAAGGCTGGAAGAACTCCGGCGCGATCATCAGCAGGAACAGCGCCTGCGCGGGCGAAAGCGGTGCCCCCCAGGTGCCAAAGCCGATCTCGCCCAGCAGCGAAAAGCCGCAGAAGACCGCGATCATGGCGATGCCAAGCGCCGCGAACAGTTCCAGCACGGTCGAGGACAGGAAGGCGATGGCCAACACCCCCATGCTGGCGCGGCGCAGGGCCTCGGCCGCCTGCGCAAAGTCGCGACCCAGCGCGGCAGAGGCGCCCAGCAGCCGAATATCGGGCAGCGCGCCGATACGGTCGGCCAGCAGCGCGCCCATGCCGGCCATGTCGTCCAGTTGCCTGCGGCTGGCATCCCTGGCGGCATGGCCGATCAGCGCCATGAAGACCGGAATCGCCGGCCCCGCCACCAGCAGGATCAGCCCCGCCGCCCAGGCGGTCGCGAAGGCGCAGGCCAGCACCGCCGCCGGCAGCACCGCAACCCGCATCTGCGCCAGCACATAGCGCGCCGCATAGGGCCGGATCAGCGCCGCCTGATCCCCCGCGACCGAGGCAAAGGCCCCCGCCCGCGGCAGGTCTGCCCGCCGCGAGACCCGTTCCAGCAAGCCGCCCCGCAGCCGCGAGATGGCGGCCAGCGCGGTCCGCTGCGCCGCCGCGTCGGCCATCGTGGCCAAAGCCGCGCGCAAGCCGCCGCAGACCAGCAGCCCGGCCACCGCCGGCAGGACCAGCGCTCCCTCCAGCAGCCCGGCCAGCGCCATCGCCGCGAAACCGGCCAGCGGCAGCCACAACAGCCCCGAGGCGACCGACAACATCGCCGCGCGGCGCAGATGCGGCCATTCGGGCGCCAGCGCCTGCCTTGCGGTGCCAGCCCGGACCGCAGCGGTCGGTTCAGCCATGATCGGTGCTCCTGCGCATCGGGCCAGCCTAACCGTTCGCTGCACCAAGGGAAATGCGGCCTGTCCGCGCCGCGGCTCAGGCCGGCGGCGGCGGTGCCGGATCGGGAACGAAGCCCTGCGCCACCGATTTGCGCATCACCAGACGCGGGGTGAAAAAGACCTCGGCCATGGCGGGCCCCTGGCCTTCATCGCCGCTGTCACCGCTGTCGCCGCCGCCATCCGCGATGGCCGACAGCCAGGCGACGCTTTTCGCCGCCATCTCGTCGACGGGCTGGGAAAAGGTGGTCAGGCCATAGCTGTCCCAGTCGGCCTGCGCGATATCGTCGAAGCCGATCAGCGAAAGCTGGTCGGGCACGCGGATGCCCAGCCGCCAGCGCGCCGTGTCCATGACCCCGCAGGCCAGCAGATCGGTGGTGCAGAATATCCCGTCCGGCCGGTCGGACCGCGACAGCAGCGCCATGCCAAGGTCGCAGCCCGTCCGATAGCCGGTCGAGCCAAAGCGTTCCTCGGCCCAGTCGATGCCGGCGGCGGTCGCGGCCTCGCGGAAGCCGCGCTCGCGTTCGGATATGCTGTGGGTGCCGACGCCGGAACTGGCCAGACCCAGCCGCCGGCAGCCCGCCGCCAGCAGGACCGCGACGGCGCGGCGCCCGGCCTCGGCATCGTGAAGGCGCACCTGCAAGGCGCCGGGGCGCCCCTCGTCGCGATTGATCAGCACCAGCCGCATGCCGTTTCTGACGCAGGTTTCGGCCAGCGAGCGCGCGGGCATCCCCGACAGGAAGATGGCCGCATCGGTGCGATAGCTGATCGCCTGCCGCAGGGCCTGTTCGGCGCTGCCGTCGCTGCGGTCGGTCTTGATCAGCAGCGCGACCTTGCCGGCCTGCTGCACGGCCTCGGTCAGCGCGGCCAGCAGCTCGGAGCGATAGGGCGTCGCCATGTCCGAGGCGATCAGCGCCACCAGCCCCGTCTCGTTGCGGATCAGCCCGCTGGCCAGACGGTTGACCTGATAGCCAAGCTGGTCGGCGGCCTTGATGATGCGCGCCCGCGTTTCCGCCGAGACGCTGGCACCGGGGGTGAAGCAGCGCGAGACGGCCGCGCGCGAGACCCCCGCAAGCTCGGCCACGTCCTTTGCACTGACGGCGTTCCTGGACATCATTCCCCCCGCGATAGCTTTCTGCACAGCTTTGCAACGATGATACTGCGTTGCAACGGCCCGGGAAAGTAAAATCTTGGCAATTTTGTGTTGACACATTGGTGATTCGCGACGAATGGTAATGCACAGGTGTGCAACACCACCCCCAGGGAGGGGGCAAGGGAGGAAAGCAATGAAAATCAGTACCACCGCCATCGCGGCCGGTGTCGCGTTGGCCGTCCCGGCCTGCGCTGCCGGCGCCGCCGAACTGAACGTGATCTGCTCGGCCGAGGTCGCCATCTGCGAAAAGCTGGTCGGCGCGTTCGAGGCCAGCCATTCCGATATCGACGTCAACATGGTGCGCCTGTCCTCGGGCGAGGCCTTCGCCAAGATCCGTGCCGAAGGGCGCAATCCGCAGACCGACCTGTGGTGGGGCGGCACCGGCGACCCCCATCTGCAAGCGGCGGCGGACGGGCTGACGGCGGAATACAAATCCGAACACCTGCCCGAACTGCATGACTGGGCGGTGAAACAGGCGGAAACCTCGGGCTATCGCACCGTCGGCATCTATAGCGGCGCGCTTGGCTGGGGCTACAACACCAAGATTTTCGCCGACAAGGGCCTGAAAGAGCCGGCCTGCTGGGCCGATCTGCTGGACCCCAAGCTGAAGGGCGAAATCCAGATCGCCGACCCGAACTCGTCGGGGACGGCCTATACCGCGCTTGCCACGCTGGTGCAGCTGATGGGCGAGGATCAGGCCTTCGATTACCTGAAGAAACTCAGCGCCAACGTCGCGCAGTTCACCAAGTCGGGCTCGGCCCCCGTGAAGGCGGCGGCGCGCGGCGAGGCGGGCCTGGGCATCGTCTTCATGCATGACGCCATCGGCCAGACCGTCGAAGGCTTCCCGATCAAGGTCGTCGCCCCCTGCGAGGGCACCGGCTACGAGGTCGGCTCGATGTCGATCATCGAAGGCGCGCAGAACCCGGACGAGGCGCAGGTCTTCTATGACTGGGCGCTGACCCCCGACGCGCAGAACCTGATGCCCGAGGCCGGTTCCTATCAGATCCAGTCGAACAAGGCGGCGAAGGCATCGGAGCACACGCCCGATTTCAGCAAGATGAAGCTGATCGACTACGATTTCGCCAAATACGGTTCGGCTGAAACCCG
>RRZU011352253.1_pt1 | contig 11081 bp, 7 predicted proteins | sample 2165561 | NCBI WGS metagenome assembly RRZU01 (sample SAMN10456909, study PRJNA506462) | wastewater metagenome | isolation source: wastewater sludge | place: USA: Moscow, Idaho | reverse complement strand
TTTGAGAAGCTCGATTTCTCTGCGCTGAAAGTCGTCGTCGGCGGCGGCGCCTCGGTGCAGAAGGCCGTGGCCGAACGCTGGCAGAAGATCACCGGCACCTTCCTGACCGAGGCCTACGGCCTGACCGAAACGTCACCCGGAGTCTGCTGCACGCCGCTCGGCATGCCGTGGAACGGCACGATCGGCCTGCCGGTGTCGTCGACCGAGGTCACGATCCGCGACGAATCGTTCGCCGAGTTGTCGCCGTGGGACGGTAAGGCCGAGATCGAGCGCCACACGGGAGAAATCTGCGTGCGCGGACCGCAAGTGATGTGCGGCTACTGGAACAACCCCGAAGAGACCGCGCGCACGATCCAGGACGGCTGGCTGAAGACCGGTGACATCGGTTTCATGGACACGAACGGTTACGTGACGATCACCGACCGCAAGAAGGACATGATTCTGGTCTCCGGCTTCAACGTCTATCCCAACGAAGTCGAAGGCGTCGTCATGGCGCATCCCGGCGTCGCCGAGTGCGCGGTGATCGGTGTTCCCGACGAACGATCGGGCGAAGCGGTCCGCCTCGTGATCGTGAAGAAAGACCCGAGTCTGACCCGGGAAGACATCATCGCCTACTGCAAGACGCAGCTCACCGGCTACAAGCGGCCGCACCTGATCGAGTTCCGCGACAGCCTGCCGAAGACGCCGATCGGCAAGATCCTGCGCCGCGAGTTGCGCGACGAGCACGACGAAACACGCAAATAAGCGGCAAGGCCGGCGCAGACGCCGGCCCCCAAGACTACAAGCTGGCGCGGATCACCTCGGCCAGCCGCTTGACGCCTTCTTCGATGCGCGGCGGCGGCACCGTGACGAACGCAAGGCGCAGCGATTCGATCACCGGATCGGCAGCAAAGAACGGCGCGCCGGGCACGAATGCGACGTTCTGCTCGATGGCCTTGCCCAGCACGGCCGACGCGTTCAATCCCTTCGGCAATTCAACCCACAGGAACATGCCGCCGCGCGGCTTGTTCCAGCGCACGCCCTCCGGCATGTACTGCGCAAGCGCGGCGAGCATCGCCGCGCACTGTTCGCGATAAAGGCTGCGAATCGTCGGAATGTGGTTATTGAGAAAGCCATCCTTGACGACGTCGTACACGGCCATCTGCGACAGTGTCGCCGTGTGCAGGTCGGTCGCCTGCTTGGCCTGCACGAGCTTGGCACGCAAGGCCGCCGGCGCAACGATGTAGCCGAGGCGCAGACCGGGCGCCAAGACCTTGGAGAACGAGCCCATGTACACCGTGCGCTCCGGTGCCAGCGAGCGGATCGACGGCGGCGTTTCGCCGTCGTAGGAAAGCGCGCCGTAGGGATCGTCCTCGAGGATCAGAAGATCGAGTTCGCGCGCGCGCTTCGCCAACTGGTAACGACGGTCTTCGGCAAGAAGACGGCCGGTCGGATTCTGGAAGTTCGGCAGGCAATAGAGAAACTTGGCGTCGCGCATCGCATCGGTGAGCGCGTCGGGAAGCAGACCGTCTTCGTCCGAGGCCACCGACACATACTTCGGGTCGAACAGTGAAAACGACTGCAATGCACCGAGGTAAGTCGGCGTCTCCACGAGCACGGTGTCGCCCGGATCGATCAGCACTTTGGCCAGCAGATCAAGGCCCTGTTGCGAGCCGGAGACCATCAGCACTTCATTGGGCGAAACCGGTGCGTCCGGCGTGCTGACGCGCGCGGCGATCCATTCGCGCAACGGGGCAAAGCCTTCCGTCGTGCTGTACTGCAGCGCTTCCCTGCCTTTCGCGGTGAGTACGCGGTCGAACGCCGACAGCATCTCGCTGACCGGGAACGTCGCCGATGAAGGCAGGCCGCCAGCGAAGGAAATGACTTCCGGACGCTCCGTTACCTTGAGGATTTCACGAATCGCCGAGCTCTGAATCGCGCGTGCCCGTTCGGAAAAAAGCAGGTTGAAATCGGGAGAAACCGCATGTGAATCGTGTTTGGTCACGTTCTTCAAGGCACTGGGGGTCATGGATCACACTCGTTGAGATTCGTTTTTGGGGCGGTCACTGCCAGAAACCGGCAGAAATGCCAGTTTACGACATTTCATCCGCCTCAAAACGCCAGTTTCCCCGCTCACTCGCGGTCTTGAGCCGCCGGCACATGGTACGGCGCTTTTGTTCTGCATGCGTTCTGACCTTCGACCAACGCCTTCAATGCAACACTTTTCAACGAAAAATCAGCGCACTAACGCATGGTTGATCAGGGCTGTGCCGGCGGCTATGGGTTAGAATCGCGCCTAACCGAGAACATCTCCAGTCAACAGAAACAACCATGGCCACACCCTTCTTTTTCTTCCGTCCCGTCCTCGCCGCCGACAGCAGCTGGGTGGCGTTCGACTGGCAGTCGGGGGAACGCTCCACGACCTACGGCGCCGACTACATCCGGTGTTTTTCCAGCGCGGCGGTCGCGCCGCTGGCAAACACCATGCCGCTGATCATCTCCGTCAGTCCTGACGACCTGAGCAACACCGAGTTCATCGACACGTTCGAAGCCAGTCAGGTCGTGTTCGTCCTCCCCTCCTCCGTGCTCGACGACAAGAAGGCGATGGAGCACTGCCACAAGCTGAACGGCCAGGGCTACCGCTTCGGTCTTGACGTCGACACCACCGAAATCCTGAAGAAGATCCCGGTTGCCGATTTCGATTCCGTACGCTTCGACGCGGCATTCGCCCGCCAGGAACTCTCGGCGTTCAACCTGATGTACCTCGACAAGGCCGGTTTCAGGAAGATCGCCACCGATGTCGGCACACACGAGATGTTCGGCTGGCTGCAGGAAAAAGGCTTCGAACTCTACGGCAGCCACTTTCTCACCGCGCGCAACCCGGCCGCGGACAAGGAACCGGATCTCACTCGCCTGAAGCTGCTCAAGCTCCTCAACATCGTCAAGCAGGACGGCGACACGCGCGAGATTGAAGCGATCTTCCGCGAGGAGCCCAAGCTCTCCTACAACCTGCTGCGTCTCGTCAACTCGGTTGCCGTCGGTGCGCGGACGAAGATCAGCAGCTTCTCGCAGGCAATCGCCATCCTCGGCCGCCGCCAGTTGCAGCGCTGGCTGCAACTGCTGATCTACGCCAACAACCTGGCCGACGGCAACACGCCCAATCCGCTGATGCAGATCGCCGCCGCGCGCGGTCGCCAGATGGAACTGCTGAGCACCTCGATCACGCCGGAGCCGGACATTCCCGACCTCTCCGACAACGCCTTCATGACCGGCCTCTTCTCGCTGCTCGACATCCTGATCAACCTGCCGATGAGCGACATCCTGAAGGCGCTGCCGATGCACGACGAGGGCGTCGAGGCGCTGCTGTCGCCGAGCAGCGGCGGCACGCTCGGGGCACTGCTCGCCGCCGTCAAGTCGGCCGAAGCGGGCGACTTCAAGGCAGCGGAGAGCACCTACGAAAAGCTCGGCCTCGACCACTGGACCGTGTCCAGGGCGCAGGTTGCGGCGTTCTATTGGGCTTGCCGGATCAACGTCGACAAAAGTCACGACGACTGATCGCGGAGTCTACGGCAGCCGTTTGAGATGGCTGCCGCAGCCGGCCCGGCAATCGGTCGCACCGAAGCCGGGTATGGGAATAGTACCGACGACCTGCTGGTTGATCCCGCACTCCGCTGCCGCGTAACGCATCACCTCGCGCACGCGCACGCCCGGCGCGGCCAGCAGATAGTCGATGTGCCAGTGCATTTTCTTCACCGCCGACAGGTGGCGCCGGATGCGAGCCTCGAAGTTGCGTAGCGCACTGCCCGTGTAGACGTAGTCTCCGGCGACGAATTCGAAACGCCCGAGGCGACCGACCTGCACGCTGACCGTGTCGGCAACCTCGATCAGCAGTTGGTAGGTGCGATGCGCTTCGCCTGACACGCCCGACGGCCGCTCAATCGCCGCAGTAGGGATTGCTGCGCCGCTCCGCGCCGAACGTGGACATCGGCCCGTGCCCGGAAATGAAGGCCACGTCGTCGCCCAAGGGCCACAGGCGACCGCGAATCGAGGCGATCAGCGTATCGAAATCGCCCTTGGGAAAGTCGGTGCGGCCGACCGACCCCTTGAACAGGACGTCACCGACGATCGCCAGGCGCCCCGGCCCATTGAAGAAGGCCACGTGCCCCGGCGTGTGCCCCGGGCAATGCAGCACGTCAAGTTCGACATTGCCAAAGCGCACGCGATCACCCTGCTCCAGCCAGCGATCGGGCGTAAAGGCACGCACGTCGGGAAAGCCGAACATCCGGCTCTGCTGCGGCATGCCGTCGATCCAGAACTGGTCTTCGCGGTGCGGCCCTTCGATCGGCAGCGAGCATTTCTCGGCCAGTTCGGCGACGGCACCGGCGTGATCGATATGCCCATGCGTAACCAGGATCTTCTCCAGCTTGAGGCCGTGCTTCTCGACGGCGGCGAGGATGCGCGCGATGTCGCCACCGGGGTCGACCACCGCCGCCTGTTTCGTTTCATCGCACCAGAGCAGGCTGCAGTTCTGTTCAAACGGCGTGACGGGAATGATCTGGTATTGGATGGCCATGGTGGTTCGCGGCGACGGACGAAAAATGGAGCGCAGAGTATAGCAGCGGCGGGAACGGGCTTTCGCCGGCGGCGCCGCTACTTGCCGAAGCGGTAATGCCAGAAGAAGTCGAGCGCGCTCTCCGAACCCGCCCGGCCGACCACGGAAAACCGGCGGCCGAGATTGACGGTCAGCTTGACGATGCTGTCCGACGTGTTGAGCGACTGCTCGTAGCTGAGCAGAGCGTTCGACGAGAGCCGTTTGCCGACGCTGACGATCTGGCCGCTCACCGTCTGATTGCCGCTGAAACCGGACGAAGACGCGACGCGGCTGGTCGGCTGGTTGCCATAACCGCCGATCTCGCCGGTGCTCACGCCGAACTCGTCGATGCCGAGCCCGCGCTGCAACTGGCGCAGCACGCCCCCATCCTGACCACCGAGGATCGTGCGCGCGGCGGCGAGCAGGACACCGCTGTCGGCGGCGCCTTGCTGTTCGGGCGCATGGCCCAGTACGAGCCAGGAGAGCTTCTCGGTATCCGGCACTTCGGGCGTCGAGACCAGACGAATGCTTGGCCGCTGCGCCGTGCCGGTCACCTCGACGCCGGCTTCGACCGGCAGGTTTTCGCGCACGGCGAGGATGTTGAGGCCGGGATTGTCGATCGCCCCCTGGAAGTTGATGATGCCACGCTGGATGCCAAGCTTTTGCCCATAGGCGTCGAAGCGGCCGTCGACGGTGCGAATCGATCCGCTGGCACGCGGCAGACCGGCGTTGTCGGAGCGCACGCGAATCTGTCCGGCCAGCCGGCTTTCGACGCCCGCACCGCGGAAATGAACGCTGCGGCCAAGTGCCGCCTCGATGTCGAGACGCAAGCGGCGCACGACCTGGCTCTTGCCAACAGTGTCTCCGGTTGCTTGTTGCCGGCGGATGACGACGTCGTCCGACAGGCGCGGCCGCCCCGCCTCGGCCAGCGACCACAGGCCGGCATCGATGCGCAGCTTGCCGCCCACATCGAGCGCCTGCTCGCCCACGCGCAACTCGCCATCGCCGGAAAGCGCGATCCACTGGTCGGCGCGCTGCACCACGCCGAGGCGATCGAGGCGGACATTCAGGCGTGCGTCGCCCCCCTTCGCGGCGGTGGCGAAATCCAGTTCGCCGCTGGCTTCGACCCGCCCCGGCTTGCCGGTGAGGCTGGCGGCGTCGATGCTGTGGTCGAGTTTCAGCACCTCCGGCAGGGGCGCAAACTCGCTGTCGAAAACCAGCTCGCGCAACAAGAGACGGTCCGGCGTAATCTCGACCAGCGCCCGCCCGCGTTCCAGGCGCATGCCGAGGTCGAGCGCGCGCAGCGCCAGCGCGTCGCCGCGCCATTCGCCGCTCAACTGCGGCTGCCCCGGGCTGCCGCCGAGGCGCATTTCGCCGTGCAGACTGCCGGCCGTCTGCCAGCCTTCGCCTATGAACGGCCCGAGCCAGCCGACATCCGGCACGCTTGCCTGCAAACGCCCCATCCAGGCCGCCGCCGGATCGATCAGTGCGGCGATGCTGCCGTCCGCCCGGCGCGCGCTCGGCGCCGTGAAGTCGGCGCTGATTTCGCCCAGGCGCGCGCCGCGCAGCTGCGCCATGGCGACCAGCCGCCCCTCGCCCAGGCTGGCCTGCACACGCGCCTCGCTCAGGCCGAGCGCCAGATCGCCAAACACGAGATCGCCACTTTCGCGCCAGACGCCGATGCGTCCGACGGGAAGTGCCGCCGGCTTGCCGTCAAGCACAAGCGTCCAGTCGCCGGCGAGCACCAAGGGCTGCGGATTCGCTGCGCTGAGCGCCGTCAGCCTAGCGTGCAGCGACGGAAACTCGGCGAGGAGCGTCTGCGGGCGAATCTGCTGCCAACGCCCGGCGCTTTGCCAGCGGCCCTTGTCCAGCGCGAGCTGTTCGAGGCGCAGATCGCCGACGAGCCCGTCGAAGGCTGCCGGGCCGAAGGCGACGGCCGATCCGGCAACGCTCAGTGCAGCCGGTTTGACCAGGTGCAGCAAGGGTGCGCTGCTCGCCGTCTGCCGGCTGCCGAGGTTCAGTTCGCTCAGCACGCCGCGCCAGGCGAGCGACGAAGCGGCGCCTGACCGTCGTTTCGCCTGCGCCGCGAGGCCGCCATCGAGCACGAAGCGCAGTTCGCGTCGACGTTCTTTTTCTTCGCTCAGCCCAAGCTGTCCGGTCAAGCGATGCTGGCTACGCATGCCCTCGACGTCCAGCTCAACGGTGAGCGCCGGAATACCCTGCGCCGGCATCGCGCACGCCGTACAGCGTAGCCGGCCACGCAAATGACCTTGCGAACCGGGCGCCAGTTGCCCGTGGAATGACAGCCCGCGCAGCACCAGCGACTCGGCCAGCCGCAATTGTTCCGACTGCAGTTCTCCCGAGAACTCGAGGTTATCCGCCATCCCGCCGACGACGATGTCGGCCTTGGCGTCGCCAGCCAGTCCGGCCAGTCCGATGGTTTCAAGCCTCGGCGCCTGCAGCCGCAAGCGCAGGGAATCGCCGGCCCGACCGAACGCGCCCGCCGCGTTCAGGCGGTTGCCGGCTGCGTCGAGATCAACGTCGATCTTGCGCAAATGCGCGCCGCGCAGGTCGATGACGCCCTTGCCCCCAAGTTTCTGCGTTCCCAGGCGACTATCGCGCAGGTTGAACGTCAGCGCCAGTTCAAGCGCCGGACCGAGCGCTCCGCTTGCCGCGAGATCGGCATTGAACAGGCTGCGCAGCGGACTCTTCATCTTGAAGAAGCGCGCTGGATCGAAGTTGCGCAGCTCGCCTTGCGCCGTGAAGCGCTTTTCTCCTGTCAGCGCCAGCCGTCCCTGCGCGGCGAGTCGAGCGTCGCCGGCCGCGAGTTGCAGACGGGCGACTTCGACGGCCTCGTCAGCGACGCTCGCGCGCGCATCGATCGCGTATTGCGCGTCGCGTAGTTGCAGGTCGAAGTTCTGGCGCTCATTGCCAAGTTGCGCGCGAAGCGGTCCGGCGAGCCGTGTCGGCAAGAGATCGCCGTGCACGGCGCGAGCATCGACCGCGTGCGCATCCAGATCGAGTTCAAGCCTGCCGTCAACGACGGCGCCCCGGCCCTTGAGCCAGCCACCGCCCGACAACGCCAGCGTCAGGTCAGGGAAAGCCAATCGGCCGTCTTTCCAGTCGAGGCCGGTTTGCAGGCGCTCAACCGGAATCAGCTGGCGATCGAGGGCGCCTGCGCGCTGATTGCTCACACGGAGTTCGCCGCTCACGGCCGATCCGTCCGCCGGTTTGCTTTGCAGCATCGCATCGATATCGAGCAGGGCGTGCGGCACATCAGGGGCAAATACGGCCGGATCGATACCGGTGAAGTGCATGGCGAGCGACGCCAGCGGCCGTTCGGCGAACGGCGTCAGCAGCGCGCTCAAGGTGCCGGCGGCCTTGGCGTTGCCACCAACCGCGTCGGCGCCAGCGACGACCTCCCCCTCGACACCGAGCTGCGCGAGCTGACCACTCCCGCGCAGGTCGAGTTTGAACGACTGGTCGAGCGCGCTGCCGCTGACCACGGCTGCGGCGCGGAGATCGAATGGCGGATTCGCAGCCAGCGTGGCGTCGCCGGCCAATTCCAGCGCACCGACACGTGCCTGCAGATGATCGATGCGATGCTGCCGGCCGGCGCTGCTCAGGGTGGCGTCGACGCTCCTGGCCAGCATCGTCGGGCTTGCATCCGGTTGTCCCGACAGCAGCGCGCCGACAACCAGGCGCTTGATGCTCACCGGCAAAGGCAGTTGCAGGCTGTCCGGCATGGTCATCGCCGTACTGCTCGGCGCCGCGACGTAGCGCACGCTGTCAGCCTCGATACGCTCGATCGCCAGCCGGCCGCGCAGCAGCTCGCGCGGCGTCCAGCTCACCTGCAAGCGCCGCAGTTCCACGTCGTGTGCTGCATCCAGCCAACGCACCGACTGCGCGCGCCAGTCGCCAAGCAGGCGACCTTCGGGCGCTTCGATCTGCAGCCGCCCGTCGCTGATCCGCGCCAGTCCGGCGCACAGCAGGCGCAAGCCCGCTTCGCTCGCCCCCAGCCAACCCGTCGCCGCGAGCGGAAGCGTCACGGCGACGGCGACGACGATTGGCCAGCGGCGGCGCGGCGGGTGCGGTTTCGGTGCGGTATCGTCGTTCATGCAGCGCCTCAGAACGGGACCGCGAGCGAGAAGTGCAAACGCAGCTCGCCTTCGCGCTGTCCCCACGCGAGGTCGATGGCCAGGGGGCCGGCCGGGCTCTTCCAGCGAGCGCCAATACCGTAACCGGGCGCCAGTTTGAAGACATCGCGATCGTCGCCCGCCTGGCCGGCGTCGGCGAATACGGCGAGGCCCCACGCCGAATTGAGCCAGTGCGTGTATTCGGCGCTCAACGTAAGAAGATAGCGCCCGCCCAGCGTCGCCGAACCTTCCCGCACGCCGAGGCTCTGGTAGGCATAGCCGCGCACCGAGTTGCTGCCGCCGGCGCGGAACAGATAGTCCTGCGGGATGCCTTCGCGTGAAGGCGCCGCGGTGATGCCGACTTCGCCGCGCAGCAGGAGGCTGTCGTCTTTTCCGAGCGGAATCCCCTGGCTGTAGCGGAAATAGCTGCGCAGGAAGTTCTGGTCGGAAAGCAGCGCCTTCGCCGCGCCACCCAACTGCAGCTGGGCGACGATGCCCTCCGCCGGATCCTGAGGATCGTTCGCCGACCGCCAGACCCAGCCGGCCTGTGCCGTGAGCGCCTGATTGGTGCTCTCCGCCTCGCCTTCCGTGTTCTGCCGCTCGTACTGCCAGTTCACGCCGAACCGCTGCTCGATGCTGCCGCGCTGCTGCACACGCGACGCGGCGAAGGCCACGCGCTCAAGCGCCAGGCCCTGAATGTCCGACCTCTCGACAAAGGTACCGAAGCTGTCGCGCTGCCGTCGGTCGCGGTCGGGCGGCAGAAAGACGTCGGCGTAGGCGCTCTGCCGCAACTGCTCGATGCGCGCGCCGGTACTCAGCTCCCAGGCGCGGCCGGAAAAATCGGCGCTGGTGAAGTTGCCCTCGACGCGTGCGCCGGTATTCGAGCTGTAACCGGCACCAAGGGATACACCGAACGGCGCGCGTTCGCGCAGGCGGATGACGACCGGCACCCGCACGTCGCCATCGACGCCCGGTTCGCTCCCGTCTCCGGCTGCCAGCGACGCGCTCTCGAGATCGACGCTGACCGACGAGAAGTACGGCGTGTTCTGCAATGCGCTCTGCACGGCGAGCAAATCGTCCTGGCGATAGACCGCGCCCGGCTGAAGCTCCTTGCTGTAACGCTCGACGAGCGACCGTTGATAGCGCCCGAGACCGAGAATGCGGACTTCGCCGTAGCGATAGCGCGGGCCAGCGTCGTAGACCAGCGTCAAATCGACGCGGGCCGCTTGCGCATCAACCTCCGCGACGCTAGAAACAAGGCGCGCACCGGCGTGATCGACGGCCATCAATTCGCGCAGCAGGCCGTTCTTGGCGTCATCCCACGTTGCCTGGCGGAACGGCGTCTGCGCCGGCAAGCCCCAGCCGGCAATCAGCTTGCCGCGCCGCTCGGCGTCGATCGCCCCGCGAATTTCAATGCTGACGCTGCCGATATGCGCGCGCGCTCCGGTTTCAACCTGGATCACCGGTCCTTCCGCGCCATCCAGGATGTCGATCCGCGGCGAGAAGTAGCCTTCGGTCGCCAGCAGTTCGTCGGCTTCCTTGCGCAGCCGCCGCTCGGTCGCCAGACGCGCCGTGGCATCGGATGTCTCGCCGTCCAGCCCGGCCCGCGACAGATGCGTCTGCAGCAGTTCGCGCACCGATTCCGGCGCGACCAGCTTCGGTGCCGCGCCGGCGCCGGAAGACGCCAGCAGTCCGGCCAGTGCAAAGGCAACAAGACGAGAACGCCACACGATGGAACCGGCCTAACTGCCCGCTGAACGTCGGTATCGGCGCAAACCGGATTAGCGCGTTGCGTCGCCGGCCGTTGGCTGGTTTGCCGGCACGTTTGCTGGCGATTTTTCGCCGATCCCCGCGCCAGCTCCCCCGATCAGGCTGCGCAAGCCGACATACGGCTTCTGTTCGCTCACGGGCTCGCTTACGGAGTTCGGCGACAACTGCTGCAGGCGGGCGGCAAGTTCCGCTTCGCTGCGCTGCAGCCCGGCCACCTGGCGCTCGAGATCGGCAATCTGGCGGCGCATGCGTGCGGCCTCCCACTGGCGCCGAATGATCGTCGGTGACGAAACCAGCCCGGCGATCAGCACACCCAGCCCGAGCGTCAATAGAAGCACGAGCGCCTGCGACCCCTCGAATTGCCAGACGGCGAAAGCCACCGTAATCGCCACATTGTTTTGCAGTGCAAAAATAACGGCACCGATCGCGAAGACGATCCCGAGTATCAACATCAGCTGCATTTTCCTCATCCTCAATGTTCACGATTCAACTGGCGGAGAGAACAATCTCCCCTTCCCATAACGCCTGGCCAAGCATAGCATTCGATACGGCTCGGTACAGGACGATTGCCAGGCAGCATCGTAGTCAATCTGCCCAAGCCTGTG
>RRZU010015840.1_pt1 | contig 11081 bp, 9 predicted proteins | sample 2165561 | NCBI WGS metagenome assembly RRZU01 (sample SAMN10456909, study PRJNA506462) | wastewater metagenome | isolation source: wastewater sludge | place: USA: Moscow, Idaho | reverse complement strand
GACCGCGTCCTGATCGTGGACCTTTGCCCCGAGGACGACCAGTTGGCATGCAGCGCCAGCAGGCAGCGAGGCGGCGGGATCGAGGGTGAAGGTCGTCGGACCGCCGGTGATCGACAACGCGACCGGAATGCCGGCGCACGTGAGCGTGAACCAACCGTCGTCCAGCGTCACCGCCTCGCTGAAGGTCACCGACAGAGCAGCATCCGCCGGGACGCCGGTGGCGCCGTCAGCGGGAGTTGTTCCGGTGACCGACGGCGCCGAATCCGCGACGTTGCACGGTGTTGGAGTCGCGCCCGTGTTGCGGGGCACAGGAACGCCCACGCTGAGATCTGCGCCGTTGTCGTCTGTGTCCGTGCAGCCGTTGGCTCCGCGCAGCGCCGCCGTGATGTTGCTGAGCATGCCTGTGGGTCCGGGCCCCTCGAAGAAGTTGGCCGAGCCGTAGCCGACGAGGTCTCGGATCAGGGCCAGTTGTCCGGCGGTGCATGGCGTGGAGCCGCCGTTGCATGGCAGAGCCGTCGTTGACTGGACGAGCGCGACCTTCCCCGCAGTGGCCGACAAGGGCACGGAACCCATCACATCGGCCGTCGGTAGCGGCGCTCCGACGGCACCGCCGCTGGCCATCTGTACGAGATAGTGCTGACCGGGTTGCAGCGTCCCGGACAACACTGTGGGGGCGGCGGAACTGCCGAAGTTGCCGGTCCCTGTGGCGCTGGCGTACTGCACTGACCAACCTGTCATCGAGACCGCACTGGAGCCGCGGTTGAACAGTTCGACGAAATCGTTGGCGTACGGCGCCCCTGTCGAACCCCCACCCCCATAGACCTGGCTGATCACCACGTCGGGCGACGCGGCCTGGGCGGGTGCAACGGCGGCGAGGCCGCCCGCGACCACCACGCAGCCAATGGCTCCTGCAACGCGCCTCATGTTTCCTCCTGGCGCCGGGTGCCACGACCGTACGCCCGGACGCACCGAAGATCAAGGCTCCTCAGCGTCGCTTGCCGTTCTTGTAGACGGTCTTCTGACGGAACGGATGATGCGTGTCGGTCGTGTTACCGACCCCATGCACCTTCGCCGTCGCCGTAGAGCGGCCGAACCTCAGCGCCGCTGCGGTGTCCCCCGGTTCAGATGCGCCATCGCCTCAGTCAGCCCCTCGGTCGTCAGCGGGAACATCTCGAATACCCGCGCGATGTCCTCGATCGTCGAACCGTTCCAGCGGCCCAGCGGCTCGGGGTTGAGCCAACAGGAGTCGCGGAAGTGGTCGGCCAGGATCTGCAGCCACTGGATGCCCGGGACCCGGCTGGAGTCGGTCGCACTCCACGGTCCGGACTGCCCGAGTTCGTACGGGGCCATGAACGCGTCGCCGACCATGATGAGTTTGTAGTGCGGACCGCATTCGCGCAGCAGGTCGTGCACCCAAGTCGGCTCGGTGAAGCGCTCGGTGCGGTAGACCTTGCCGTAGACGCAATTGTGGAAATAGAAGGTGCGTAGTTCCTTGAAGTGGGTTGCCTTCTTCGTCGCGCTGAACAGCTGGCTCATCAGGGTCGTGTAGGGGAACATCGATCCGCCCACGTCGATCATGAGGATCACGTGGGTGTTGGGCTTGCTGCGCGGACGCGTGACGACCTCGATCTCACCGGCGTTGCGCGCGGTCTCGTCGATGGTGGCCTCGATGTCGAGTTCCTCGTCGGCGCCCTCCCGCACGAACGCCCGCAGGCGCCGCAGCGCCACCTCCATCTGCCTGATGTCGAGGGTCACGTCGGAGCGGTAGGGCCGGTAAGAGCGGGCGTCAGCGATACGCACCGCCGCGCGGCCACCACCGGAACTGCCGGTGCTCAACCCGGCGTCGGCGACCCCACCCTGGCCGAGCGGAGACTTGCCGCCGGTGCCGATCCAGTAGGGCCCGCCGTCGTGCCGTTCGGTCTGTTCCATCTTGCGCTGCTCGAACATCTCGAGCAGTTCGGCAAGATCCGGAGGCTCCTCACTGGCCTCGCTCATCCGGACGTTCTGCTCGTCGAGCCACTCGCGCAGTTGCTCGGTCAGCGAGGTGTCCCAGTCGAGGTTGCCGTACTCAGCGAGGAACGCCCTGTCGAAAGCGTCGAGGTGGCCTTCGTGGTGGATCAGCGTCGCGCGCGCCGCGTAGTAGAAGCCGCGGACGGTGTCGTCGTGGGCGCCGGCCTTGAGCGCCGCCGCGAGTCCGAGCGCCTCGGTGATCCCAACCGAGACGTCCTGTTCCCGCAGGCGGTAGATCAGGCCCTGGAAGAACGGCGCCGGGTTTTGGTGAGGATCTGACACCTCACGGGTCACTTCTTCACCAAAAGGCATCAGTACCGCCGGGTGGACCTGTTGCGGAACGCCTCGATGTCCTGCTCCTTCTTCAGCAGGGTGCCGAGGAACGGCATGTTCTCGCCGAGGTCCACCTCCGCCACGCCCGTGGTCTGCAGCATCGCGATCCAGTCGACGAGTTCGCTGGTGCTCGGTGGTTTGCGGATGCGGTCCATACCGCGCACGGCGAAGAACGCGGTGAGCGCCTGGTTCATCAGATCGCGGTCCAGACCGGGGTGGTGCACCTCGACGATGCGCGCCATGAGGTCACGGTCCGGGAAGTCGATGTAGTGGAAGATGCAGCGACGTAGGAACGCGTCGGGCAGTTCTTTCTCCGCGTTGCTGGTGATGATGACGACCGGCCGGTGCGCCGCCGCCACTTCGTCGCCGGTCTCCATGACGGTGAACCGCATGCGGTCGAGTTCGTGGAGAAGGTCGTTGGGGAACTCGATGTCGGCCTTGTCGATCTCATCGATGAGCAGCACGACACGCTCCGGCGATTGGAAGGCGCGGCCGAGTGCGCCCATGTGGATGTACTCGCGGATGTCGCGCACGTCGTGGTCGCCGAAGCGGGAGTCGTAGAGGCGCTGCACGGTGTCGTAGTGGTACAGGCCCTCCTGCGCCCGGGTGGTGCTCTTGACGTGCCACGTGATGAGCGGCATGTCCAGCGCCTCGGCCACGGCTTCGGCCAGCAATGTCTTGCCCGTACCCGGCTCGCCGCGCACCAGCAGCGGCTTCTCCAGCACAAGGGCGCAGCGCACAGCCGCCTCGAGTGCGGGGTTGGTCAGATACGCCTGGGTGCCGGTGAACTCCACGGGTTCGAGCGTACGTGCCGGCCCACGCTCCCCATAACTGGGCCTGAGTCAGCGCTCCCGGCCCAGTTGTGGGGGCCAGCCTCGGCACCAAAGGCCGCAATCCAGACATCCCAACCCCACAAGTGGGCCGATTCCAGACCTGGGCGACGTCGGCGGCCCAGTTGTGGGGAACGGTCAGGCGAGACCCTCGAACACATCGGTCAGTCCTGACTGCCCCGGCGGCCACGCGACCACATAGTGCTCCCGGCTGACCGCGCGGGCCCAATCGGCGTCGGACATGGAACCGATCACATGCGCTTGGCTACGGTGTTCACGCAGCCCCGCCACGACGCGATCCGCGACCGCGCTCACATCGACCGTCATGCCGATCTGATCGTCCGGGACACCACGCAGGTGGTACACCTCGGTCGGATCCCACGCGGACTCCCCGCGACGCACCCGCGAGGCGTTCCAGCGCTGGAACACCGACTCCGGCATCGCGCCGTGGAGCAGTCGCTTGAATCCCGGCCCGCCATCACCTGCGAAGCGGTGGAACGCCGCGTCGGTGGCCGCGCCCACCGCGATGTGGTCAGGATGTCCTGTCATCCCATCCGGGCCGAAGGTCCCCACCACATCCGGACGCTCCTGCGCGAGGATCCCCGCGACGCGGTCCGTGAGGTCCTCGGCCTGAGCCACCTGCCCGTCCGGGTAGCCGAGCCATTCGTGGCGATCGGGCACCCGGCCCAACGCGACCCAGGCCCGCCGGTCCTCCTCCCGGCGGATGGCCCCCAGCGTCTCCCGTGTCGCAGGGAACCCGGGCGCGATCTCGCCAGCCCCACCATCGGTCGCGTGGATCAGCACATACCGGAAGTCGGGATGATCGGCGTACAGGGCGACCGTCCCCGCCACCCCGTACGCATCGTCGTCCGGATGTGCCACTACCAGCGCCAGCGTGCCGGCCATGCGCGCATTGTGTTCACGCGGCGCCGGGACTGTCCAGCGGCCTAGACTCGCCTGCGTGGCAGAGCGCAGACTTTCCCCAGCGGACGCAGCATGGCTCTACAGCGAGTGGGAGAAGAACAACCAGACCGTCTCATCGCTGATGTGGCTCGACCGCGAGATCGACCCAGACCTCTTCACACAGATCGTCCAGGAACGCATCGTCGACAAGTACCCCACGTTCAGCCAGCGCCTGCGACCCTCCCGCAATCCGTTGTACCTGCCGCACTGGGAGGACGACCCCGAGTTCGACATCACCAACCACATCGAGGTCCTCATCCTCGAGACGGGCACGAAGGAGGAACTCGCAGAACTGGTCTCGGCACAGCGTTCGCAACTGCTCGACCGGGAGCGGCCGCTGTGGAAGATGTACGTCATCCAGAACTACCGGGGTGGCACCACGGCGGTGCACAGTCGCATCCAACACAGCATCGCCGACGGCTGGGCGCTGGTCCGGCTGGTGTTGAGTCTGTGCGACGAGACCGAGACCGTCGACCGCCCCACCACCGTGGACAAACCCCGCCGCCGCAAGCGTGACCTCGTCGGCAAGGCCACGAAACCGGTCGTCGACATCGTGCGCAGCCCCCTCGACTTCGTGCAGGAGACCCTCTCCGTCGCGTTGCACCCCAAGCGCTTCATCGAGTTCGGTACCGACGTGCTCGGGGTGGCGGAGGACACCACCGAAGCCTCGAAGAACGCCGTCGAGTTCCTCTTCGCGCCGCGTCCCGGCAAGACGATCCTGCACGGCGAGGTCAGCGGCGAGAAGAAGGTCGACTGGATCGAGCCGGTCGACCTGCAGCCGATCAAGGACATCGGCCGCGCCACCGGCACCACCATCAACGACGTACTCCTTGCCGTGCTCACCAACTCCCTGCGCAAATACCTGGTGGAGAATGACGGCCTCACCGTGGACGACCTGTTCACCGCGGTCCCGGTCAGCCTGCGGCGGCCGGACGCCGACCTGCCCCGCACGCTGGGCAACCGCTTCGGGCTGATCCCCGTGCTGCTCCCGGTGAGCATCGAGGATCCGGTGGAGCAATTGCAGGAGATCCACCGCCGCGTGGAGGAGCTCAAGGACTCGCAGATGCCGATCGTGTCCTTCGGTCTGATCTCGGTGTCGTCGCTGATGACCCCCGATCTCGAACGCGCGCTGCACAAGGTCACGCAGGAACACTCGATCGGAGTGACCACCAACGTGCCCGGTCCGCGCCATCCCATCTACGTCGCTGGCGGCAAGGTGCTCGGCAGCTGGGGCATGGGCGGCTTGAGCGGCAACATGAACCTGTCGTTCGGCATCTACAGCCTCAACGGCCAGCTCAACTTCTCGGTCCACTCCGACACCGGGATCACCGACGACCCGGAACGGATCCTCGACCACTTCTTGGAATCGATCGACGAACTACGGGAACTTGTCCTCGATGATCAGTGAACTCGAAACCGACGACCCGTCGCTCGCAGCGGATGTCAAAGCGGCCTTCACCCGCCGCAAGCACTGCACGATGGCGACCCTGCGGGCCGACGGCGCACCCCGCATCAGTGGCACCGAGGTGGAGTTCACCGACGGCCAGGTCTACATCGGCACCCCCGACGATGCCCGCAAAGCCCTCGACCTGCGGCGCGATCCGCGGGTGGCGATCCACAGCCCGACGATCGACCCGATCGGCGATGACTGGGAGGGCGAGGCCAAGTTCTCCGGCGTCGCTGTGGAGGTGAGCCCCGGTCGTTTCCGGATCGACGTGACGTCGGTGGTCTTCACCGGGCTGACCGACGAGACCCCACCGCGCCTGCGAATCCGGCTGTGGCGCCCGGCCCGGGGCGTGGAGACGATGTTCCGCGCCTAGGGCAACAAGCCCCACGACTGCAGGGCCGCGCGGGCGATCGGCTCGCCGTGCTCCTGCACGAAATGCCCGGCCTCCACTCGCATCGGTTCCGGGCAGCCCTTGATGAACTTGTGCATCAGGTTCATGACCTGCTCGCCGAGCACCGGGTCCTGCATGCCGATCGCCATGAAGGACTCGCCGTCGAACTCGCTGGCCCACCACATCGCGGCCGCGCGAGAGACCTCGACGCCGTCGGCGTCCTCGGTGGTCGGTACCAGCATCGGGAACCGGCGGACACCGGCCTTGTACCGGTGGTCGGGGAAGGGTGCGTCGTAGGCCGCGACCTCCGCCGGGGTCAGGCTCGGCTCGGCGCGGCCCATCAGTTCACCGACGTTGAAGTCCGGGGTGTTGGCGACGTAGTCACGCCACGCGAGGAAGCCGTCGGTGGGTTTGGTGCCCACACCGAACCCGGTGTTCATGATGAGCAGCCGCTGGATCATCTCCGGGTGGCTCACGGGCAACGTGAGCCCGAGCAGGCCACCCCAGTCCTGGACCACCAGGGTCACGTTCTCGAGACCCAGCGACTCCACGAACCGCAACATCGACGAGTGGTGGAAGTCCCACGTGTAGTCGGCGTCGGCCTCGGGTTTGTCGCTGCGACCGAAACCGAACCAGTCCGGAGCCACCACCCGCATCCCCGCCTCGAGGAACACAGGGATCATCTTGCGGTACAGGTAACTCCACGTCGGTTCCCCGTGCAGGCACAGCACGGTCTGCTCCCCCTCACCCTCATCGACGTAGGCCATCCGCATGCCGTTGATGTCCACATACTTCGGCTGCCACGGGAAGTCGGGCAGGTCGGCGAATCGGTCCTCGGGGGTGCGCAAGATCTCCATAGCTCGACGGTAGTGGTCACCGCACGTACTGAACTGGTTGGCCGAAGCGGGCGGTCAGCGCGACACGCCGATTGGTGCACACCGCGGACGGCGTGTCGCGACCCTAGTCAACCAGTTCGGTACGCCACGGTCACCTGACCTCGATGACCGCCTTGCCCCGAAGCCGGCCGGCAGCCATGTCGTTGAGCGCCTGCCCGGCCTGCTCCAACGGATAGCGGGCACCGATCACCGGGTGCACCGATCCCGCCACGACCATGTCCATCAGGACCTGCAGATCCTCGCCGGACTCCTTGGACACCAGCATTCCCATGCGCTGACCGACCAGGGGGTTCCACATCACCGCCCGGATCTGCCGGCCGATCCCCAGGATCTGCCCACCGCCTTCACCTCCGATCACGAGCAGGACGCCACGCTCGGTGAGCATCGCCCGCAGCGACCTGACCGGCAGGTTGCCGCCGATGGCGAACACCACGTCGAAGGCACCCTGCGGCATCGGGTTCGCGTAGTCGAGCACTTCGTCGGCGCCGAGTTCCCGGACGAGAGCGGCCTTGGCGGGGCTGCACACCGCCGTCACGTGGGCACCTGCCGCGTGGGCGATCTGGACCACGTAGATGCCCACACCCCCGGAGGCTCCGAGCACCGCAACCCGTTGCCCAGCGCGAACCCCCGCCTCGCGCACCGCCTGCAGGCCGGTGAGTCCAGAGATCGGTAGCGCCGCCGCCTCGTCGAATCCCAGGTCGGCGGGCTTGTGCACCACCTTGGCAGCGGGGGCGGCTGCGAGTTCGGCGAAGGACCCGCGCGCGATGCCGCACACCTCGTCGCCGACGGCGAAGCCGCTGACCGCAGAGCCCACCTCGGCCACACGTCCGGCGACATCGAGTCCGAGCACCGGGTTCTTGGGTCGCCGAAGACCGAACACGAGCCGCAGCGCGTAGGGGGTGCCTTCCCACAGGTGCAGCACGCCGCGGTCGAGTCCCGCAGCGCGCACCTCCACGAGCACCTCGTCGTCGGCGATCTGCGGCGGGTCGACCTGCTCGACGGCGACCGGCCCGCCATAGGTGTGTCTCACTGCTGCGCGCATCTGGACAGTCTGGCACCGATTGCGCACTGGCCCCACCACTGCGACGGTGGGTAGATGGGTGTGGAAGTGGCGCTGGCTCCGCTCGCGGGGCAGGTCCGGGAGATCCTCTCGGGGCGCACCGACGGTGCCAGTGAGGTCGCGCGCGCGATTTCACAGCCGCCCGGCGCCCCGGGGTGGTTTGTCCCCGGCGACGCGATCTGGACGGTGCACGGGTCGGTGGCGACGTTCCTCGGCGGGATCCGCTCGCTGCTGCTGCAGGCGCTGCATCCTCTCGCGCTCGCCGGTGTGGACCGGCACTCGACGTACCGCGAGGACCCCTTCGGGCGGCTGCAGCGCACCGGGGCCTTCATCGCCGCGACGACCTATGGCTCAGAGTCGCTGGCCGAGCAGACGATCGGTGCGATCCAGTCGATGCACGCCCGTGTGCAGGGCACCGCGCCGGACGGCCGGCCGTACTCTGCGCAGGACCCCCGGTTGCTGCTGTGGGTGCATATCGCGCTGACCGATTCGATGCTGCGCGCGTACCTCGACTACGGCCGCGGCGGCCGGATCGATCCCGATGCCTACGTGCGCGACATGGCGGTGGTCGCGCGCGCGATGGGCGTCCTGGACCCACCGACAACCGTCGCGGAGTTGGTCGATGCCTTCAACGACTTCCGCCCGGAGCTACGCGTGGACGCAGATGTGCGCCGGACCCAGCGCTTCATCCTCGAGGCGCCGATGCCGCTGACTCTCAAGCCGGGGTACCGGGTGCTGGCCCGCGCGGCATGGAACAGCCTGCCGCCGTGGGCGTTGGACATGTTGGACTCGTCGCCGAGGTTGGCGGCCGTGGACAGGGTGTTGGCCGATGCCTCCCTGCGAATGCTGAGGTTCGCCCTGGTCGCCTCGCCGGCGCGACTGGCTGGGGAGCAACGGCTGTCCGCCTGATCCTTGCTGCGCTGTTGGGAAGACTCGCCCGCGTGTCGCCCAACTTGGCAACAACTACGGAAGACCGGCGTCAGCCCGAGCCCAGGATCCGATCCTTGTAGCGGGCCTTGACCAAGGCCCCTGCCGCCCGCTGCGCCAGGGACGGGCCCTTGGCGAAGTCGTCGGAGTGCTCGGCGAACCATTGCGCCACGCTCATCGGCTGCTGACCGGTGATCTCCTCGACGGTGCCCGTGACGACATCAGCCCGACCGTCGCGCCAGGCGCGAAGGTGGCTCATGATCAAACGCTCGATCACCTCCGGGTCCTGCCGGCCGTACTGCACCATCAACTTCGTCAGCTCATCCTCGTCGAGGTCGATGTAGTCGACACTGCGGCCGATGGCCGACGACAGGTGCGCGACCACCGTCGGCATATCGATCGCCTCCGGACCTGTGCAGACGTACTCCTGCCCGGCGTGACCACCCTCGGCGATGATCGTGGCCAGCACCCGCATGATGTCGGAAGCGGCGACGAACCCGATGGGTGCGTTCCCGGAGATCCCGAACACCACCCCGGCCATCTGGATCTGCGGTGGCAGCGCGGCGAAGGAGAAGTCCATCATCGACACCGGGTGCACGATCGTCCACGGGTTGCCGGCGGCCTTGATGTGGTCCATGACCTCGTGATGCTCGGGGTCGAGTTCGTTGGCGATGAACAGGACGTGCTCGTCGTCGAGTGCGTCCACGAGGGCCTTCGCACGCGCCGTCGCTTCGGCGTCGGTGGGCATCGTCACGAGCACGTGACTCTGGGAGCCCGGCTCAAGATCGCTGTGGTCGATCAGCGCAGTGACCTCGACCCCGTGCTTCGTGATGAGCGACTCGATCAACTTGCCGACGAACTCGTTGTCGCCGTTGGAGACGAGCAGGTTGGCCATGGGTCAACGGTAGGCCAGGTGGTGGCTACGGGACACTGCGGATGAACCGCACCAGGATCCCCGCCAGCACCATGACCACCGCGGTGGCGCCGAACAGCGCGGGGTAGCCGAGCAGCGTCACCAGCGGCGCCGCGAGCACCGGGGCGATGATCTGCGGAGCGGTGTTCGCGATGTTGATGACACCGAGGTCGCGAGCGCGGTCCTCAGCGGCCGGCAGGACCTGCGTGATCAGCGCCTGGTCGACAGCGAGGTACACCCCGTACCCGGTGCCGAGCAGGAAGGCACCGATGCAGGCGGCCGCGAACACCGGGACAAGGGCCAGGATGAGAACCGACAAGCCCATCACGATCGACGCCACGATCACGTAGATCTTGCGCTTCCCGCTCTTGTCCGACAGGCGGCCACCGATCACCGCCGTCACGATCGTCCCCAGCCCGTACAGCCCGATCAGCGTGGTCTGCCCCTGCTCCGGCTGTGGGTACTCCAGGAAGTCCTGGAGGTAGAACAACAGGTAGATGGTGGCCAGCGCCGTCCCGAGCCAGACGAGGAACCGTGTGATCCACGCCCAGGCGAAGTCGGGGTACTGCTTCGGGCTCACCCAGAAGCCGGACCAGAACCGCCCCCAGTGGAACGGCGCGATGGCCTCCTTGGGCAGGCGGGCATCGGGGATCAGGGTGACCATCGGGATGAGGAGGACCACCATCACCCCAGCGACCAGCCAGGTTCCCTGTTGCAGATCCGGCACGACGTAGGAGACCAGCGCGACGCCGACCACAACGCCGAGCACCTGCGCGAGCCCCACGAACCCGGACACCAGACCGCGCTGGTCCACCGGGACCTGATCCGGGATGTAGGCAGTCATCGCCGAGAACGCCATGTTCGCCGCCGCCAACACCAGGAACCACAGGACCGCCAGCCCGACGATGCTGTCCTGGTAGGACATCACCACCATGAACCCCGCCGCCACCAGCGCGCCCCCGATGATCCACGGCCGGCGTCGACCCAGCCGCGAATGGGTGCGGTCGGAGAAGGCTCCGGCCAACGGATTGAAGACCATCGCCGCGACGGCCCCGAGGCCACTCACCCACGCAAGCGCCGCTTCTTTGCCGTCACCGCCGGTGATCGCGTCGGCGTAGCGGGGCAGCAGGTTGTTCAACGGGGTGATCAGGACCATGAGGATCCCGATGTTGGCGAGCGTGATGCTGACCAAGAAGATCCAGTTCACCTTCTTGGTCGGCTCCTGGAGGGCTGCGACCTGCGTGGTCCCCGACACGACCCGACCATAACGCCACCGGCGTCGCGAATGCCCGCTTCGCGAGGATCGTCCGG
>RRZU012815756.1_pt1 | contig 11082 bp, 7 predicted proteins | sample 2165561 | NCBI WGS metagenome assembly RRZU01 (sample SAMN10456909, study PRJNA506462) | wastewater metagenome | isolation source: wastewater sludge | place: USA: Moscow, Idaho | reverse complement strand
TGTTTTCTCCCTGATTGTCGGCAATGGCTTCGATACCGATCGAATATTGCTTCAACTTGCCGTCTTCCCATTTCAACTCCCGCGGAATCGTCATTGATCCTGTCCAGTTGTGGCCCAGCGTATCTGTCGGGAAATTTCTTCCCCACATCTGCATCCAACCGATGCAGATCCTTCTGCCTTTGTCGTCCTCAAGGCTTTGGGGAGCATAGTAATCCAAACCGTGATCTAACTCTTGATAACTTTCCGGGTGGAACTGTTTCGTCGCCCAATCCACCTCGCCGACAGCCAATACCGACGCATTCAGATTCTGATAATCATCCCCATCCTGCGGCCATTGCATCGGCGAGAAGATCAGGCAATCTTTCCCATCCAAGCGGAAGAAATCCGGGCATTCCCACATGACCCCTTGTTGCTTGTTCCCCTTCAGGAAGACGGAGGCAAACTCCCATTCCACCAAGTCAGCAGATTGGTAAAGCAAAATCTGCCCTGTCTCGTCGCCAGCTTTGGAGGCGACTACCGTATAGTACATGCCTTCGTGTTCAAAAACTTTCGGATCCCGGAAATCAATCTGGGAAGCATCAGCCGGTAAAGCCGCAACCGGGATGACCGGATTTTGCTGCACTTTCTCGAAGTGCAGACCATCCTCCGACACCGCCAGGCACTGCACCTGGTGATGGACGCCTTCTTCATTGGCTTCGGTCACACCTGTATAAAGCAGATATAGTTTTCCGTCCCGCTCGATGGCGCTTCCTGAGAAACAACCGGACCGGTCATACGCTTGATCCGGCGCCAAGGCCACAGGCAAGTCTTCCCAATGGATCAAGTCAGTCGACTTCATGTGGCCCCAATGCATAGGGCCCCATTTCGCATCATACGGGTGGAATTGATAAAACAGGTGGTACGCCCCTTGGAACTGGACGAAGCCGTTCGGATCGTTCATCCAGCCCACTGGCGGTGATGCATGGTAGTGATTCCGGTAAAGAGGATTCACTGACCCTTTATTTTCTGCTATGTATCGGTTGGCCCTCTCTATTGAATAGGCTGTTTGACTTTGGATGCTCACGCTACCCCTCATTTCTTGGATTTGATTTTATTTTCTTTATGGTTATTTATTGTTTGATAGGTATGTATCATAAGCATCTTGTTTGATTTGCATCCATTCTTCCAGTCCCAAACGGTTCAGCTCTTCTACATAGGCATCCCATTCTTCGGCAATTTTGCCGTTAGCGATCCATTCTGCACGTTTTCTGTTGACGAACGGCATCAAATCCGCTTCGATTTGAGCGATCCGGTCTGCTTGTTCCAATGACAAGAATACGCGAGGATAATTGAATTGATTATGAACATCTGCTAAGTAAGTGTCTTTGAAGATATCCAAACGCCATTTTGCATCATCAGGCATTGTCGTCACAGTTCCGTAGTATTCATCCAAGATTGCCAAAGGTCCGCCAGCTTCTGTTTTTTGGCGCAATTCGCCTGGTGCAGTGCCTTCCAACGGCAGATGCTTCAACGAATTGGTAGCTTCTACATATTCAAAGATATTTTGTTGCGTTTCATCCCCATATGTACCCCAGTTGTTCTGCACAGATTGGATAGGCACGTACATTTGATCAGCCCATTTGGCAGTCAATTCCAGGTTTTTGTTGGCGCTTGTGATTACGAAACGGTCACGGCTGAATCCGAAGCCGTTCGTACGCGTAACATGTTTTTCTCCGCTCGGACCAGCCAGTGCAGGAAGCGGCTCGTAGGAATCATTCGCTCCCGAAACGTTGGCTTTATCCCATGAGAAATACACGCCGAACAGTTGCTCTTTCCCTTTCGCTACGTAGGCATTCCAATCCTGTTCAAAAGCTTCCACATCAATCAGGTTTTTGTTGTACAGTTCGTTGAAATAAGTGACGCCATTTTTGAATTCTTCGTTGTCGGCAGTAAAGTCGATTGTGCCGTCATCATTGACTACCAAGTGATCATCGTTGTCACCGATGCCAAATGCGCCGAAGAGGAACTTCATGTCTTCATTTCCGCCATCGTTGATGAAGGACATCGGGATTTCATCCGCTTTGCCATTGCCGTTCGGGTCTTGGGTTTTGAATGCTTCCAATACAACCATCAATTCTTCCGTTGTTTGCGGCATCTCCAAGCCCAATGTTTCCAACCAATCCACATTGATCCACGGAATATCATTTACGGTATGGATGGACTCTTTATCCTGACCCAATTCTTCGATCCATGGCAGGGAGTAGATATGGCCGTCCGGCGCTGTGACCATGGCCAAATATTCCGGATTTTCGTCCAATACTTTTTTGAAGTTCGGCATATGTTCATTGATCAGGTCTTCCAAGGGAATGATGATGCCGTCTTCCGCCCAGGAAAGCAGATCATAGTCGCTGGCGCCAGCATTCCACATGGCATCAGGCAAGTCGCCGCTGGAAATGTCCAGATTCCGTTTTTCAATGTAGTCCGAAGAATAGTTTTTCCATTCGACTTGCACGCCCGATTGCTCCTGCAAACGCTGGAAGATCAACTTCTCATTCGGATCAGCCGGTGCCAATGGCGAACTGGAAGTGGACATCTTCAAGGTCACTTCTTCCTTCAAAGGGAACGATACATTGGTCAATTCGTAATCGGGGGAAGAGGCCCCGCCGGAAGAACCGCATGCTGCTAAAGTCAAAACTGTTGCTGTGGATAATAGTGCTGTGCCAAGGTATTTTACTCTCATTTTGTATTTCTCCTTTATAATGTATTTATTTTGTGTTGCGTATTGCCTAACCTTTGAGTGAACCTGCCATCATCCCTTTATCGAAGTACTTCTGGAAGAATGGATACATGATCAGAAGCGGTAAGCTGGAGATGACGATTGTTGAGTATTTGATCAGTTCAGCCAACTGAGCCATTTCCGCCATTTGAGTCGCCGATCCGATCATATCTTGTTGCGGTTGGTTTTGAATCAGTATTTTTCGCAGCACAATTTGGAGTGGCTGCAGGTCTGCATCATTCAGGTAAATCATGGCATCGAAGTAAGAATTCCACTGACCCACGAAAGCGTAGAGGAACAGCACGAAAATGATTGGTTTCGCCAATGGCAGCATGATCTTAAAGAATATCTGCAGTTCATTCGCGCCATCAATGATGGCTGCCTCCTCCAACTCGGCGGGCAATTGTTGAAAGTACGTCCGGGCCAAGATAATGTTCCAAACATTGATTGAGCCTGGAAGGATAATTGCCCAGACGGTGTTCAACATGCCCAGGTTTTTCACTAATAAATAAGTAGGAACCAACCCGCCACCTATGAACATCGTGATTATAAAAAAGATTGTTAGCGGTCGTTTGCCTACCAGTTTTTTTCTTGATAAAGGATAGGCAGTCAAGATCGATACCCCCACGGTCAATGCACTGTAAGTGAACGAATAGAAAATCGAATTCACAAAACCTCTTATGATTGCCGGATCCTTCAGCACCCGGTTATAGCCATCCAAACTCCAATTCGCAGGATTCAGACTCAGGCCTTGCGAGCGGAGAATGAAGGGATCCATGAAGGAAGCAATCAATACATACAGCAAAGGCGATAGAGTGATCAATACCAGAAGCCCTATCAGAATGCGGTTCAGCAGCAGGACACTGCGGTCAAATTTTGTCAACGTTATCATTTTGTTCTCCTCTCTCTATAAAGCCGCGTCATCAGTGCTTACTTTATTTGCTATCATGTTTACGGCCAACAGCAAGATGACATTGATGACTGTATTGAATAACCCGACTGCCGTTGAATATCCGTAATCCCCCATTTGCAACCCGACTTTGTAGACGTAGGTCGAGATGATCTCCGAAACAGGCAGGTTCATAGATGTTTGCATCAGGAAAGCTTTCTCATAACCAACGTTCATGATCCCCCCGACAGAAAGGATGAACTGGATGACCATGATCGGGCGCAATGCCGGAAGATCGATGTACCAGATTCGGTACAAGATATTGGCGCCGTCCATGTGAGCTGCATCGATCAGATCTTGGCTGACGTTTGCCAGTGTGGCTGTGTAGAGGACCGATGCCCAGCCCATTCCTTGCCAAATGCCGGATAGGATGTATAAAGTCCGGAAATAATTCGGGTCGGTCATGAACGTGATGCGCGAACCGGTGATGGTTTCAATTAATCCGTTGATGGGGCCATCTGCGGCAAGGAACATGAACAACATCCCCACAACGATGACCAAGGAAATGAAGTTCGGTGCATACAGGATCAGTTGGAATCGCTTCTTCCATTTTGTGCTGATCAGATGATTCAAGGATAATGCCAAGAGGATCGGCGGGAAGAATCCCAAGATCAGTCCGTATATGCTTATTTTGAGCGTGTTCTCCAACAGTATGCCGAAGTTGGGAGAGTCGATGAACTGTACGAAGTTTTCCACTCCCACCCATTCGCTTCCCATGATCCCACGCAGCGGGTTGTAATCCTTGAAAGCCAAGAGAATGCCGTACATCGGGAAATACTTGAATACTAGCGTGAGTATCAGTCCCGGCAACAGCATATAGTAGAGCATTCGGTGCTGTTTGATGAATTCCCATTTTGTTTGTGTGCCCTTTGGTTTGATGCTTGTCTGGCTTTTTTTCATAACTGTTCTAACTCCTCCTCTTGAAAATTGAAACGTTTCCACTTTGTTGCAAAAAAATGTGGAAAGGTTCTCGTTTGATAATTGAAACGTTTCCACTTTAGTTCAAAAAAATAAATTTATGAAGAAACAGCATGCTACTTTTGAAATCGGTGCGGTTGATGGATCATCAAACTGCCCGCGATTTCAAAAATAGGGAAACGTTTATCGAGTAATTAAAACGTTTCCACTTTGCTTCAAAAAAATATGTTTTTGATTTAAACCTATAATAATTCAGTAACCGTTTTCTGTCAATACCAGAAACATATTATTTTAAAATTTTATTTTTCGTCGTCGGTCCTTCTACGTAATGGACAGACAACGTGATCTTCGTTTTGACGGGTTCGCCATCGATCACTTGGATGATTTTTTCGACTGCGGCTTTGGCCATCAAATCCACAGGCTGACGGATAGTCGATACGATCTGTTTGCGCCCTGCTTCCATCTTGATGCCATCGCACCCGATGATCTGCACCTCTTCCGGCACTTTGCGTTTCATTTCATCCAAAACTTCCAGAATGTCCAAAGCAATAAAATCTGTGTGGGCAAATACGCCATCCACATCCGGATTTTCTTCGAGAAAGGTTCGTATCTCCTGCTTGAATTCCACAACAGGGTCTTCCCCATCGTAGATGGCATAAGGAATTTCCATAAGCTCAGCTTGCTCTACAAAGCCACTCCTTCTCTTTGTCGTCTCAGTAGGAAAGCGTGAATGGGTTCCGATATACCCGAGTTTTTGACAGCCCTTTTCAACCAATTTCTCAACGGCTAACTGGCCTGCATGAAAGTTGTCTGATGTGACACAAACCGTTTCTTCCTTGAAATGACGGTCAATGGTGACGAAAGGCAAATGCGACGAGACAAAATTATCCAAATCCGAATAGGTGATGCCGATGATTCCGTCCACTTTATTTTCTTGGACCATCTGAATATATTCCAGTTCCTTGTCATTATTGACATCAGAGTTGCACAACAACATCTTGTATTTATGTTCGGATAAATTCCGCTCCACATAATAGGCGAAATCAAAAAAAAACGGATGCCAGATTGTCGGAATGATCAATGCGATCGTGTGGGTTTTGTTCATCTTCAATCCGCGCGCATAGGCGTTCGGAATATAGTTCAACTCTTTCATCGCCGCTTCAACTTTTCTGCGGGTCGATTCTTTTACGGCTCCGGAATTGTTCAGCACTCGCGATACGGTACCGACGCCAACCTTGGCTAAAGCAGCCACATCTTTCATTGTTCCCATATGAGTTACCTCCTTTCCTGTATACACTTACAATCTAACTATCATGATAGCAGAGTCCACAAAATAAGTATAGCTGTACTTTGGGACTCATTCATTTCTGAGCCGCATGCACAATGAATGGAAATACAGAAATAATTATAACAATCGAATAATAAAGATTGACATAATGCTCATCAAGTTCTAATATTTATCTATCACGCTTCCCTAAACATTCGTTTATTTCGCAGCATGATGTTTATTATTTTATGAAAAGAGGGGAAACTATGACAAAAGTGAATCAAATCTTCAACAAGTATCTTACCTGGATCGTACTCGGCGTCGCGTTGGCGGCTTTCGTTTTCGACCAATCCTTTGTATGGGCAAGCAATTATACGACATTATTCCTGCAAATCGTCATGTTCTTCATGGGCTTGACGCTATCGGTCAGCGATTTCAAGGAGGTGTTCCACCGTCCGACTTATGTGGCCATGGTCAGCCTGATGCAATTCATCTGGATGCCTTTCGCCGGTTGGGCGCTGACGAAAATATTCAATCTGCCGCCTGAATTGGCATTGGGTGTCATCCTGTTGGGATGCTGTCCCGGGGGAACTGCATCGAACGTGATGACCTACCTTTCAAATGGCGATGTGGCACTTTCGGTGACCGCGACTTCGATTTCGACGATGTTGGCTCCGATCATCATGCCGCTGAACATTTCGCTATATGCCGGTGAAATAATTGAAATCAGCTTCTGGCCGATGTTCTGGTCGATTCTGCGGGTCGTTTTCCTGCCGGTTGTTCTCGGGGTTGTGCTGAACTCGCTGTTCGGCAAAAAGATCGCTTCTTACTATTCTGTCCTGCCGACCTTCTCATCCATCGGGGTACTCTTGGTGATTGCGGCAGTCGTTTCCGTCAACAAAGAAACGATTATGCATTCCGGATTGTTGATCACTTTTGTGACTTTCCTGCACAATACGAGCGGTTATGCCTTTGCTTGGATCGTCTGCAAAGTATTCAAAGTCGATACAAGCTCCACCCGTGCCATGCAGATCGAAGTCGGCATGCAGAACTCGGGCCTTGCTTCCAGCATGGCACTGAACGCGCCGTTCAATGCACCGCAGGCCTCCATGGCCGGTGCCATCTATTCGATCATGCACAACGTGACCGGCTCTTTGTTCGCGAGCTATTGCCGCTACAAAGACACCAAGTCTGCCGAAGCAACACCGGTTGCTGTCGAATCACCCGTTACTGAAGCATAACAGCCAAAAAAATAGCCCATCCAATGACCGTTTGAACCGGTCATTGGATGGGCTTCTTTTTATGTTCAATCTTCTTCGTCGTTCAATATCGCCTCTCTGCGTTGAAATTGGTGCTCACTGAGTGTTCTGAAATGGTGCTGCAGTTCGGGATCGTCGGTCTTATCGGCCATCTCCAACAGCAAGTGGCCGTTGATGTCGAGGTCGCAGAGCGTCCCTAGACCCGTTTGGACTTTCTTCATCTCTTTTATGACCGTTTTATCTTTCTCTCCTATGATAGGAGCGAGGTAGGTGGCCGCATAGCGTAGTTTTTTTGCATTGATCCGCAGACTATGGGTTTCTTCATGGTTGGAGAAATCCACCTCTTCCCATTTGCGCATCAGACGTTTTTTCATTTTCTCAAGTTTTTTGATCGTGGCTTTTTTCTGCTGCTCATCGTCCAGGCTGATGGATTTCAAGAACTGTGCCGTAGCGGCTTCCGCATCCAGGATGCGCTCGGTCAAAGCTCCACTCGTAATCAATTCATGGATGCTGTCCTGTTCGGCTTGACGCTCTTCCATCAACCAAGTCATGACTTGGCCGTCCTCGGCCAGCATATCCGGATACAACCCGCGCAACTCGCGGCATTCTTCCATCAGCACATCCAGCTCGCGCAGGTATCCGAAGGTAGTGGCGATGTCGCGCCAATCTTCGCCCGCCTCCCGGTAATATTTCTCCTCGCCGTTCGCCTTGTTGAAATTCAACAACGCCCGCAGTTGGCGGATTGCCACCCGCAGCGCATGCGCCGATTCCGGCTCGACGGGATCCTGTTGGTAAGCGGCATAAGCATGCTGAACACCTGCCATCTGTTCGTTTATGATATCGGCGTACAAAGTGTCTTCGCCGTCGCATGGGCCACAATCCGCAGTCCCTTCGTGCTTATCCGCTGCATGCTTTTTGTCGGCGGCGTCTTCGTGTTTGCGTTTCGCAGATTTCCCCGGTGCCAACAACCACTCCAGATTGCCGATCGGATCCGCAGTCAAATCGACAGTGAAGAAGGCGACAGCCCCTTTTTTGAACGGGATCGCGGCACCGATCAACTCTTTCGTCCAACTGCTCATATACGGTTCGTGACCAACAAGCACCAAGTTGAAGCCATCCTCTTCCAGTTCCAACGCTTCGCTGAAGGCCGCGTAATCGCCGGTCGCCAAAAATTCCTGTGGTTGGATTACTTCGACAGCAGCGGCTTCCGCCACCAATTCAGCTGTCTGACGCGCCCGCACCAACGGGCTCGTCCATATCTTTAAGTTCCCGGCCTCAGTCAGTAAGGGTGCGACGTCGGGCAGGAACGCAGTCATTTCCTCCACTCCTGCTTCCGTCAGTTTTCTGTAGAAGTCATCCCCCTCAGGCGTACGTTCTTCCGCGATTCCATGCCGAATCAGTATCAATTGTCCTTCCATACTGCTCATCCTCCTTTGTATTGGCCTCTTTCTTACGGCTATCAGATGACGATTTGTAACCGCTCTCTCATTGAACAGTATACCATTTTTAAGCAAAGCATGTGAAAAAAATCCCCCGCTTTCTCAGAAAGAGGAGGACAAATTGTAGCTTATTGAATTATTGAAAATGCGCATTGGCAGCACTCTTTTTCTCGAGCGAATTTAGGCCAGCTTCATCCTTTTCCATTTGCCGGAGCGGAAACGCATTGCGATCAGGAACCAACGGATGATCTGATCCAGCATGACAGCCAGCCAGGCCCCGAGGATGCCCAGGCCGAGCACCTGCACGAAGAAAGTAGCTGCAGCAACCCGGATGATCAATATCCCAAGGAAAGTCGAGATGAGCGGAAAAATCGTATCCCCGGCCCCGCGCAACGAACCCGCTACGATCAGTTGATGCGACTGGAAAGGCTGCGTTATGGCAGCAACCCGGATGGCGATAGCGGCATTCCGGATGATCTCCGGATCGCTGGAATAGAAGCCGACGATGTACTCGGCTCCGAAGAAGAAAGCCACTCCAATGATTGCGCCCCACAGGCTGCCGATTTTAGCGGTCCGCGAGGCATATTTTTCGGCCAGGTTCGCATCCCCGGCTCCCAAAGCCCTTCCGACCAAGGCTGACGCCGCAATCCCGAAGGCTTGTCCGAGCGTGAATGACAGGGATAGGATATTCATGCCGATGTTGTGGGCGGCAAAGACGACGGTACCCAAGCCCGACACGATTTGGATGAACAGAATCATTCCGGAACGCAGCACTAGTTGCTCCAGCGCTGAAGGCAGTCCGATTTTCGCCAAGCTTTTCATCGTTTTCATCGAAAAATGGAAAGGATGAGCGAACGAAAAATTCAGCTTGCTCTTGCCGGATCGCAGGTAACGGATCAGCAGGAAGTTGGCCACTAGGTTGGCGATGACTGTCGAAATCGCCGCGCCCTCGATGCCAAAAGCCGGAATCCCGAAAAGTCCATAGATCAGCAAGGCATTTCCGACGACATTCAGGAAATTAGCGCGCAAATTCACGCCCATCGGAATCTGTGTTTCGCCGATTCCGCGCAAGGAACCGGAAATGCTGAAATTGAAGGATTGCAACAGGTAACTTATGCAGATGATCCGGAAATAGAGCCTTCCGACTTCGACTGTATCGGGCTGCGCGCCCATAAAGGTCATGATCTGATCTGAGTAGACAAAGGCGGCCAGGGCTAACGGGGCGGAAAGGATCATGCTGATGATCATGACATGCTTCATGACGTTTTCCATCCGGTCATGTTTTCCGGCTCCGAAATAGCGGGCGATCAAGGCAGTGCCTCCGATGTTCAAAGCCTGCACTACGGACAGCCCTAAGAACAGCGGCTGATTCGTCACCCCGACCGCCGAAACGGCAGCTGCCGCATAGGCATGGTCCGCTATATTCCCCAACATCATCATGTTGATCATCCCGAACAACGAACTCAGGACCAGTTCAATCAGAACCGGCCACGCGATGTTCATGATTTCCTTATTGATCGGACTTTTCAGCTGTTTTATGTCCGTTTGCTTCTCTTCCCCCATAATCAAACTCCTACGACTCGTGCTCCGATGCAAAATACCGAAAAATCGTTTTAACTATTCAACTCTCTCCCTCTCAGTATAGCATATTTTTGCGCAACTATTTTGCACATAAATTTCTTTTCAATAAACTGTCATAAACAGTTCATTCCCTTTCATCCATACAGAAATCACGCACCCTCTCATAATATAATTATATTATGCTCACGCGTCTCCACTGCCTGCTGCAGGAACGAGCGGATAAGGCCACTACAAAATTAATCCAGTACTTTATCAATAATGGAACGTAATACCTTCTCCCGCAATTCGACCGTTTTGATTTTATTATTTATTTCATAGCCCCGCACCAGCGTCTCCGAAATGAACAATTGCGAAATTTTCCCGGCCAGTGATCCGCCATCAAAAAATTCCTCATTGGCGGTCTGTAGGACAATGTCACCCAATTCAGCAATGGGCGAGGATTTGAAATTGGTAATGGCAATGATGGGTGTATGGTTTTCTTTGGCTATTTTCAAAGAATCGTGGATATCCTTGGTACGACCGCTCAAAGAGAAACAGATCACGAGATCTTCTGGTCCCAGCAATGCTAAGGCATGGGCTTGAAAATGCGGATCAACGATATGGTTCGCATGCACACCTACCCGGAGCAACATCTTTTCCAATGAAGCTGCCGACAAGCCACTCGATCCAACACCGATGATGTAGATCCGTTTTGCTTTAGTGAGTGCTTCGATCGCAAGCAGAACCACTTCCGAATCGAGCAACTGCCGGGTCGATTCCAAAACTTTGATCTGGTTCTCCAAAATCCGGTCGTAAAATTGGCGATCGTTGTCCCCTTCATACTGGCTGGTGAATTCCTCCTTGGCAATAGCAATTTTCAAATCAGAAAAGCCATTGAAACCGATCTTCTGAGAAAAGCGGATCAGTGTTGCATC
>RRZU011819612.1_pt1 | contig 11082 bp, 7 predicted proteins | sample 2165561 | NCBI WGS metagenome assembly RRZU01 (sample SAMN10456909, study PRJNA506462) | wastewater metagenome | isolation source: wastewater sludge | place: USA: Moscow, Idaho | reverse complement strand
ATAACCCATTTAATATCATGATTGCATTTTCAGGTGAGAAAGAAGTAGATGGTAAAACCTACACTGAAGAATCGCTGAATGGCTTTAATGATGCTAAAACCAAAGATGAATTTGATAAAGATGAAAATCGAATTTTGGTGGTGGCAAACAAATATCTGACAGGTTTCGATCAGCCAAAACTCACAACGATGTATGTTGATAAAAAATTAACAGGCGTATTGTGTGTTCAGGCATTGTCACGTTTAAACCGTGCTGCGCCAAAATACAATAAACGTACTGAAGACTTGTTTATCTTAGATTTTTACAATGACATTGATGACATCAAAAAAGCATTTGATGATTTCTATACCTCGACTTCATTGTCCGAAGCAACAAATGTCAATGTACTGAATGATATTAAAACGGCATTAGATGACACAGGCATTTACGAATTACATGAAGTGGTGAAGTTTAATGAACTGTTCTTTAGTGATGCGTCAGGCAGTGATTTAAGCCCTATCATCGATACGGTTGCAGCACGATTTGACGCGGAGAGAAAAGGCTCGTGGGAGCATGAACAACGAGTTGATTTTAAGGTTAAAGCAAAACAATTCGTTAAAATTTATGCACAAGTATCTTCAATCATGCAGTTCAATAAAAAGGAATGGGAGCAACTGTATTGGTTTTTAAAATTCCTCATCCCAAAATTGAATGTACAGGATGGTCGCTTAAATGGTATTGATGACCTGTTGGAATCAGTCGATTTAAGTACTTATGCCTTAAAGCGTGAGCATATCAATAAAACGATTACACTTGATGCAGAGGAAACAGTTGTAGAACCACCAAATCCAAACCCTCGTAATCCAAGCGAGGAAAATGATGATGAAACGCTTGATGACATTATTTCTAAGTTTAATGAAAAGTGGTTTCAGGACTGGAGTGCGACACCACAAGATCAACGGGTAATTATTATTGATTTGGTGAAGCGTATCCAACAGCATCAAAACTTTATGAAAAAGTATAAGCAGACGCAAGACCCACAGAACAGAGCATTGGTATTTAAAAAGATGCTCGATGAAATTATGGTGGTACAGCGTAAGAATATGGTGGACTTGTATAACCTTTACCGCAAAGATTCAGCATTCCAAGATACGTTTAGTCAGACCTTGGAAAACTTGATCGAGATGGAAGAGGTTTAGTTTTACTTACAGAAGCCATCATTAATGGTGACTTCTGTTTAGCCTAATTTATTTAAAAATATTTGAGGGGGATAGGTGAGAGAGTCAATAGCAAATGTTTTGGATGTAAGACCTAATTTAAAAGGCTCTGAAATAGCAGCAATTCTTGGATGGAATAAAAAAGAAATAAATTCATTCCTAGCGCAGCATACTGATGTCTATATAAGAGATGGGTCTGATTTTACGTGGAATAATAAAAATCCGTTAAATGTTAAAGAAATAAAAATTGATTTTCCTTCCGGATGGATAGATGCGGAAGTATATGAAAATAAGGTTTTAGCGGGATGTGATTTTTTCAAGGATACGGCAAGGGTATCCTTTATCTTTAAAAAAAATACTAAATTATTATTGGAAGTTATTGCTAGATTTATCTCATTGATAAATCAGCTTAATGATTATGGCATTAAGGTTGTTGTAGATCTTGATAATTGTTCTGGAGCGCATAGCTACTTGAATAGAAATGGTTTTTTTGATTTCACCAATAAAGGGATCATTGTCTTACCTAAACGACCTACTTATTCAACAGCACAACAATTTAAGGGAAATTGTCAGTCTTTAGTTGAGTTTGGTGAAATTTGTCCACAGAGTGAAAATAAACAATTAAAAAGTGACTTGAGGACAAGTTTTATTGCGCAGACATCATCAGAATATGCGAATGTAGCCACTCTATTTTTTGCTGAATTTATTGGGAATGTCAGTGATCATAGTGAGTCTAAATTGAAGGGATTTGCTGGATTACAGCTATATAGTCCACCGAATTCAAAACAGCATATACAAGCTGTAATTTCTGATAGTGGTAGAGGAGTAGTGGCAACATTAAGGACGACTCTTAAACATAACTATCCAGATCTATATAAAAAATATCCTGAGGGCCAAGAAGAATCAGATATAGGTTTGGCATTGGAAGTTTTTTCAAAAGGAAGAATTACTCGGTTTGGTAAAAGTAGTGGTAGAGGATTAGGTTTTAAAAGTACAACTGATAATGCAAGTAGGTTTGATGCAAATCTAAGTATTAGATTGAATAATTTTAGTATTCAATTGATCTATCGAAAAGGTGAGCTGATTAGTGAAGATATACTTAGAAATCTAACATATATACATGGCACACATATCTGTTTTGATTTTATAATTGACTGAAGCTGTTTAAACAGGTTAAATTTAACAGATGACTAAAAAAAATTTTATAGAGCTTAGAAAACTTGTTAACTCATCTGTTGCTTTTGGCAATCAAGAAGGGAGAGAGGTTTATCAAGCTATATCAATGTATATTGATGAACACCCTGAGTACTCTATTTTCGAGGTATCTTTACGAGGTATTGATGCTACAGATGCCTCTTTCCCGAGAGAAAGTATCGTATCACTGGCAAAAAATTTCCGTGGGGAAAAAGCTTTTTATTTAACAAATTTTAAGAACAAAGATTTAATAGATAATTGGCAATACGGTGCAGAGGCTAAAAAGCAACCTTTGTTAATTAAGCATGAAGATAAGCAGCTTTGGATAGGTCCAAAAGTTAATTCAGCAACACAAGAATTGCTAGATTTTATTTATGAACAACCAAAAGTTACAACCTCTTTGATTGCTAATCATTTTGATGTTTCTATTCCGAACGCAAGCATGAAGCTAAAAAAACTGTTTAATCAAGGTTATATCTTAGGTGAAAAAGAAACAGCATCTTCTGGTGGGCATGAGTTTGTTTATCGACCAATAAAAGATTAAATAATCTGATTAAACTGTTTGACTTAATCAGATTTATTGGATTATAGTATTCAAAAGGGCGAAAAGCCCTTTTTGAAACCTTCTGATTAAACAGATTAAATTAAACAGAAATAAGGAATTTAGCTATGGCTACAAATCCTCCATCAGGCGATGGACATCGTAATGGAATGGTTCGTGATCGTTCTCAAACACAAACCCCAAGTGGACATTGGGTTAAACGTGACACTGATACTGGGCGTTTTATGGATGTTAAGACATCTGATAAGACACCCTTTAAAGGTGTACGTAAAGAAAAATAAACCAGTAAATAATGCTCAATGGCTTTTCGAAGCCATTGAGTATCCTATTAAATTTTTAGATTAGAGAGTGTAATAATGGCGCGTAATCGTACTGTAAACTATGCTGTTGTAGATATTAAGTTGCTTCGGGAAGGTACAACAGTTGAAACTTATGTTGAGCTTTTTGAAGAGCTTCGAAAGAACCCTAGACAGATTCCTTTGGAACGCAATAACTATTTAAAATTTCGTTTCATTAAACCATTGAATGAAGAAAACTTACTTAATGGTTTTAGTGGTGAAGTTTTTAAAAGTAATGGAATTACAAGTGATTGGTATGACGAAGAAAAAAATGAAAGAAATCGTCATAAAAATGTAGAGGAAAACTATATTCCATCTAATTTAAAAGCAAACCCAAGATTCTTTAAATTTATATTTTTTCCTTTACATCAAAAATTGGTTTGTGAAGTGAAAGACCCTGAAAATGAGATCCAAATCGGATTGCTTGAAAAATTTTTAAAGAAGCTAATTATAACGGACAAATTGCAGGACAAATTTGGCCGAATCATAGTTAGTACAGTCCCTGAAGTAATATCAGCAGAAAAAATCATCAATTCGAAAACTTTAAAACGAATTCATATTTGTGTAGAAAAGTTAGAAATAGATGAGCAGTTCGATTCAGCTCACAAAGTTATTTCTCATATGGTTGATATGAATACAGAGTCTTATATTCAGACATATATCGCAGGTAAAAATGATTTTTTAAACTTAAGCGATGAAGTAAAAGAGCTCATAAAGTTTGCTGCAGAGCATGGCATTATTGAATATAAGATCGAAAATCAAGAAGGGTTAATAGAAGATAAAAGTACTGCTGAATCTAACCCTTTAATTATTAGAGTTCAGTATGATCCAGATGAAACAGATCAACATTATTTGATCCAAGCTAAAGCATTGGAAATTGTAAGTAACATTAATTAGTGGTCAAATTCGAAGTAGTGAATAGAGTGGGGTGCTTTTTCATCCCACAGGTTTAACTAGCCATTTGGAGTAGTAATCATTGGATGTAATCTTAAAATATTTACCTCTTATCATTTTTATTTACCCAATTTTATCTTGGTTAGATAGCAGAAAACGCTTTACCCATAGTGCAAAATTTTATGCAGATAGGGCGGTATCTGTTAAAAAATATGAAGAAGAAATTAAGCGAGCTGATATCACTGATTATGAAAAGAGTGCTTTTGCACAGGCAATGGTTGCCACTGAAAAACTAGGCTTTAAGGAAGTGAATATTCTTAAGCTAAAATCCCCTAATAACTTTTTTTCAATGGTCAATAAAATAAAAAAAATTAGACATAAGATAGAAGTTAAAAAACTTGGGCAGGAAGATGTATTCATTTCAATCGATAGATCTAAGGCATTAAAATTTAAACCAATAATTTATTTCCTTTTATATGTATCATCAGTACCAATTTTTATATCAAATACTCTCTTAACTTTGTTGTTTAAATATTTAGGATGGAACTTGTTTTTTGTCGATGAAAATACATATATTTTTTCTCAATTTGCTATCTTAATAGTTGGAGTCTTAGTAGCAATTATTTCTGCTATGAAATTCATCAATCATGAAGTTTTAATGTCACTTATTAAAGAGGACGTTGTTATGGCAAAAGAAGAATTCGAAAGAGTTGATGATGCTGAAGAGCATTCACAAGATAATTTGATCGAGCTCGGGTAAATCTAGGTTAAAGAACATGGATGTTCTTTAATAGTTACAATAGTTTCAATTGCTAGTTAAACTTCCACCACCTCAAAATTCTTAGCTACATTAGTCTCTAAAAATATAAGTACATAGATTATTTGTATTAAAAATAACAATAACTTATGATTACTAATTAGTTAATAGAAAATTTTAACTATTAAAAATTAAATATTTGTTAAAAATCAATATCTTAGTATTATTGAAATGATAGGGTGGTAGTGGTGGAAAAAGAAGCGCAACAGGATATTAAAAAATATTCCATGCAGATTGATTCTACTTCAGCATTGAACCTAGTTTTACAGCAGAATTCGGTTGCTCTGATTCGAGAAATTCTTTTATCCTCGAAAGAGGTACTCTCTAGCTCCCGCATTATTATTAGGTCAAATCCTGAATATTTTAAAGAACATGTGATTAATATTGCTTATTTGGATGCGGATCAAACATTAGCTCTAGAAAAGCCTAAACTTGTTTTTGGTATTCAGTTTTTACAAGAACTACCTGAGAATTTAAAAGGGCAAATCGAAATTATTTGGGTGACAGATCAAGATCAAATTTTGGATGAAAAAGTGATTGAGATTGATTTGCTAACAGTTGATACATGGGGCGGTGAACGCCAACCTATTGAGCTCCTTACAAGTTTCTCACAGCCAAATGCTACTGCTCTCAGCCCTGTTTTAGTCAGTGCAAGTGAAATATTAAAAAGTAATAATGCAGGATCATTAAATGGATATCAGGATCGTGACAGAGATGCTGTTGTATCGCAGTTACAGGCTATATGGGAAGCTCTGCTTCAGCAAAACCTTCATTACATCGTAAACCCTGCAAGTTTTATTAAATCGGGACAGCGCATACGCCTACCAAAACAAATTTTTGATGAGAAATTGGCGTGCTGTTTAGATACTACATTATTGTTTAGTGCATTAGCTGAGCAAGTTGGTCTTGATACATTAATTGTGGTTGAAGAAGGACATTCTTACGTAGGGGTATGGTTGAATGAAACCCCTAATGTAGATCTCATCATAGATGATATCCAATCATTAAGAAAAAGATACGATCTTGGCGAAGTGGTCTTCATAGAGACCACATTGCTCACCCAACAAGCTAAATTTACTGCTGCACTCGAAACTGCTAAACAATATATTAAAGATGCAACCCGTCAGCATAAATTTTATCTTGCGATTGATGTGCGGCAATCTCGCTTACGTGGTATTAAACCGCTCTCTATTCACCACGAAAAGAAAAGCCATTTTGATCACTCTGAGGTCGAATGGAGTGCAGCATCAATTCCTGTATATGAAGTTGACCAACCTGTTGAAACAAAAACGACACGTGTCGATCGTTGGTTGAGAAGGTTGTTAGATTTAAGTCTCCGTAATAAGTTATTAAATTTTAAAGATAATCGCTATAGCATACCTTTGCACTGTTCAGAATTAACATTAGCAAAATTAGAAGATGCATTAGCAAACCAAGAAGGTTTTCTCTTCAAAAGCGTAGATAGTATTTCACTGAAAGATATTCAACGTGATAATGAAAAACAGCATGTCAATCAGTATGTAGATGAGAATCTATCTAGAAAGCTATTATTTAGCCCACTTGAGACCCAAGCATTAGAAAAGCGTTTAATCGAAGTATATCGAGCGTCACGAACAGCATTAGAAGAAGGTGGAGCGAATACTTTATTTCTTGCAATTGGTTTTCTTGAATGGAAAGAATCGGAGCGTTCTAAAAAAACGTATAGAGCACCATTATTATTGATACCCGTACAAATTACGCGTGAAACCGCAAAAACTGGGTATCGGTTATTTATGTATGATGATGAGCCTCGTTTTAATGCCACGCTATTACAGCTATTAAGACAGGATTTTGAGCTCGATATAGCAGGCTTAAATCCATTGCCAACGGATGACGCTGGTGTAGATGTAAATAAAATTCTGCATATTGTACGTAAAGCAATTGTTAATGTTGCAGGATGGGAAGTAAAAGCTGAGGCTGCTATAGGGCAATTCTCATTCTCAAAATACTTAATGTGGCTAGATCTAAATACACGTCTAGAAGAATTAAAAAATCAGCCAGTCGTCAATCATCTGATTGAAACGCCAAGAGAGCCTTTCATTAAACAAGATGAGTTTCCTCAGCCAGAAAAACTTGATCAAGCTTATCAACCTCAACAGTTATTTACTCCTCTGTCATCCGACTCATCTCAGTTGGCTGCAGTGATGTCAGCAGCTTTGGGGAGAACTTTTGTCTTGTCAGGTCCACCGGGAACAGGTAAATCTCAGACCATTACTAACATGATTTCGCAATGTTTAGCGGATGGGAAATCTGTACTATTTGTATCGGAAAAAATGGCTGCTTTAGATGTAGTATATAGGCGACTAACGCAGGTTGGGCTCAGTGAGCTTTGTTTGCAGTTGCACTCATCAAAAGCTCAAAAGATGGAAGTTTTAGATCAGTTAAGAGAACGTGCTCAAAAAAATAACGATCCGTACTTTCTCGCCAATCAAGCTAAAAATACAGACTGGAAAAAACTTTCTGATCGATTAGTTCAAACCCGTGATGAATTAAACCTACATGTAAAAAATTTACATAGCCAGCATCAGATAGGCTGGAGTCTATATACTGCGATGAGTGATGAGTTACGTTACCGTGAAACGCCAACCTTGCGCTTGCCAGATATTGATATTGCGAACTTAACAGCTGAAAAACGTGAAGAGTTAAATCAAGTTGTTGTACAGGCTGTGAATCAACGCCAACTAGTGTCTTCAAATATGGTCGAAGAGCTAGAAGGCTTTGGTGAGGGTTTGTCTGAACAAGTCTGGACATTAGCATGGCAAGAAGAGTATCAGCATGTACAAGATCAGATTGGGATTCAAGTCAACAATGTAAATAACTTAATAGATGAATGGAATGAAGCATTTAGCTTTACTCAAAAAACAAAATTAAATGAAATCAAAAAAGATTTTAAGGTGTTTGATTCAATTGTAGGTTTAGTACAGCGCGCTGATCTAAAACTGATTGGGTATATTAAGGAAGTTGATCTTAATAGCATTCGTCGTTGTAAGAATTTAGTTTCAGACCTGAGTGAGCAACGTTCTAAATTGGTAGGGCAATATAATGATGAAATATATAAGGTAGAATTAGATCAGCTGATGTTTAAATGGCGTGAAGCTGAGTCTAAGATTTTTCCATTTTCATGGTTTGCCAAGTTTCAGCTTAGAAACCTGATGAAATTATATCAAGTCAATGCGAATCGCCCTACAGCACTTGCAGTTGCTCATGATCTGCCACTTTTACAGCAGATTCAAAAGCAACAAAGAGAATTCTCTGAAATAGAAAATCAATGTTCGAATCAATTCGGGGAGTATTGGAAAGGTGAAAATACACCTTGGCAAACGTTTGAAGATGCTTTCAATCAGTGGCAAGAATTTAAAAGAATTATTGCTAGTAATCTAGAGGATAAAGCAACTTTATTCAAAGCGCTGGAATTTAGTAAAACACATAGTTTGGATGAGCTATCTTCTCATGTACAACAATTGGAAGCTTTGTTGGATAAGTTGCTTAATGATCATCAATTACAGCCTGACAAAGAACGTACCTCATATGGAGATATTTACTTTGAAGATCTCCTTTTAAGACAGCAACAATTACAACGTTCAAATAAATCTTGGCGAAATTGGCTGAATTGGCAAGTTGTTAAGAATCGGTTATTTAAAGAAGGGCTCAAGCCTTTAGCTCTCGAGTTGTTGAAGGAGGAAAGAGATCCAGATACGGCTTTAAAACTGTTAAATATAAACTTAGCCCGACAGTGGATCGTCTATCAATTTAGTAAGCATCCTGAGCTTAATCAGTTTAATGGTGATGAGCATGAGCAAAAAGTACAGTCTTTTGCTGAACAAGATAGAGCGCACCAGTTAGCAGCGAGTCAGGAAATTATTCACCGTTGGAATAAGATTTTTAGTGAACAAGATAAATATAAGACGCAATGGACTTTACTGAATAAAGAGTTAGGCAAAAAGCGTCGACATTTACCAGTACGAGAATTAATGAGGCAGATTCCAGATGTCCTTGTTGGACTGAAGCCATGCTTGCTCATGAGTCCTTTATCAGTCGCTCAATATCTTGATACTCAAGCAAAGTTTGATGTAGTGATTTTTGACGAAGCATCACAAATCCCAGTTTGGGATGCGATTGGAGCTTTGGCAAGAGGAAAACAGTCAATTGTTGTGGGTGACAATAAGCAAATGCCTCCGACAAGCTTTTTCGGAAAAGGTGATTCAGATGAAGAAATCGATGAGGAAATCACAGAGGATTTAGAAAGTATTTTAGATGAATGTCTTGCTGCTCAATTACCAGAACTAGCTTTAAATTGGCATTATCGCAGTCGCTATGAAAGTCTGATCCAATTTAGCAACCAAAAATATTACAAAGGTGGACTATTTACATTTCCTGCACCTGTAGCGAAAGATACAGCGATACAGTTGCATATGGTCGATGGAGTTTATGATAAAGGTGATACGCGTACAAATTTAGGTGAAGCTAAAGCAATTGTAGAGTTTATTATTCATCATCTGAAATCACAGCTTGGTCAAAATAGCCCTTTAACTCTAGGTGTTGTCACCTTCAATATGACACAACAGAAGTTAATTGAGGATTTACTCGATAATGAATTGGCAAAGTATCCTGAATTAGAAGCGATTAGCAAAGCTGGTATTGAACCGCTCTTTGTGAAAAATTTAGAGAATGTACAAGGTGATGAAAGGGATATTATTATCTTCTCTATTACCTATGCCAAAGATCAAGATGGTCGGTTATCCATGAACTTTGGTGCATTGAATCGTCAAGGAGGACAGCGGCGTTTAAATGTAGCAATTACCCGTGCTAGACAAGGTTTGCATGTTTTCTCTGCCTTGAGTCCTGAGGAAATTAATTTAGCACGTACCAATAGTGAAGGCGTTAAAGATCTAAAAGACTTCCTCATCTTTGCTCGAAATGGACAACTTCATTTGAGTGAAGTTGATCATAAGAAAAAGCACATGAAAAAAGAGTTTATACAATATCTTCAATTTAGGCTTCAAAAGCTTGGTTGGAATGTTGATCTTGGTGTTGGACATGGTGACAGTGGTGTCGATCTAGCTATTAGGGATGATCAAAGAGTTGGTAATTACTTGGCAGGTATCATTGTTGATGGAGAAGGGTACGCTCAAGCAGCAACAGCAAGAGATCGGGATCAACTTCGACCAATTGTCTTGAAGGCATTGGGTTGGGAAACGATATCAGTTTGGAGTGTGGATTGGTGGTTGAGTCCTGAAGATAATTTAAATAAGTTGGACCAAAAAATAAAATCTATTCAATCAGAAAAAAGAGTTGCTTAACTAAGGAGAATATATAATGGGTTTGTCTGTTCAAAATATTGCAGTCAAGGTATTAAAAACGGATCTTGAAGACAATGAAGTTTCTTTTGCTGTAAAAGCAGATGTCACAAATATCAAAAAAGATGACTACGATGATGAAGATGTCACAGTAGAAATTCAGGGTGTTGATGTTGATGGTTTTGAAATCCTAACGGTATATCTTTCTGGTAAAGTTGATTTTAATACGACAAAAACACTAACTGATCGTACAGACTATCAAGATAAAGATGAGTTTGAACAGGTTGTTAAGTGGCAATTTGTTGATGTATAGATTTAGTATTTTCATTATAGTAATTTTTATTTAAGCAAGGCAGAGTCCTTGCTTAAATTTTGAGATCAACAACTCAATAAGCATCTAAAAAAGTTTTTGGATTAAACTTAGATGAGGACTTGTTTAAACCAAATTTTGATATTTTTGTACAAGCTACCGTACAAGCTACCGTACAAGCTTACTAAATACCTAATACAACCTGATAAGGTTTAAATCCTTCCAAAACAGCTTCGGAAACCAATTGAATGAAAGCCTCAGTTTTGCCATAGGCCATCCACTGATCCAAAGCTTCATAGTAGGCTAAGCGATTTTCGACCGTAATAACACAAGGAGGATATCCTGCTTTAAGCAATTCAAGGTTCATCAAAAGACGCGATGTACGCCCATTGCCATCAATAAATGGATGAATACCTACAAAATCCGCATGTACTT
>RRZU010152061.1_pt1 | contig 11083 bp, 6 predicted proteins | sample 2165561 | NCBI WGS metagenome assembly RRZU01 (sample SAMN10456909, study PRJNA506462) | wastewater metagenome | isolation source: wastewater sludge | place: USA: Moscow, Idaho | reverse complement strand
TCGCCGATTAAAGCGGCACGCGAGCTGGGTTCAGAACGTCGTGAGACAGTTTGGTCTCTATCCTCTGCGCTCGTTGGAATCCTGAGGAGGCCTGCCCATAGTACGAGAGGACCTGGGTGGACGAACCTCTGGTATGCCGGTCGTCACGCCAGTGGCGCGGCCGGTTGGCTACGTTCGGGAGGGATAACCGCTGAAAGCATCTAAGCGGGAAGCCTGCTCCGAGATCAGGATTCCGTGACCCCTACGGGGGTCTGGAGACTCCATGGAGAACACGTGGTTGATAGGCCGGACGTGGAAGCCCCGCGAGGGGTGGAGCCGACCGGTACTAACAGTCGAACGGCAACACCACACGATCACCCCATGAGGGGTGGCAAGAGCAAGCATCATTCGGACGACAGGGAGACACCCTGCACGTCACATGGATCAATCCTTCAGTCGCGTCCACTATCCGGTCCCCAACCCACCACGATCCCCCGCGGGAACACGCGCAGGCGCGGCCCGTGGGATGGATAACAGAAGATTTGCGGCGGCCATGGCCCAGGGGAGACGCCCGGACCCATTCCGAACCCGGAAGCTAAGACCTGGCACGGCGATGGTACTGCACCCGGAAGGGTGTGGGAGAGTAGCACGCCGCCGCACCCAAACCTCACAGGGAGGGGACACCACCAGCGTGCCCCCTCCCTTTTCCGCATACCCGGGGCACGACCGCAAGCCACCACCCACACCCGAACACGGAACAAACAGGCCAAGCCGGACACGCGAGGCGAATCCCATACCCACGTACACGCGACACGTGGACACGTGGCGAATCCCATACCCGGACACACGACCCCGGCACGCCGGGAAGCAAAACCGCACATATGACACGCGGCAAGATTGCCCACGTCTGTTGCTCAACATGCCTGCTTCGAGCTTTCTTTCTGTTTTCAAGCGTCAACGTCTATTCTTTGGTAATCTCAATCGTTTGTTAAACCTGTGTTCTGAATCCTTGTAATAATTCGCATTGTATTTTGCTTCAATACTCTTGAACCAACCGATTTGAGATTCCGGCGCCCGGCGTGTCGCCCTCATATCATGAGAAATATATTTTGCTTCTGGTTACGACTTAGCTTAGGAGAGGTTCTATGGTTCCGTCGAAGTATGAGTCACCTCATGCGGATGTCAATTCTGCAGGCACTGATGTGTATCGTGTTCTGGATTTAGATCTTGACGGCGTCTGCGCGGATTATACGGAAGCCATGCGTCAGTGGCTTGTTCGTGCTGGTCGTATGGCAGCCGACACTTTTCCAGATATGACTAGGTACGAAATGACATTGGCGACCGGTTGGCCGTTTAGCACGGTAGATGAGTACAAGCAGGCTCACAAAGAGGCAGAAGCCGACCACCTTTATGCGACCATGCCAGTCATCAATGGCGTGCCTGAGGCCTTGCAACGTCTTGCAGATGCGCACGTATACATCAGAGTCGTTACCCATCGCTTGTTTGTTTCCGGACAGCATCAGATTGTCGTCTCAGATACGGCCAAATGGCTTGACGACAACCATATCCCATATATGTCCTTATGCTTCACCGGTTTGAAAGACACGATGCACGCGTCCATTCACATTGATGACTCCCCAGCGAATATTCTCGCATTGCGGCAAGCCGGCGAACACGTCGTAGTCTTTGACCAGCCATACAACAGGGACTTGGATGGGCCACGCATGTCAGCTTGGGATGAGACCAGTGTCTCTAAGCTCATGGCATGGATGAATCGGTGGCCCGAGTAACGGCATCCTTGACTTGCTAACGAGCTGCCGCCGCCGCTCGCTTCGCTGGGTGACACATCTAAGTTGCGTGCATCGCTGAGACCCTCGTCGTTCTAGATAGCGTGGATTCAACTAGTACATGAAATCGCGCGCGACATATGAAATCAGCGTATGAGACCAGCGTATGCCCGCATGATGACGGCACTGTGTCCGTCAAGTCAGGCGTATTCATCGTATGCGCTGTGCCAGCAGCAACCATGAATATTAGCGATGGTCCGTCGGAATATCTCGATTACTCGAATCCAGACGGATGATAGAAGTCGCTGAAGTGTCTACGGGTATCACCACGGCTGTTGCATTACAGCGCGGTCACTATGCTGGTGGAATCACTTCGGAGACACCACTTTGGCGGGATTGCTGCGGTGCCGTTTCGACTACACTTGTTTGTTGCAATCCGGCGCTTCGTTGGCATCATTATTCCGCTGTCCGCTGCGACGGGGTAGTCCACTTCGTCGGTAGCATTACTCCGGTGGCATCGTTCCTGCATTCACTATCCAGGAGTCCACAACGTTAGGGGCACCGGCTCGGGGTTTGCTACAATCCGGTGGTCACTATGCCGGTTGCATCGCTTCGGTTTGGTCACTACGACGGCACTACTGCAGCGGCCGCTTCGACTCTGGCATGCACGGCGGATCGGGCGTCCGCTGCGTCAGCAGGTTTACAACAGTGGAGAAGTGCGAGGCTTGGCTGTGGACCCACGCACTTGCAGCTGAACGGGGAAGGTCTCAAAGGGTTCATGCACTGGCCGTCCTTCAATCAATGCCAGGGCTTTTTGCGCCGCTCTGACAGCCATATCGTATGGGCGTTGACGAACTGTAGTGAGCTCCGCCTCTTTTGCGAACGTGCTGTCATCAAATCCCGTTACGGAGATGTCTTCAGGTATGGACAGGCCACTGCGCTGCAGTCGGAAGAATAATGGAACTGCTTGCGAATCTTGGTGGAAACACAATGCGGTCGGCGGGTTGTCCGATGCCATCATCTCGGAAATGGCGACGTCCAGGATATTATCCCCTTCTTGCACTCCCAGAGTGCGGGCGGTCAATCCGCCAATGGCATTGCAGGCTTCTTGAAAACCGACGATGCGATTATGCGAGCTGAAGCCCAGCGTCGACGAAAAATTCTCGTACAGATACAGCAGATTGCGATGCCCCAACTTGACGAGGTGCCGGACAATCAGTTTGATGCCCTCTTTGTCATTGATGCCGACTGTCGCATCGAATCCCTCGCTGGTGGTATTGATGCCGATGATGGGGATTTTTGCGGTGCCGAGACGCTTGACTTCGTCAGGGCTGATGCCGAATGAAGAGACGAACACCGCATCCGCATTGCTGCGTACGGGGAGTTTTTCGAAGAACGCGTCGCGGGCCTCCAATCCTTCAATCGGGTAGATCACCAAATCGTACCCGGCATCGCGAAGCACATCGTTGAGACCGGCGATGATTTCGGCGGTGAACCACTCGATGGTTCGGCTGCCGACCAACAGGGCTATGCGATACGTCCTACCTGATTTCAGGATGCCGGCTGATCGGGAGACGCTGAAGTTCAAGGCGTTGGCGGCCGCAAGCACTTTCGATCGCGTCGTTTCCGATACCTGTTCCGGGTGCGCAAAAGTGCGCGACACCGTAGCGTTTGATACCCCTGCTTTCAACGCCACATCGCCGATGCTTGCCTTCATGACACCTCCGAACAATCTGCTGCTTGCATCAGCCTATCACGATATTCACCTTGCAACGTCAAGAACACAAGAAATGAAACTGGTTACAATTCGACACGCCGCTGTTATCACAAGTAAAACGCGCTCACGCCTTGCAATGAAACGGTTTTCAAATGAGAACGATTACATCATATAAAACGGCGTATTGCCAATATGAAACCCTTATCGTATGCTATTGCTTGTCGGCGGGACAATGAAAAGTCCACGAAGACGTAGACAGACTCAACCATTACAACGACGTGAGGAGTGACATGAACATCAGGAAAAGCATTGTCGCGGCAGTGGCAGCCGTATGCATCGCCGGTTTGGCGGCATGCGGCGGCGGCACCGCTTCAGGAACTACGGACACCAAGGCGGATAAAGGCCTCAAAGTCATGGGCGATGCCATCACCTATGACCCGAACCACCTCGTCAACGGCGGAAAACCCATCCAGCTTGAATATTGGAGCTGGGGCAGCAAAGGCACCGACCCGGTCTTCAAAATGATCGACTCGTACACGAAAACCTATCCGAACGTCACTATCAAAACAGTGAATGTTTCCTGGAACGATTACTGGACCAAGCTGCCGCTCGCGCTCAAAGGCAAGAACGGCCCGGCCTTGTTTAACATCCACAATTCCTACGACGCGTTGATCAGGCCATATGCCGCCGATTATGACATCGATACGAAAGCGCTGGAATCCGACTATTCCACAGCTGCGGTACATGAGGACAATAACGGCAAAGTCAAGTACATCGATTCGGTGATCAACACCGGCAACATCTACTACAACAAGACCATGTGGAAAGAGGCCGGTCTCACCGACGCCGATATCCCGACCACGTGGGATGAGTTCATCCCTATCGCCCAGAAGCTGACAAAGACCGACGGCGGCAAGATCACCCAAGCCGGTTTTAACTTCAACGGCGATGCGTACAGCGCGATCTATCAAGGCTTGAACTATCAGAAAGGCGAACTGCTGTTCACCAAGGACGGCAAGAAGGCCAATTACGACAATGATGTGACCAAGGAGAACATGCAGTTCCTCAAGAACCTGTATGACAAGTACAAGGTCGGGTCTGTCGACTTCGGCAACGATTACACGCAGAGCTTCGGCAACGGACAAACCGCGATGATCTATGCGTGGGGCCATATGGAAGGCACCATGAAGGAGAAGTATCCCGACATCGACTACGGGGTGTTCGCCACGCCGACCTTCACCAAGGGTACGCCATTCGCATACGACCGCTATAACGGTGAATCGACTCCTGGTGTCAACAAGAACCAGAGCAAAGAGCAGCAGGCGGTCGCTCAGGACTTCATCAAGTACCTGCTCGCCAATGACGACTATATCCGCGAAGCGGTCGCTGAACTGAATTCCTTCCCGGCGAAGGTCACGTTGCAGGACGACAAAGAAATCCTCGCGGAGCCGGTCATGGCTGCCATCCAGCCACGTGTCAAGCGGCTGATTTGGCCCGGCCCGGCGCCGTCCACGGTTGAATCCAGCGCAACGATCGCCTTCCAGAACGTCTTCCAAAACGGCATGTCCATCGATAAAGCGCTCAAAGAGGCTCAAAACCAGATGGATGCAGATATGAAGAATTCTGATTTCGTGTCGCTGGAAAACAAATACGCTTTCTTTGACGAACACAAGTGACAGCTTGGGGTTCTTTCTCTTCCCAACCCCCCATCCGGCGGCCGCAGCGTGGTTTTTCCTCTGCGCTGCGGCCGCACCTCCTTAATACGCGCGTTCGATCTGATCTGATTCGGCATCGAACAATTCACATCTCCTGAGTGGAGAGAGGCGAGCTTCTATGAACAAGAACAACGGTGAATCGATACTATCGAGAATATTCACCTTACGGAATATGGCGGTAACATTCCTCGTAGTCTACTTTGCGGTATTCCTGGCATATCCGATTGTCAAAGCGTTCGCGGGGAGTCTGCATAACTGGAATCCCCTGGTCGGAACATACGATTGGGTGGGGCTTGATAATTTCAAGCAGATTCTGACCGACGGGCTCTTCTGGCGTTCCATGTGGAATACCGCGGTATTCGCTGGCGTCTCCACATTCTTCCGCATCGTGCTCGGCCTCGGCCTGGCTCTGCTGCTGAGCGCCAAACTCGTCAAATGCAAGGACACGCTCCGCGGACTCTTCTACATGCCGACCGTTACGCCGCTTGTGGCGGTGTCCTTCGTATGGATGTGGATGTTCGACCCGCAGTTCGGCATGGTCGACAAGGTCACCGGACTCGACATCAACTGGTTGCACGATACCAAGTGGGCCATGCCGGCGATCATCATCATGACCATCTGGAAGGATTTCGGATACGCTACGGTGCTGTACTTGGCTGGCCTGATGAATCTTCCGCGGGACGTGTATGAGGCGGCGGCCATTGACGGCGCCAACTCGGTGCAGACATTCTTCAGGATCACGTTGCCGCTGCTGAAATCGACCACGCTGTTCATCGTAATCACGTCGCTGATCAGCTATTTGCAAGCATACGTGCAGATTCTTGTGATGACCGAAGGCGGGCCGGGCACGTCCACCTACACCATCAGCTATCTCATTTTTGACCAGGCGTTCCAGAAGTACAACTTTGGCATTGCATCGGCGCAGGCGGTCATCCTGTTCCTGTTCACCGGTGCGCTCACCTTGATCATGTTCAAGGTCTCGGGAGATTCGGAGGGATTGGCATGAAAGTCCGCAAAATCGGCGGCATCATTCTTACGGCTTTGCTGTTCGTCGCCGCAATAATCACCATTGTTCCATTCATTTGGATGTTCATCTCATCGTTCGCTCCGAACAGTGAGATTGTCAAAGTAACCGGCGGATTATTCCCCCGACCGTCCACGATCGACAATTACGTGAGCATTCAGGCAAAATTCAATTTCATGCGGTTGTTCGCCAATTCGCTGGTGGTGGCAGTGCTGAAAACCGCAATCGCCATCTACACCAGCGCGGTGCTCGGATACGTGTTTTCAAAAATGCGGTTCCGCGGGCGCAATCTGTTGTTTGGCATCGTCATGAGTACGATGATGATTCCTTGGGCAGTGACCATCATCCCTCAATATGAGATGTTCACGAAGTGGGGGTTGCAGAATACCTACACATCGCTGGTGCTGCCCGGCATGATCAGCGCTTTCGGCATTTTCCTGTTCCGCCAATCCATTTCTGGCATCTCCGACGAATTGATCGAGGCCGCGAAATTGGATGGCGCTTCGGACCTGAGGATTTTCCACAGCATCATTTTGCCGATGAGCCATAACACCATCGCTGCGCTCGCGATTTTCACATTCCTGTGGAATTGGGAAGATTATCTGTGGCCGTTCCTGATGATCACCGACGAGCGCAAGCAGCTGCTCGCCGTCGGTCTGAAAGCGTTCAACGGTCAGTATGGTACGGATTATGGCGGGCTGTTCGCCGCAACGTCATTGGCAATTGTCCCGGTCATCATCGTATATATGATTTTCCAGAAGCAGTTCATCGCCGGCATTGCGACAGGCAGCGGCAAGTGAAGGGGACAACATGGCAGAAACACCAGTCAACGTCGGCCATCAGGACAACGTATTCGTGGCATACGTGCGTTCCACGCATCCGATGATGTGTGCGTCGTCGATTGTGCAGGGAGATCATTGGCGCATCGGGATCCTGACCGAATCGCTGATTCGTTTCGAATGGTCCGATTCAGGTGAATTCGAGGACAATCCCACGCAGATGGTCGTCAGCCGTGATTTCGGCACCCAACCGCGGTTCACGGTGACGCATCGCAACGGATTGCTCATCATTGACACCCCGGCCCTGTACATTACATATGACGGCAAACCGTTCAGCAAAGAAGGGCTGAGCGTGGTCATCAAAGGTATGGCGGACACCCAGTTCAACACTTGGCACTACGGAGACGAACCAAAGCATAATCTCAAGGGCACCGCGCGTACGCTTGATGAGGCCGATGGCGAGATCGCGCTGGGAGACGGGGTGATTTCGCGGGACGGCTGGGCGGTGATCGACGATTCCGCGGCGAATGTGATCGTGCTGACGGATGAGGTGAACGGCAAGCCGAACCCTCTCGGTGCTTGGATCATGCCTCGAGACCACCAGGAAACCGACCTGTACTTCTTCGGCTATGGTCGACGCTACAGCGAGGCGGTGCGGGACTTCTACCGGCTCGCCGGGCCGACGCCGCTGCTGCCGCGTTTTGCGCTCGGCAACTGGTGGAGCCGGTATTACCGGTACACCCAGGACGAGTATCTTGAGCTCATGGACCGCTTCAAGCGCGAAGGCATCCCGTTCACCACATCGGTGATTGATATGGACTGGCATCGTGTTGACGACATCGATCCGAAATACGGCTCCGGCTGGACCGGATATTCGTGGAACAGGCAGCTGTTCCCCGACCACAAGGCATTACTGCATGATCTGCACCGGCGCGGACTCAAAGTCACGCTGAATGTGCATCCTCGAGACGGTGTACGTGCGTTTGAAGATGATTACCGGCAAGTGGCCAAGCGGGTCGGCATTGATCCCACGACCGAAGAGGCGGTGGAATTCGACCTGACAAATCCGGATTTCGTGAGCGCGTACCTTGACATGCATCATCGGTTGGAAGCCGAAGGTGTTGATTTCTGGTGGCTCGACTGGCAGCAGGGCGGTGTGACCCGTCAGCCTGGGCTTGACCCGTTGTGGGCGCTGAACCACTTGCACTATCTGGATTCTGGCCGTGGCCATGGCTGGCCGCTGACTTTCTCGCGTTATGCGGGTCCGGGGTCGCATCGGTACCCGGTCGGATTCTCCGGGGATACCGTCGTGACTTGGAAATCATTGCAATTCCAGCCGTATTTCACCGCGACCGCATCGAATATTGGTTACGGATGGTGGAGCCACGATATCGGCGGGCATATGTGCGGATACCGGGACGAGCACTTGGAGGCGCGCTGGTACCAGCTCGGCGCTTTCAGCCCAATCAATCGTTTGCATTCCAGCAACTCGCAGTTCATGGGCAAAGAGCCTTGGAATTTCTCCGCTGATGTCCGGCATGCCATGGTGGACGCTCTGCGGTTGCGTCACATGATGTTGCCGTACCTGTACACCATGAACTACCGGGCGGCATTCGAAGGCATGCCGCTCGTCGAACCGATGTATTGGGCCGACCCGAATAATCCGCAGGCATATGAAGTCCCGGATGAATTCCGTTTCGGCACGCAGCTGTTGGTTGCGCCGATTGTCTCGGATGATGACGATTCCGCCCGACTCGGTCGCGCCGACGCATGGTTGCCGCAGGGCGAATGGTATGACTTCTTCGATGGCCGCCGCTACGGTTCTTCCAATCCGTCCGGGCGACGGTTGGAAGTATGGCGCGCCATCGATCGCATTCCTGTGTTTGCCCAGGCGGGAGGCATCGTGCCGTTGCAGGAGCTCGGCGATGGCGATGCCGTCAACGATCTGGACAATCCGCAATCCCTGCGAGTACTGGTGTTCCCCGGCGCGAATGGCCGCTTCGCGATGATTGAGGATGATGGGGTCTTCGTGCCGTCTGCGCAATCCGCGCAAATCGGCGAAGCAGACATCCACACCGCAACTACCCGCATGTCCTTCAATTGGAGGGATGCCGGCCGTACGGACGCTGACGGTGACGGCAGCTCGCTGTTCACGGTCGCCCCGGTTGAAGGCAAGACCGACGCAGTCCCGTCACAGCGCGACTGGACGATGGTGTTCCGCGGTGTCGCTGACGTCAATCCCGTCGATATCGGCGTCGATATCGACGACACCCCCTGCGACGGTGTGGAAACCTCTTATGATGCACGTACGCTGAGCCTGTCGGTTACCGTACGTCAGGTGCCGTCTTCCGCGGGTTTGAATGTCGCGATCAGGGGAGGCTTGCACATCGCGGACAATCCGGTTGAACACGATGCACTCAATGTGCTCATGCACGCGCAAATGCCGTATGGCTCCAAGGAACATGCGATGAGGGCGATATATGAGCAAGGCGTACGTGCGATTGGCGCGTTGCGCACCTTCAAGACGGCACCCAGCTTCGGGGATGGATTATTCGCGGCAAACGGAATGCCTGATGCGGTGATTGGCGCGTTGACAGAGATTCTCCTACGCGACTGATCCGTCCGAGGTTGACGCGGTCCGGATTGACGCGGCGGCTGTGGAGCCGGACATACGCACACCGTTCGCCTTCCGGCAGCATCCGTGGTTAGGATGAATCAAGTGACAGGGAATTCATCGAATCACGGGCGCGAACAAGGCAAGTTGCCGGTGCCGGTTGCGGTATCTGATACCGCGCCGGCATCTGCAGCTGCCACAGCACCTCGTCGCGCAACCGCTGACGCACAATACCGGCGTATGACGGGCGCCCCGGTACGCGGCCTCATTCTTGCATTGTGCCTTCCCGCGGTCATCTCGAACCTGGTCACCACCGCCTATAATCTCGCGGATACATATTTCATCGGGCGGCTGGGCACATCCCAGTCCGGCGCAATCGGCATCGCCTATTCGGTGATGACTGTATTCCAAGCCTTCGGGTTCTTCTTCGGCAATGGCTCCGGCAATTCGATGAGCCGGGAACTGGGAAAACGAAACAACGAGCGTGCCGCGCGTCTGTTAGCGGTCGGTTTCTGCGGAGCTGTCCTTGGCGGACTCGCATTGGCGATTCTCGGTTTGTCCACATTGCCGCATCTGGTGGTTGTACTTGGCTCGACTCCGACCATCTCGCCATACGCCATCGCCTATCTCACGCCGATTCTCATCGCAGCGCCCATGGTATGCGGATCGTTTGCGCTCAACGGCCTGCTGCGGTACCAAGGACTGTCCCTGTACGGCATGATCGGCCTGGTCAGCGGCGCATTGTTGAATTTCATCGTCGCGCCGCTGCTGATTTTCGTTGCTGGGCTTGGTATCGCCGGTGCCGGCATCGCCACCGCGGTATGCCAGACCATCAGTTTCATTATTCTGGTCACGTTCGCCGTCCGTCGCGGTGTCGTCAGACTCGACCTGCGCAACGGCAAGCCAGACATGCTGCTAGTGCGTGAAATCATCGGTGGTGGCATGCCGTCGCTGTTGCGGCAAGGTGCGGGCTCGCTCGCGACCACATGCGTGAACTTGGCGGCCAACCCCTTCGGCGACGCGGTCATCGCCGCAATGGCGATTGTCATGCGCGTCATGCTTGCCATCAACTCGATCATTATCGGCCTGGGGCAAGGTTTCCAGCCGGTGTGCGGGTACAATTACGGCGCCGGACTGTACCGACGCGTCAAGGAGGGGTACTGGTTCTGCGTGCGGCTGTCCACGATAGCCCTGGTGATTATCGCGGTTGCCGTCGCGGTGCTTGCCCCCGATATCATCGGATTGTTCCGGTCTGACCCGCAAGTGATCGCCGTCGGCACGGTGGCGTTGTGGATGCAGTGCTGCACGGTGACGCTCAACGGGTTCGCGATGATGTCCAATATGATGCAGCAGACCATGGGCAAGACGGTGATCGCGTCATTCGTAGCGGTTTGCCGGCTTGGATTGTTCCTGGCTCCGGCGGCTCTCATTCTCGCGCATTGCTTCGGTGTGCCGGGCGTTCAGGCGG
>RRZU012252557.1_pt1 | contig 11084 bp, 5 predicted proteins | sample 2165561 | NCBI WGS metagenome assembly RRZU01 (sample SAMN10456909, study PRJNA506462) | wastewater metagenome | isolation source: wastewater sludge | place: USA: Moscow, Idaho | reverse complement strand
CTGTACTTGCAAGCGTAGCAGTAGTTGCGACATTCAACGTTGTAATATTTTCGTAAGGCCAACCTGTTGCTCTCATATTACCAACATAGAACATAGAATGTTCAGCACTTTGTCCCAGAAGTAAGTTTAAGTTATGATTTCCAAATTGTTTTTCATAAGTCAGTGTATTCTGAACAACCCAGTCGTTTGTGCGACTAGCATAACTACTCCCTGAACTTTGATAAGAACTGATGTTTACTGTTGCTGGTTGAAAATATTCGTATGTTTCTCCATCGTAGTTATAACTGAATTGGGTTTTAAATGTTAAAGGTTGTAATAGTTTCCATTCGCCCCAAACAGACGTCTGGGTACGTGCCATTAGCTTTTGATCAGTTGTATGGATTAACTGTTGCTCTGGATCAATATATGAAGAGCCATATTCAGGTTGCGAGACACCTCCGGAAGGGTTACTAGAAGTACGAACAGCTGCTCCCTGCTTTACTAATGGAGAAACCATAAGTGCATGATGTACAGCCCCATCCTTACCCTCCCGATCACCAAGATTAACACCTCCAGCATCTTGTAAAGAACTAGAGAAAGCCAAATTGGCACCTACTTTGAGTTTTTCTGTAAGGTTAAGCACACCATTAAGTCGAACGTTATAACGATTAAAGTCTGTTCCAATAATAATACCCTCTTGGTCTTGCCAGCCCATCGAGAGATAAATTGAACCCATTTGGTTATTGCCCGAAGCTGAAGCAGAATAACTCTGCATTGGGGCATTACGGAGTACAAGTCCTTGCCAGTCTGTAAAGTCACTATAGTTAGACCACCAATCTGGAATACGATAATCTTGGGGTCTTTTTGACATAGGATCACTCATAGATCCACCAATAATCATATAGTTTACATTACGTGCGTACATGTTATAAGCCAAATATTGCTTTCCACTTTCAAGATTAAGAGACTTCTCTGGTGTTTGCACTCCATAATACGCATCAAATGTTACTGTTGCCTTACCTTTTCCTTGTTTTGTTTCAATCAGTACAACTCCGTTCGCACCTCGAGAGCCATATATTGATGTTGCTGATGCATCCTTTAATATCTGAACTGAAGCTACGTCGTTTGGATTGATATCGCTCATATTATCACGCGGAATACCATCAATTACATATAAAGGGCTTGTATCACCATTTACAGTATTTATACCTCTGATACGAATAGTCATTTCTTCACCTGGAATGCCCCCATTAGATGCTTGTGCTTGTACACCTGCTAGCTGTCCTTGGAATGCTTCTCCAACAGTGGTTACTGGACGATCTTCTAAAGCTTGGTCAGTAATTTTTGACACTGAACTTGTCAAATTAGACTTTTTTACAGAACCATATCCTATGACAACCACATCTTCCAAGGCATGGGCAGTCTCTGTTAAAATAACCTTAAGCATCGTCATTCCGTCTGTTGTAACTTCTTGGCTATTGTAACCAACGTATGAAACAATTAGTATTGCATGCTCTGATACTTTGATAGAAAATTTCCCATCAACATCTGAGACTAATCCATTGGTACGATTCTTTTTCTCAACAATGCTCGCACCAATCACGGGCTCTCCGGTTGCGTCTACTACCACACCTTTAACTTCTCTTGCTGGACCTGAAACTTGCGCTATAGCAGTTAAATTAAGTCCGATTGACAATACCATCAATAAAATGGTTTTCTTAAAGTTTGTCATAAATTTAATTCATGGTTAGTTAGATAAATTGATATAATAATCCATATACATTTTGTTGAAAATCAACAAATATTTTTTCATTTAGTAAAATAACTAAAAACTGTGTACGTACACATGCTTACGTACACAAAATTATACAAATATTTCAGTTTTGCAAAAAAATGTATTAAAAAACTTAATAAATATAACTCAATGAGCTTTTATTTTGTTTTTGTTTTACATTTATTATAATTTTACACAATATTTTTATATAAATGCAATGCAAAAAAGGGTAAGAATTAAGGATATTTCGATACTATCAGGCGTTTCACCTGGAACGGTTGACCGCATTATTCACAACCGTGGAAATGTTTCTTTAAAAAGCAGGGAAGCAGTTGAAAAAGTATTAAAGGAGGTTGGATATCGCCCGAATCTACATCTATCAAGTATATCATTAAAAAGGAAATATGTAATCACTATAATAACTCCCCAAATAGCTATTGGAGAATATTGGGAAAGTATTCACAAAGGAATACAAAGAGCACTTAATGAATACGAAAACATAGACATCGTCTGTAACACGCTTACATACAATCAGTATGATGTTTATTCATGTAACAACACGTTTGAAGAAGCAGCAAAACATCAGCCAGATGCTTATATCATAGGTCCAACATTCAAAAAAAGTACACAACATCTTACTTATGAATTAGATAAAAAAAACATACCTTATATTTTTGTCGATAATATCGTGGATGAAACTTATCCTTTAGCCCGTTTTTCTGCAAATCAGTACATATGTGGATATTTGATGTGCAAACTTATTCACGCAATTATTCCTGAAGATAAGGCTATTGGAATATTACAAGCCGTTCGAATAGGAGACGAAAGTGCAAATACAACTATTCTCCGCAAAAAGGGATTTGATGATTTTTATAATGAAAAGAAACTTAAACATAATATTTATAAAATTCCTTTTTCGGTTACTAATCCTACTGAAAACGAAAATTTATTATCCTATTTCTTTGAAGAGAACCACGATATTGGAGGAATAGTTGTATTAAACTCGCGTGGGAATATTGTAGCTAATTATTTAGCAAAAAGGAATATGAACACCGTAAAACTGGTTTGCATTGATGTTACAGATGAAAATATTTGCGCATTAAAAAATGGTTACATCGACTTTTTAATTTGCCAAAAACCTGAATATCAAGGCTATTTGGCAATGAAAACGATGATTGGGCATCTTATCTTTCAACAACCAATTAATGTAGAACACTTTTTGCCACTAGACATAATCACTAAAGAAACAGTAGATTTATACAAAGAATTCAATGATGTAACCTAAAAAAATAAAACTGTGACAAAATTTTATTTAATAAATTTGTGTGTAGCCTATTTGTTGTTTGTCTTGTAGGTGTAGTCTTTTTGAATTTGAGGGTTGTTACTAATGGAAAAATCGTTAGATTATTATTATTTAAAGCAGCTAGAACAAGGAAGCCAAGATGCATTTGATGCTCTATACCTCCATTACTACCCTAAATTAAAAGGGTTTATGCTCTCCTTTGTCAAAGATGAAGAAATTGCTAAGGATTTATCTCAGGATATATTTATGAAGATTTGGATAAATAAGGGCACAATATCAAGCATTTCAAATTTTTCATCCTATCTATTTACTTGTGCAAAAAATGCTATCTACAACTATTATCAGCACAACCTTATCAAAGAGAAATACATTTCCACCCTCCAAGGCTTGCCTGATTATGCTGATTTTATGGAAGAAAATATTTTCGTAAATGAATTGAATGAACTTATAACATTTGCTGTTGCAAACATGCCTCGCAAACGACGAGAGATATTTATCATGAGTAGAGAAAAAGGGATGAGCAATCAAGAAATAGCAGAGAAACTAAACATAAGCAAACGAACAATCGAAAACCAAATCACCCTAGCTCTGGCTATGCTACGCAAAGTAGTTATTTCCGCCAAGACGCTACTAATATAACACCTGTATTGAAAAAATCTTAAATCGCTTTATTCCATTTCTTGTGTGTGTTATAGAACTTGTCTGTCTTTATATTAAAAGCGATAAAAAATTTCAATGGAAAAAAATAACACAAAAGAAACAATCTATTCTTTTTTTAGAAATAAGATTCCTCGTAATGAACAGTTACATTTTCAAAACTGGTTACTAAAAAATGAGGACAAAACTGAGAAAGAAGAGATGATGAACTGCCTTTGGGAGGAGACAACTCTGAGTGCAGATGAATCAACATATCAGGATTTGAAAGAGATACATAGCAGGATTAACTACCTAGACCGAAAAACGAAACCATTATACATTTCATTTGCTCGTATTGCGGCAATTATAGTTTTACCACTTCTTGTTTTCTCAGCAACATATATCTACTTTAACAGTAAGATGAGTGAAGTTGAAGTTGTTCAGTATTATGTGCCAAAAGGTGAAACAAAACATCTTGTTTTGTCGGATGGAACTGAGGTTTGGATTAATTCAGATTCATATTTGTCGCTTCCAAAAACTTTTGATTCAAAAACAAGAAAAGTTAACCTTACAGGTGAAGCATATTTCCAGGTAAGTAAAGATCCTAAAAAACCTTTCATCGTAAGAACAAACAAGATGAATATAAAAGTATTAGGAACAAAATTCAATATTAATGCCTATCCGGATATTGCAGAAGTAAAAACAACACTTAAAGAGGGGAAAGTTAATGTTGAAATAACGAATGAAAAGAAAAACGACACTTATCTTCTTGCACCAAATGAAGAGCTGTCTTTTAATATTAAAACAGGTGATATTACCAAAAGAGAAGTTGATGCTGCAAGCTTTCCAGCTTGGAATAGCAGTAATATGATATTTAACGCAACTTTATTGAATGATTTATTTAAACAACTAGAGCGTAGGTATAGCATTAGAATAGCAAACGAGAGTCATAAGTACGACAATAAAAGGTTGACTGTGAAATTTGAAAATAGTGAAAATGTAGATGAGATTTTCCATATACTCCAGTTAATGATACCAGAACTAAAAATAAAAAAACAAGAGAATATTCTTATAATAAAATAAACTTTTAAACAGATTGTACCATGAAAAAAACAACGAACATCTTTCCACCTTAGCTAGCGTACTCATACAAAGTCTTTTCGTAAAGAAAAATACGTTTATCTATTTAATTTTAAAAAAATAATTTAAAGACTATGAATGCACTAAATACAAAAAAAAGGACAAAGTCATCTTTTTGGAAAAGGATCTTAATATTTTCCTGTATTCTATTATTTACTACACCTACTTTTGCCCAAAACCAAGCAATAAAAATCAAAGGAAAAAGCATCACTATTAAATCTGCTTTTAAACAAATTGAAAAACAAACTGATTTAACTATCGCTTATGATGAATCTATACTAAACATCAATCAACGTATTAAAGGCGAAGTAAAAAGCACAAAACTTAACGATGTTTTGCTTGAAATTCTACAAGACACTAATACAGAGTTTATTATTCAAAACAAACACATTGTAATAAGAACAATTCGGGCAGCCCAGCCTACCAACAACAATCAAGAAAAAACATCTTTACCTGTTTCTAGAAAATCTTCCAAAGTTATTCGGGGAAGAATAGCTGATACTCTAACCGGAGACCCAATAATTGGTGCAAGTATAATTGAAAAAGGGACAAAAAATGGTATAACAACTGATATTGATGGGAATTTTTCTTTAGAAGTCTCACCAAATGCTATTCTAAAAGTATCGTATATAGGTTATACAGGACAGGAAATAGCTGTTCGTGACAACGCATCATTTGATATCACTTTACAAGAAGAAGCCAAAGGATTGAATGAAGTTGTAGTAATTGGTTATGGTACCAAGAAGAAAGCAAACTTAATTGGCGCTGTTAGTACAGTTACTGCCGATGAGCTGAAAGACAGACCACTATCAAATGTGGGGCAAGCCTTGCAAGGACAAATACCAAATTTAAATATTTCATTTGCATCGGGCACACCTGGCGAGGCAACACGACTTAATGTTCGTGGTGCAACATCCATAGTTAACACAGGAGCACCTTTGGTATTAATTGATGGAGTTGAAGGGAGTTTAGATCGCGTAAATCCAAATGACATTGAGTCTGTATCTGTATTAAAAGATGCAGCTTCTGCAGCTATTTATGGTGCTAGGGCTGGATTTGGAGTTATTTTGATTACAACCAAATCAAGCAAAAATGGTACTGCAAAAATATCATACAGTGGACGTTATGGATTTTCAAAACCAACAACCAACACTGATTTTATAACAACTGGATATGATGCAGCAAGAATTGTTGATGCATTTAACATTGCAACGAACGGTAGTAGTTATAGTAATTATTCTCCTTCAGATTACAAAGAATTAGAACTTCGTAAAAATGACAAGACAGAAAACTCTGAGCGTCCATGGGTAGTTGTTGGAAGTGATGGTAAGTATCGCTACTATGGTAATTTCGATTGGTACAACTATTTATTTAACTTTGACCAGCCCGCTTGGACGCATAATTTAAATATTTCAGGAGGAACCGAAAAACTAAACTATTTAGTGAGTGCTAATATTAATAACAAAAAAGGGATTTATGCTCTTAGCACTGATAATTACAGCACACAAACTTTCACAGGAAAATTCTCCTCAAAAGTTAATTCATGGCTTACATTATCAAGTACTAATATGCTTTTCAAATCAAAATATAAATCACCTGGATATGATTATGAAGATGGAGGTAACTTTGGTAACTTAATGTTTCATGCAATGCCATACGTTATGCCCTACAATCCAGATGGATCAAATGTATACACATATGCCCCTTCATCAAATAAACCTGCAGATGGTTTTGCTGCAATGATTCGTCAAGGTGATGGCTATGCGCAAGTAAACCAAACTCAAATGACTTCAGCACTCAAAGCTGTTGCACATATTATTGAGGGGTTAGATGTTACTGGAAATGTAAGTTATAAACGTTACTCTAGAGAAAAAACTTTCAGGGCATCTGGATTTATGTATTCAGAAAAACCAAATGTCTTAGTTGAAGCTAATTCCGGTTTTTTTGGGAGTAAATTGTCAGAAACAAATAGTATAGCAGAATACTATGTGTACGATTTGTATGCTACCTATCAAAAGTTATTTAATGATGTACACAACTTCAATTTTATTGCTGGATTAAATCATGAGACAGGTAAATATAAAAATGTAGGTGCTACAGCACGTCTTTTATTATCATCTGAACTCGATGACTTATCATTAGGCACAGGAACTGCATCAGTAAAAGGTGGACAGTATGAATATGCGTTATTAGGCTATTTCTCTAGGTTAAGTTACGATTATGCAGGAAAATATTTAGCTGAAGTTAATATGCGTTATGATGGTACTTCTCGTTTTCCAGATGGTAATCGTTGGGGATTCTTTCCATCAGTAGCACTTGGCTGGCGTTTAAGTGAAGAACGATTTTTCGAACCAGTAAAAAAGACAATTAGTAACTTAAAACTTAGAGCTTCTATTGGCTCATTAGGGAATCAAGTAACTGATGGGTATGCTAATCCATATTATCCATATATTCGTCGCTTACAGATAAAACCCACAAGTGATTTCAACTATATATTCGACAATCAATTAGGTTCTTATGTTTCGTTGGACGCACCTGTATCAGGTAAATTAACCTGGGAAACCATAATCACCAAAAATTTAGGTTTAGATATTGGTTTGCTCAATAACCGTTTAACAGCAACAGTTGATGTCTATAATAGAGAGACAAAGAACATGTTAGCATCTTCATTAACACTTCCAAATGTTTACGGTTACCCTTCACCACTTGAAAATAATGGGAGATTGCGTACAAACGGATATGAAATTGTTTTAGGATGGAACGACAGAGTTAATGTTGCAAACAAACCATTTTCATATGGAATATCTGTATCGTTGGCAGATAATAAATCGAAATTAATTGAATACCATGGTAATGAAACAAAATCAATAAATAGTTATTACGAAGGGATGGAATGGGGCGAAATATGGGGATATAAAATTGACGGAATTTACAAAACCAATGAAGAAGCTACAAACAGAGGAGTTGATCAAAGTTTTATTAACACCCGTTTCACAAGTCAAGCTGGTGATTTAATTTTTGCTGACATTGACAACAATAAGAAAATAAATAACGGAAAAGGGACAGCTGATGATCATGGTGATTTGGTTAAATTAGGTAACAGATTAGCTCGTTACTACTATGGTTTAAGTATGAATGCTAACTGGAGTGGAGTTGATTTATCAATGTTTTTACAAGGAATAGGTAAGCAAAATATCTATCCTGGACAAAACAATATGATGTTCTGGGGACCATATTCTCGTGCATATTCTTCATTTATCCCAGTAGATTTTGAAGGTAAAGTTTGGACTGACCAAAATGTAGATGCTTATTTTCCACGTGCCGGTGCCGATTTGGCTCGCAATGGATTACCATTAAGCTATGTAAATAGTAGATATTTACAAGACTTGGCATATTGCCGTTTGAAAAATATCACAATAGGTTACTCGCTTCCTGACGCTGTAACACAGAAAATGAAAATAAGCAAATTACGGTTCTATTTTAGTGGTGAAAACTTGCTTACATGGACAAAACTGGATAACAAATACCTTGATCCTGAGCAAATGACAACTGACTCGAATGGACGTGTATATCCATATTCAAAAACTTTCTCATTTGGTTTAGATCTAACATTCTAAAAATTTAATTGTTATGAAACAGACAATATATACGCTTCTTATAGCTTTGATAGCCTTATGTAGTTGTGATTTAGACAGACAACCATTAGACACTCTAGCATTAGAAAACCAATTCAACAATAAAAATGACTTGGAAACATTCACAAACGGCTTTTATGTAATGTTCCCAACATCTAGTGATATTTATTCAGAAACTTCTGACCTTATCATACCCACTACACTTACTGTAGAAGTTTCAGGTACACGTACAGTGCCTACTAGTGATGGAGGATGGTCGTGGAAAATGTTATCTGATATTAATACATATTTAAAATATTCATACAGATGCTCGGATGTTAATGTACGTGAAACTTATGATGGAGTTGCACGCTTTTTCAGAGCTTATTTTTACTTTGAAAAAATAAAAAGATTTGGTGAGGTTCCCTGGTACGATGAGCCCTTAAAATCAGGTGATGAAAGTTTGTATAAACCACGTGACTCAAGAGACTTTTTAATGGGGAAAATATTAGAGGATGTTGATTATGCGATTCAACATTTGGCAACTACAAAAAGTAAATACCGTGTAACAAAATGGACTGCTTTAGCATTAAAATCAAGAATTTTCCTTTTTGAAGGGACATATCGTAAATACCAAGGTCTTTCAGGCTATGAAAATTACTTAAAAGAAGCTGTTAGTGCATCTGAGGCTTTTATAAAAGATAGTCCTTATTCAATTTACAATACTGGTAGCACACCATATCGCGATTTATTTGCAGCTAATTATGTATTAGATGAAGAGGTTATTTTGGGTAGAAACTATAATTTGGGGTTAAACATTGTCCACAGTGCAAATCAGTATTTTATCAGTGGTGGTTCAAAACCAGGTCTTAACAAAAAAATCATAGACAGCTATCTGATGAATGATGGCTCACGATTCACTGATAAAACTAACTACCAGATGATGCAATTCTATCAGGAAACGCAAAATCGTGATCCACGTTTGTCACAAACAATTGTTACACCTGGATATAAACGAATAAACGATTCTCAGGTTCTATCACCCGACTTTGCGGCAGCTTCTACTGGTTACCAAATCATAAAATGGGTAACAGATAAGTCGCAGGACAATTACAACAAATCATACAACGATATTATCCTTTTCCGTTCTGCAGAAGTCTTTCTAAACTATGCCGAAGCAAAGGCTGAACTAGGAACTCTTACACAAACTGATATAGATATTTCAATCAAAAAAATACGAGACAGGGCAAAGATGCCCAATATCAATATGGCAGATGCCAATGCTAAGCCAGATCCTTATCTTTCAAACAGTGAAACTGGATATGCTAATGTAACAGGAGCAAATAAAGGGGTTATTTTAGAGATAAGACGTGAAAGAACTATCGAATTACTTTGTGAAGGATTTCGTTATTATGACATTGTACGCTGGAAAGAAGGAAAGACATTTGAAAAACAGTTTAAAGGGATGTTTATCTCAGCTATTGATCCTGTGAAACAATTTATTATTTGTGACCTAAATGGTAATGGTATTAATGACAAGCTTGATATTTGTATTTATAAAGGTACTACAGTACCAAGCAGTGCTACATATCCTGAACTTCTAAATATTTCTGTATATTTGAAACTGAATGATAATATAGTGTTAGAAAATGATGATAATGGTGGCAATGTGGTTGTTCATGATATTCGTAAGAAAGTAAGAAGTTGGACTGAAAACAAAGATTATTTGTACCCAATACCACAAGATCAAATTACGTTGTATGGTGGTAAGCTAGCGCAAAATCCTAATTGGTAATCTTAATACTCAATTTGCTATTCTGCTTATTATACAAAAATAAGCAGAATAGCATTTAATCAAAATATACAAATGAAAAGAGGTAACCCTGCTATTTTCACGCTATTGTTTATTCTTGCTACATTCGTAGTATCTTGTGGTAACAAAGATGAAAACAAAAAGGATGGTATTATTCTACCACCCTCAGAAGTTCAAAACTACAAATATGAAAAACCTTCTGCAGAAACGATTCGATTAATGACCTACAACTCATTTTATTGTAAAAGTAATACAGGATCACCTGCATTTAATGCTACCAACACAAAAAACTTTGCAGATGTTATCCGATCATTAAGTCCAGATATTATTGCTATTCAGGAATTAGATAGTGGTGCAGTAGGTCGCGATAAACGATTTCTCTTAAAAGAGATAAAGGAGGCAACAGGCATTGATTATCAAATCGTTTTTGGACAAGCAGCGCAATATGATGGAGGTAAAATTGGAAATGGTATTCTTATCAAAAAAACGTTTGCCATACAAGGGATAAAAATGATATCATTACCAGGGAAAGAAGCACGTATACTTGTAGTTGTTGAATTACCAGAGTTCGTTTTTATGGCAACTCATTTAGACTTGGACAACAATAATCGAATAGCAAGTGCTGCAATCATAAATGACTTTGCAAAGAAATACAATAAACCTCTCTTTCTTGCGGGCGATTTGAATGATTCACCAGCTTGGGACAAAGAGAAATCAGCGTTTCCTACTTTATATGAGCGGTTTGAATCTATATCAGCTGCAGATGGTAGCTTACCAAATGACGCTGGAACTACCATTGATTATATTTTGTTAGATAAATCAAAT